>Ga0181612_171910_pt1 | contig 12380 bp, 5 predicted proteins | sample HoacroProtozoa21_FD_119630 | JGI IMG/M metagenome (GOLD analysis project Ga0181612, IMG submission 119630) | Hoatzin crop microbial communities from Cojedes, Venezuel. Combined Assembly of Gp0051906, Gp0051904, Gp0051908 | reverse complement strand
TGAGAGATGTGGAACGGTATCATCAGGTGGACTAGGGCCCAGGAGCCTGGCTCGCCTCAGAAACGCATTGCCAAAGGGCGAGAACCAACGCTCACGACATGCGGCAAGGCAAATTCTCACTAGTTACAAATCCAGATGTTTCCCAGTGTGCATGGGTAAGCTCCAAAGCAGGTCACCCAGAAAAACTCTGGATTTTCCGTGCTGGGAGACTTTCAGACCTTGACTGGAAAAGGCCCCAAGCAGCCTGACCTCGGCATGTATGGAGCCCAGCTTTACCAGGAGATTGGACTCAAGACCTTCCAAGCTTATACGATTCTCTGGTTCTGGATGAAAGATGCACTGAGGGGGGTGGGTTTTTGCTCCTCTAGTCATGCTGGGAGATTTGAAGCATGGTTTGGAGGACAAGCACTCTCCTGGGGCCACAGCAACCCTAAAATCCAGTTTTCACTCTTCTCACCAAAGCAGAGAGTGTCCTGCGGCATCGAAGTGGTGACCTTTATCTCCTGGAAGTTCAGCAGCACGGCTGTCCTTAGGGCTCCTTTGTGCTGCTGACAGTCAGCCTCTCGCTGGAGAGATTGCCAGTTCCCTTACGGTGACACAACCTCAAGCAGCTAGGAAAGATTGTGTTTCAAAACTCGAATTCCCATGAACTTGCGAAAACAAGCTATTTCCCTGGTGGCCTTTTCTCCACGGTGTTGCTGCTGCTCCTTCTGGATCCTAGCCAGGGCAGGGTTGTCAAGCTGAGAGCAAAGCAGTTGTTTGCTTGAAGCCAGTGATACAGCACTGCAACGTTCCTCTCTGTTTTGATGAGAAAAAGTCCATGGCTTGGAGAAAAAACTTCTTTTCTGCATCTGAAATAGCACTGATGGGAGCATAAGCCTTTCATGGGTTCTCTGTTGCTTGATGCTTTTCCCATTCCATAGTAACATGTGCTTTGCACAAACTTCGTTTGCAGCTGCTTGTGCAACGCGAAGATGCTGATTGCTGTAGAATTTATCTGGTGTCACGAGGGTGGTCATAAGGCCTGGTATTTTATAGCATTCGATCTGTCCAGAGTGGATAGGGATGAGTTAGCCTTCCCAGCAAACACAGAAACAAATGGGTGAGTTGTGGATTTCCAAATTTAATTCCTCCTCGCATCCTAGGTCCCTGTCTTAATTTTGGGGGCTGGTAAAAGTGAGAAGAAGTCAAGAAAGTGAGGTGCTACCGTGCTACTCCTGCGGTTCTGTCTGATCCGGGCAGAATCAGAATCTGATCAGGAAGCAGGTGTTGCCTTGCTGATGTGGTGTAGGAGAGGTTTTGAGTCTTGCACTACATGGTAAGCAGTAGAAGAGGCCCTTTGCAAAGTGTTTACCTGATTCACAGCATTCCTCCTCGCCGTGACTCCTAGCTATTTACTAGAACCATGCACTTTTACTAGACTATATTCGTACACTCACTATAACCATAGGCTGTCTCATAGATGCATACTGTAGGTGACCCTGCATCAGCAGGGGGCTTGGACTAGATGACCCACAGAGGTCCCTTCCAACCCCTGCCATTCTGTGATTCTGTGATTCTGCATTATTAAATTTAATTTATGCTTGGCGATGTTCCATATACTGCGGGTGTGGATTGCTAAGGTAGCAGCAGTATACTCACAGGCTTTCTTATAAGTCAACTCCCAGGGCTGTGCTTGCAGATTGTGGTGGCCTGAGTGTCGCTTGTGTCGGTGATTCTGTTAAAACTGGAGGGGTTTTGTGTTGGAGGTTAAGATGGATTTTAATTTTGAGCTTTCAAATCAATGTAATTGCGTGACATTTTCACTGCATCATTGAATGAATGTTATATAGGGTACCTATCGCTAACGCTTTCCCTCTACTAAAAATGGCAAAATAAAGAGTAGTTGTATCGCTGCTGTGCGAAGAGTGTGAGTCCAGCGCTCTGTTGGTCGCGGATGAAGAAGCAGAGGTTTGAACAGAGCGGATGACCCCACTAGCATCCCAGCACTGCAGGTCACATATTAAATACGGCTCTAAAAAGAATGCCAAAAAAAAAAGAGGTGGGGGGGGGGAGAAAAAAAAGTCTGGTTTTATGACCACACAGTAGGATAATTAACTGATGAAGTGGACTTGAGCCTTTTTGTGGCTGCGTTTGATGTGGGTCTTGAGATGCTGCTTGAAAGTAAAAGAAACAAAACTGGTAAGAATAAGGGTAGTTTGAGTCCTCTCCTTTCTGGTATCCTGCCAAAAAAACATTTTACCATGTACCTGAAATACATGATGGGGGTTTCAAAATGCTTTGTTAGCCTTGTGCTCTTTGACAGTGATAATTAGGAATAATCTCCGTATGAAAGTGCTTTTAAACTAGGGCAGCATGGGAAAATCGTTCACCCGCAACGAGCTTTGCGTTTCTGACGGCCGGAGACCACAGAGAGAAAAAAAAGCAGCTGCTTGTTCAGGGTCGGTGCTCGCTGTGGGTTCCCGCACCGCCGTAGCAGCAAACGCTGGTATTGCTGTGCCTGTTGAACTGTGAGGGTAGGTTTCAGTATTTCACATAATCCTACCCTGAAGCTCCCAGTAAATGTTTCCGTTTCGATGTCACAGGCCACTTTCAGTAAAAAGATTCCTTGTAAATGAAGGAAGTTTATGGATTATGCAAACATTTAGTAATTGAGATTTTTCATGAAGACTTCGCCTACCCAAGAAGATGGGTGAAGTTGCTCTGTGCTACCTCAAGATTTGCTAGAGAAGTCGTGTGAGTAGAAATACTTCTCTGCTTGCTCCTCTGTGCTGCTAAAAATACAGTCCAGTTTGGGAAAATATGCCGAGATCTGACTTCCCTGACCTTCTGCAAATTCTAATAAGCTGCTCAGAGTACTGAAGCAGCTGCACTGAGAAAAGGTCAAAAATATCTCTTGGCACGCTTTTACCCCGTCTATGGATTGGTCTTCCCTGTGTAAAAACAAAGACTTTTCTGTGAGTCATTGATGTTCTTTGTGTTTTTTCGAGTAATGCTTCTTGGAGGCATTTCCATTTTACATTCTTGTCAGCTGTATTCAAGGGCACCCAAGTACAAATCCTGCTGCAGCTGAGCAGCCTTTGCCCAGGCTGGGTTGCTGGGGAAAGGACCTCCTGGTGCCACGGGTGATGAGAGCGCGGGGTGGGGTGAGATAGGGTGGTAAGGCAAAAAGCTGGAAACAAGTCATTTCCATAGAAATTTCTCACTTCCAGCGAGAGGACTGAAGTGAATGTTGTGCTGAATACCGTGACACCGCAGGTGAAATGGCTTTGGTGGCAAGGCAGATAGGTATTGGTGTTTGGTTGCTTTTTATGGAAAAACCGGACTGTGCTGTGACAAATGACACCCAAACTGTCAATAAGCCATCTCTAAATTTAGTCCGCTGCTTTCAGCCAACTCCTGTTCCCTTCTTTTGCTCAGATCAGAGCAACTGCTGTATCAACAGCCTTGTTAAAAATCTCTGTTTTATTCATGCAGTGTCTGGGTGGATTTTTTGTGGTGTTTTGTTGCGTTTTTTTTTAAATCTTGAGGTATTTCGTGAAAGATCATAATCATGGTTCATGGCTACGGATGCATGTTGGCTGAGTTCTCGTGCTACATAGAAGTGCGTGCTGAATATCCGAAGGGTGGCCTGGCTTTAAAGCAGGTGGTTGTCGCTAGTTCTTCAGGGGTTCAAGTGGGAAATACTGCATTTTCCTTATTCTGAAGGAAGAGAGAGGTAAACCAGAAAGATTTTCTCTCCTTGGCTCCCTCGCTGGGTTGTAGCTGTGTTTTTCCGTGATAGACACATCAGGATGACTTTTGCAAATAACTTGTCCGAGTTTGGTTTTGTTCCACATTCCTGTGTTACTGCGGCGAAGGTGGATGGAAATGGCAGCAATACTCATAAACTGGGTTTAGCTGCAGCGAGACGAGATGACTTCTCCACTTTTTAGAAGTGGCATAGATTTTTTTTTTTTTTTTTTTTTTTTTTTGGCTGAGTAAGGAAAAGCAAAGTTCTCGTCTCCAGCCAAGCAGGAATTTATTCTTGAAATAAGCAGTAAAGTTCCAAGACTAGAATAGATTGCTGTAGTTGATCTCATCCCCTGCATGAGTAATTCTGGGTGGTTATTTAGCAGACTGAAGAGGAGATTATAAACTCAGAACCCAGCTTTGTTTCTGGAAACTCCGGAGCGATAAAGAAGCCGGAATAGCTCCTTTGCGGGATGGTCTTTACGCTGGGGATAGCGCTGTGTAAGTGCTCTGCCCTCCTCACGTCTCCGGACTATCCGTGTGGCGTGCAGCTCCACCGACTTTGCAGCTCCCCATTTCAGAGCTTCATTCTGGGTATTTTTCAAATGGCATGTGTCCAACATTAATAATCCACATAGCAGAGCTGGGAGGAGGCTGCTGTGGGGGCAGCAGGAGCACGGTGAACTTCAAACGGTCTTTTTAATAGTCAGAACAGCGGTAAGTAACGAACTAGTTTTACTACTGTCTTGTACTGCGTTGAAAATGTCGCCTTTTGACCTGAATGTTTCGAAGCTGAGCGAATGCTGTCAGATATTTCTGTTTTGCTAAAGTAGTTTGCTGGATGTGTTCCTGGTGAGGCTAAAATGTACGAGCTGAAGACAGAGTATTTAAAATGGTTTTTGACTGCTTTGTTTAAAAAATGGAAAAAAAATCCCAGCTCGCTTGAGATGCAGTAAAGAACATTTGCAGTTTGTTTTGAACCTCTGCAGCAGTTCAGTAAAATATTTTCTTGTGAAAGATAAGTTTTCATGCAAGTAAGTGCTGGATTTATTGTCTTTGGGGATTTCTCTGTGTAATTACACATCAAAAGAACTGTTAACATGCAAAGAAATTTTTGTACAAGATCAACCACAGCTTTTTAAAAACTTCATCAGTCTGAAAAAAGTGGAAGCTCTGGGGAGTGGTTTGTTAGACATTGAACTGGAGTTTTGCTTAAATATAATATGTTTTTCTTAGTACAATACTGGAGGAAGAGAAGCTGCAGCAAGAAGAACGAATGAGAATGGAATCCAGGCGACAAGTCACAGTATCCTGGGACTCAGGAGGATCAGATGAAGCTCCTCCCAAGGTAGCTAACACAGCAGATTATATGTGTTTAAAAAAACAAGTTAAAAAAAAAACCTTTTTACTCTATTTCTTCAGCGCCTCCTTTGATGGGTACATTCAAACAACGGCATTCTGGCCAATTTTGTCATCATCTGCTAATACTTGCCTGGAATAACCTGGCTCTGTTTGAACTGTTACAAGAACTGATCCATGCTATAATACCACATGAGTGATTTTCTGTTTCTTGTTGTTTGACATGTAAAAGGCTACCGTAGTAGCCACAAAATTGTTTCCTGGCCTTTTGTTTATTCTTCTTTCTTGTAGCACTCCTATGAAACGTGAGCTAGCGAGCTTTCAGATCACTGTGAAGTTTATGTATAACACATAGGTGAGAGGATAGAAATCGATTAATTACATTTTCCTTATTCTGGACAGAAAATTAGAGGTCTGCTTCCATGGACCTGGTGTGGTTTAGTTTACACTTCAGTTTGTTTCGTCACATGGCTGTCCTGTTCGGATGTCGCCGATGTGTTCTGCAGCTGTGCCAGTCTAACCTCACCAGCTGCGGAGCACTCTCCTCTCTCAGTAACTTGTCTGCTTCTCAGCGGAGCTATTTTGCCCTTTTAAGGATCGAGCCCGTGTTTTGAAGAATGTCATTTTGTGCAGGCACCACTGTAATGGGGAAGATCATGCTGCTCGGTTTGCGATGGGTTGCTGTAGCTCTCTGCGCGAGCTCTGGTGCTGATCGTGATTTCGGTCGTGCTCTTGTGGCACCTCCTGCTGCACACATCCCCCAAAGCCCATAGGAAAGCAGCTTCTGTTGATTTGGTTTTATTCCCCCATACCCAGGTTGTTGCCTGATAGATTTCTGAGCTTGGTTCTGTGTTTTGATAGCTTGATGGTAGCTGAGAATCATGGGCAGTGGAATTGTTGCTTCCAATTCAGAGTTAAAAATGGCAAATGGTCCATCAACCTATTTAGTCATCTGAGATGAAGTAACGGGATTTGGTGTATGTACAAGCAGATGATGTTCCGAGTTACAGAAGCAGATAAACTGCATAAATTGGAACAATATGCTACTTAATTATTGCACCTTGTTTGAAGAATTTCTTTAGTCTTGAAGCTTTGGGGCTAAGCCAAGTAGAATAAGTACCTTCTACTAATCTAATAGATGAGCTACACCATATCATCGTTAGAGCTTTGGGTGGGATGTACAGACTGAAATGCTTGACAAAAGGTACATTAAGAATGAAATTGAAAGGAAATTACTTCTATCACTGTATATCTTTTCTGAGGGGTCAGTTATGTCCTTACTGTATATGCGATGCAGTTGTTGGTTAGGTTTTTTATACGGTATTTTTATGTAAAATATGGATGTGCATGCTAATGACATTTAAACAAGTTGTATTTTGTAGATATGAGATCTTGGGTATCTCTTAAGTTATAATCTAATTTTCTAATGGTGACAACTGATTTTTTTCTTCCAACAAGTCATTGTAAAAGTTTCAGGTCTTTATAGGTTTTAAACTCCATTTTATTTATAGCCTAAAACTCCTACACATTCTCAAATAATTCACCGATATCACAGTCTGTACTGTGAAATTACTTGTATCTCACAGTGATTTCAGTTGGAAACCTAAGACAGAAAATATCCTAGTGCAGAATAATAATGACATTTTTCATAAAGCGATGATAAAATTCTGTGATCCCAAAGTAATGTGGCAGTCGCCTTTAACTGCCAGGAGGACTGAAGGAGCCCATTTACAGAATGATGAGGTCTGGGGGGGGGTTCCCCTCTTGGGTTAATTTTTCTTCTCCTGAAACACCCAGCAGCACTGTTCCTCATCAGAAAAAAAAAACAATTATACCTGTGGAGGTTGATATCCAACAAAACAACAGAACGCTTCTACTTGGAAGATAAAAGTATGTTGTTCTTAGCAACATTTTCCAACATTATTTCTTTTGGTAGTGTGAATTTCTGGCTTGATGATCTGTTCAATGTGTGCAGAAACCCAGGCTCCTTTTCATGCCTTTTTTTTTTTTTTTTTAAATAATGCTGTCTGAATTTCTGGTGACTTTTCTGGTGTGCTCCTGTGATTATACATTTCGTCTGTTCACCGGTCAGGTAGTGCCCTTCTGAAGGGGCGAAACAGGAGAATCAGGCAGAGCCTCTCGATAGCTGTTCTTCAGCTGCCCTTTCTACTGGGAGCTGCTTCGTCTTGTCCTTCCTTGGCTGGGAGCGGGCTGCAAAACGAAGCGCGGATAAGGAAGCGACCATGGAGTTCGGAACATGATCAAAAGCACCTTCTGTGTTGAGGCAATTAGTTACACAGAAGTTAATTACTCAGAATGACACATGGAAATATTCAGGCTGAACACACCAGTTTGATTTGTGTTCTGACTGAAGCAAAAGAATTTATTTTTGGGAGCAGTCACAAATGCAACAAATTAATAGCAAAGCTTTTATGTACTGCAGATTGTGCACTTAGAAACAATGCTTTATTTGCACATGGAAGCTTGATTTAAGAATTATGTTCTTAGCTGATCTCTTTTCTAGGGTTAAACAGCACAGAGCAGGTCACTTAGTGCAAGCAATTAAATATGCACAAAGAATTCACAGAGCAAGCATTATTTATTGACAGACCTAGCAAACAATTCAGCTGCTTCCATTTCCAGGCAAAAATACAGGAAAACTTGATTTTTATTGTTTAAAAAAGAATGTTGGTCATGTTCGAATATTTATTTCAGGGGGGGTTTCGAGCTTGCTTTTGTGGTGCACCACCTGTAAATGTTTGTCTCACTGAAGAGAATTTTCTGGTTTTCGTTTTCTGTTTCTAAAGACTCTAAAAATTCCTTTCCATTTACAGCCCAGTAGGCCTGGTTACCCCAGCCCGAGATCCAGCGAAGGGTTTTATCCAAGTCCACAGCACATGGTACAGCCAAATCATTACCAGGTATTACTTTTAACACTCTGCATGCGTGTTTTCAAATGGGGGGTTTGTAACTCGGTGGCAGCTGGTGGGATTGGTTCGCTTCTTACGCCGTTTATTTTCATTCAGTTCTTTTAAATGGTTTTTGGTTTACATCAGAACAATCCCTGAACTGAAGCAGGTGGCTTTGCTCCAGATGGCAAATATGTTCATACCTGCTGTGGTGCTCAGATTCCTAAAAGTACAATGAAACATGTCGGACATTTTAAGATTTATTGAAGGAACGTGGAGTTCATGTGAATATGTGTGCTAAACTATAAAATCACTTGCCTTATAAAATGGCGTTAACTGGTGGACTTTCCTTGGGCTTATTGATACTCTGCTCCCTGATGATTCTCTGAAACGTTTTGTTGTTCTGTTGGCTGATAGCCACCTTCAGATCTGTGAGTATACATCGAATATTCACAGATTTTGCTTTTCTGCCTAACACTGCCAAAGAAATGTAAAACAAAACTTGGTCATGAAAGTACTTGAAGCATGCTCGGGTTTGTTCAAAGCTGCAGCCGTACACAGCTGTCTCAGCTGAGACTTCTTTTTTTCCATGGAGAGGGGGAGGTTTTCATTGTTTTTATGAGTACTTCAGAGTCATTAAAATGACTTTGATTTTCTTGTGGAGATGTTCTCAGGGTGCGCAGCTAAGCACCCTAATTACATGCTGTCACTCAAGACTTAAGCTTGTAACGTACACCAGGGGGTACATTTTTATGTGGCTCTGCAGAGTGATGTGTGCAGGCTCCGATTAACTTGAATGTGAGCTCTGCATGCGCAGCTCTTACAAATGTACCAACAGATTTATTTTTGTTCGTCGGAGGACTTTGATCTGCTTGATTGCAAGGGTTAGAACGTAATTTCTAATGCTGCTGTTTTGATAGGCATCCTCAAATAGTTACAGGTGTTCAAAAATGTGGAGATGTGGCACTTCAGGACATGGTTTAGCAGGCCTGGTGCTGTTGGGTTGACAGTTGGACTTGATGATCTTAGAGGTCTTTTCCAACCTTAATGATTCCATGATAGTTGTCCTCAAAAGTTCTATTTATATATAGTTGTAGTTATCCCCAAATAGTTACTGTGTTATGATAGGCATCCTCAAAGACTTAAAAATTTGAGCTTTTGTATTTTATATTGCCTTGGATTCCTTCTTCTGATGTTGCTTCCCCTACTCCCTTTCGGTCACTTCTTGAATTGAGTCATTTCTGCACTGTCATGCTTGCGCCCTTGGTGGGGGGGCTATTAATGTCACTCTTCTTTTTCTCTTCTCTTTTTTGTTTTTTTTTTTAAACCCTAAAGGTCTCGGGCTACCCTGGTTCTCATGGGATACCAGCCATGGCAGGCAGCATTTATCCTGGGCAGGCTTCTCTCTTGGATCAAGCAGATTCCTGGAACCATCGGCCTCAGGAAATATCAGTGTGGCAACCAAACCTGGAGGTACTGTGAACTGACACATCTGCTGTTGCGCTCTGTACGGCAATTACACTTGTTTATTATTTAGGTACACCTGGAGATCCTTGTAGGAAAATGGTTTCTCTGGTATTTTTTAAATTGCCTTACTGTAGTGGGATGGGAGTCGTGACTGAATTCCGTTCTTTTTGAAACAAATCCTCCTATGTGAGGTTGGGCATAAAGTGTACTGTTTACACAAATTCCTGATGGAGTTATTACTACTTATTATCTTGACTGAGTGAGTGACTGCAAATATTTTGTGTTTATTAAAATGCTTTGCTGAAATGTACTGCCGTTAATAGAGATGGGAACATTCATGTAAAAATATGTAATACCATTACTGTTTAAAAATAACTCTCATGGGAGATACGCAGCATAGCTACAGTGTCTGAGGCTTCTCTGTAACGTACCCAGAACAGAAAATGAAATGCTCTGCAAAACTGTTCTTCAGTTGTGTGCCTGTTAGGTGCTTTTCAGCCTGTCATTATTGCACAGAGCTGCTGCAAGGAACGTCAAATTTGTTTTAACCTTCTGTCATTTTTTTTCTATTCTCCTCCAACATTTTGTACTTCTTTAATAAGTAAATTTAAATACGGGCGAGCAGATAGGTGTCGAAGTCTTCAGTTTGCCTCTGCTTACTCCTGGTTGATTTGGCCACGTATTCGGCCATTGCACCTTGCTGCTGTGCTGTTGCTGTTCACACTTGTAGAGCTGAGAGTCGTAGTCCCAAGTAGCTCAATATCCCAGTAGATTACTGACTGTAGAAATTACTTACTCTGTGTTGTGCTTGAATAAAGTGTTGGTAGAAGCCTACAAATGCTTTGCACGTGTTCATAATCAGAAGTAACAGCCACTGTTTTCACAAAACCTTGGGAACTTGGTTAACTAAAAATAACCTCAGTGAAGCTTGTTACAAAAACTCACCGTGGCTTCTTTAAGAATACTGATTTATGCACTACTTGCTAATGATTTCCAGACAGCGTTGGGATATGGTATATTCAGTCTTGTAAGCTTAAGACATGCGTAAAAACGTATTAAAAAATCATGTGAAATGTTTTTGTGACATGCTTTGCAAGTGTCAGCTAAATCTGAAATGCATATTTGTTTGGAGTAAAAAAAGTATCTTGCAGCTTTTAACAACTGGACAGTTACATTATTGCTCAAGACCAAGAAAACAAAATTGATAAATCTGGTTTTGTTGTCCCTCTTAAATGAAGTGCCATGTATGAAGGGATGATGTTACTGCAAAACAGAACAGAATTTTTCAGATCTTTTGCGTTCCAGTGATCAGGAGCAAGGCAGATAAAACGTTTGTAGTTGGGAAGAGTTTCTTCTGATGGTCTGCTTCAGCTTACAAGGAGTTGAGGGAACTCTGCTGGACTGCTGTTGTGCATTTGGGCTTTTAAAAAATCTATTCTTTTATAATCTGTAAGTTTTTGCAGCTGTTTATACAAATTTTAAGTTGTGAGACTGAATAAACTTGCTCTGTTTCATAGGATTCGGGCACTTTGGACATACGAGGAATGGGCCAGGTTCTACCTACGCATCTCATGGAGGAGAGATTGATACGACAGCAACAAGAGATGGAGGAAGATCAGCGCTGGCTTGAAAAAGAGGAACGATTCCTGGTAATGCTTTGTTTCATAGTGCTTCTTAGTTCATTCTGATTTTTCTGGTTTGATTGCAGCTTGCTAAAACTGACCACTTCTGTGAAATGAGGGCATTTACTGAACGTAGGAGTCACTACCAAAATGTAGGTTTGGAAACAGTTTTTAAATAAAGCATTCAGCTAGTAAGCCAGTCCTGTATTGTAAATACCTTGAACAGCTGGTTTTTTCAGTCAGTCTCACTTTATCCAGTTGAATATGTGTGGGCAGTTGTGGATATAATTCTGTGCCAATCTGGAGATTGCCTGTTTGTTCTTAACGAGATAGATCTGTGCATACTCCTCCCCTAAAAAAAGGGATAACCATCAACCATCTGAGAACCCTGACTGTCGTGAGAGTTGTAAGCAGTCTTGCACTGGAGGAATGATGAGACACGTTAGTGGGAAGAAGTAATCTGAGAGAGAGCTCTGTGAGGTGGGGAAAAAGCTCTGAACATCACCAGGTGGAGAAAGAAGAGGTACACTGGCAATGGGATCTTCTGTTGCTGTTCCGTGTTTTCTTGTTGTCAGTGCCACTGGTGTATTTTTTTTAGTTCAGCTCTGGCCTCCCAGTTGTCAAAATTCAAGTTCAGTGTTAAAATTCTCCTACTCGAGGCAGATGGCTACAGATGCAGCAGATTACTCTGTATAGGCTCATACTGGGGAGCCTGGAGGCACGTGAGCCTCACTTGACTGGCGGATAATTTGCAGTGGTGTGGTTGGGTTGTGACAAAGATCAGTCACGTTTGGCCTTAAGAAGCGTATTTCAAGGAATATTTTGGTTTGGAAGCCTTTTGTCTTGTACCTAGTTACAAAACATGTCCGTATAAATGCAGGTGCCATAGGTTTGTTACGAGAGGCAAGTTTGAATAAGGACATTCTCTGTTTAACGCAGATGATGATGATGATCTGTGGTTTCTGAAAGAGTTCACTGCACTGTCTACAGCTGGTCTTCAGCAGATGAATTGTTTTTATTTTAGGCACCAAAGTTGCTGATCATGATTGTCTCACAGAACTTGAAACAGTCTTTTAGGGATCTTGAAGCCAGGACATCGAGTTCGTTGAAAATAAGAATTTATGCTTTATTCTGATGCTGATGACACCAAGCTGGGAGGTGTGGTAGATACACCAGAAGGCTGTGCTGCCATTCAGCGTGACCTGGACAGGCTGGAAAGTTGGGCAGAGAGGAACCTGATGAGGTTCAACAAGGGCAAGTGCAGGGTCCTGCACCTGGGGAGGAACAACCT
>Ga0181612_125309_pt1 | contig 12381 bp, 9 predicted proteins | sample HoacroProtozoa21_FD_119630 | JGI IMG/M metagenome (GOLD analysis project Ga0181612, IMG submission 119630) | Hoatzin crop microbial communities from Cojedes, Venezuel. Combined Assembly of Gp0051906, Gp0051904, Gp0051908 | reverse complement strand
GCAATTGCCACATGAATCAGGTTCAACTTGCCATCACCGGTAGCATCAGCGATTGCACTGTCCATAGAGGTTGAATCCGATCTATAATCATGCGGTTGCCCCACAAAAATAAGGTCCCCATTCCTAATCGTTCCCAAAGACCCCTGACTCCTTGAGCATGAGGCAATTACAGCCACAATCGAAAGCAAAAACAATATAGATTTTTTCATAGTTTATTTCTAGCACCGAAATTTATTCCACTCAATCATCATTGTTGACAAGTATGAATCCTCCGGCCCAAGACTAAATTATTCTTATCAATAATCACAAATATAAGTATTTTTAGGCTTTATACATCAATTTTTGCAAAAATCGCTGAAAGGTGTATATTTGCATTTGTTAAATAAATGTCAGAAAAATGAGATATAACGATATGAAAAGATTTGTTTTGCTGGCAGCCCTGCTGCTGTTTGGAGTTAGCGCATTTGCTCAGGAAAAATCGGGTAGTGATAGCCTTAAAACCTCTATAGATAAGGCAGTTGAGGCTGGTAAAACCGCTGCTGCAACCGCAATTTCAGCGGGTGTGGATGTGTTGGACAATCTGGGAACTGATGAGACAAGCACCCAGCTGGCCCGTCGCAAGGGCGCTAAGGTCCGCTTGGACTCTGTGATTTTGTCGGCAGACCAGCAAAAGTTGTTTCTTTCGAATATAAATGGTGTCGATTATAACGATGCCTGGAGCAGCTACGCTAAGAACGCAAAAACCGGTAAGATATTGATAATCAGCGGCACAACGGTAGCTGCCATCGGCGCTTTAGTTGCTGGCATTGGCCTGGTTACTGGCACCGTCGGTGCGGTGGTTTCTCCTCTGGACGATGCCGAAATGGCAAAGAGTGGGTTCGGAACCTTCGGAACCGGCATGTGCGTTTTCGGCGTCGGCGCGATTGCTGCCGGAGTCGGAGTTCCCATTTTGGTCAGCGCCAATCGCAAAATGAGCGCTGTCTGCAACGAATACAACTCTGCTTCTACCCGCATTGACAAGGAACTGATTTTGGGTCCTACCGGCAACGGTATAGGCTTGGCGTTTATATTCTAAGCCTTGCGGAGCGACAGATAAAAACCTTGTCTATTTATGTTCTATCCAATCGGGATATTTCAACTTTGAAATCAGGCGCGAAATGTCGCCAGCACGAGAAGAGGTGTAAGGGCCAGGGCTGGAGGCATTGCGCTTCAGAGGGTTCGGCAAACAAGCCGCAATAAGGCAAGCCTCACGACGGGAAAGGTGAGCTGCATCGTGACCAAAATGTCGCTGTGCAGCCGCCTCTGCCCCATAAATCCCCTTCCCCATCTCAATCACATTAAGATACACCTCCATAATCCTCTCCTTCCCCCAAATCCTCTCAATCAGAAAGGTAAAATACGCCTCAAAGCCCTTGCGAACATAGGACTTTGAAGGGATGCAGAATACATTTTTGGCGGTCTGCTGGCTGATGCTGCTCCCACCTCTACGACGCTTGCCGGCCTTATTTTCTTCGATAGCCTTCTTGATAGCCTCGCGGTCAAAACCATCGTGCTCGAAAAAAAGATTATCCTCGCTAGCAACCACCGCCTTGGCAAGATTCGGAGAAATCTTCTTGTAGGACACCCAGCGGTAGTCCCGAACGGGCTTGACCCCCTCGGCACGCAGCTCGTGCGAACGCACTATCATAAGTGGAGTAGTAATTGGCGGAATCCACTTAAGAACCAGCACCCACAGCACTGTAAGGGCGAAAAAGCCTAGAATCAAGGCCAGAAGTCCACGGACTATCCTCGAAAGACAGGAGCGGCTTCTCATATTTCAGGATTGCCAAAAATTGAAGTGCCGATTCTAACCTCGGTACTGCCGTATGCAAGAGCAAGGCGCCAATCGTGGCTCATGCCGATGGAAAGAATATCAAAGTGCTGATTTCCAGCCTTTTGCGCAATCTCTCTCCCCTGTTCAAACAGCTGCTGAATCAGCTCAAAATCAGCCTCAATCCGCTCATCGTCATCGGTATGGCTGGCCATTCCCATCAAGCCGCGAACCCTCACAAAAGGAAGCGAAACGGGGATAAGGTCCAGCACCTCCTCGGCAGAGAATCCCTGCTTGGTCTGCTCGGCGCCGATATGCACTTCCAGCAGCACATCAATGCACTTGGAATTCTTCTCGCCCCAGGCGCTGATAGCCTCCAGAAGATGCTCAGAATCAACCGATTCCACTAGACTAGCGTATGGCAGCACCAGCTTCAGCTTGTTGGTCTGAAGATGCCCGATAAAATGCCATTCGATGTCCTGCGGCAGCTGCACCGCCTTGGCGGCAAACTCCTGCGGACGGCTCTCGCCAAAAGCCCTCTGCCCATCAGCATAGGCTTCAAGCACGGCACTAAGGGGATGATACTTAGAAACAGCAACCAGCTTCACCCCACTTGGAAGGGATGAAGCGATTGCCTCTATATTTTGTGAAATGCTCACTACTTTCTCTTCTGCTGCTCGCGAAGTTGCTGCTGCTGAATCCTTTGAGCTTCCTCCAGACGCTGCTGGAACTTGCTCTTTTTCACCGGCTTACCCTCGGCAGCACGCGCCTTGGCAAGTATCTTTTCCTGATTTACACCGAACTTCTTGATGAGCCAAACCTCAATCATCGAAATCAGCTGCGAAAGCAGGTAGTAGTAGCTAAGGGCAGCACTAAGGTTGTTACAGATGAAGAACAGCATGATAGGCATCATCCACAGCATCATAAACTGCATGCTCTGGGCGCTGGGGTCGTTGCCTACGCTCTGATTCTTCATATTCATCTTGCTGTAAACCCACATTGCAACTGCCATCAGCAGGGCAAACAGGCTCAGGTGGTCGCCCAGAAGGGGTACGCGGTGCCCGAAGTTCAGGATGCTATCGTAGGTGCTGAGGTCATCTGCCCAAAGGAAAGGCTGCTGACGAAGCTCGATGGATGCAGGGAAGAAGCGGAACATTGCCCACAGGATCGGGAAGGTAAGCAGGGTCGGCAGACAGCCGCCCATCGGACTTACCCCCGCCCGTTTGTAAAGGTCCATAGTTGCCTGCTGCTTCTTCAGGGCATCCTCCTGCTTGGGATAGCGCTCGTTAATCTTGTCCATCTCCGGCTTAAGCGCCTGCATTTTGGCAGAAGAAGAGAAGGACTTATAGGTAAACGGCAGCACTATCAGCTTGATAATCAAGGTCATAAGCAGGATAATCAAACCGTAGCTCTTGATGAACTTGCTGAAGAAGTCGAACATCGGGATGATTACATACTTGGTGAACCAGCCTACCAGCCAACCGCCCAGAGGGATGGTCTTTTCATACTTCTGGTCGTAGCTCTTAAGGGTGCGGTAGTGGTTGGGGCCCAGGTAGTATTCGAAAGGAATGGTCACTGTCTCCGAAGGGGTGATGTCCACCCTGGTAAGAGCAGAGCAGGTCATCAGGTTCTTGTCGGCATCGTCAGGACCTGCAAAGTCCACTGCGAACTGCCCAGAAGCATACTGGTCCTTTGCCCTAAAGAAAGCGGAGAAGAACTGCTGGCGGAAAACGAACCAGTTCAGCTTGGAATCCACCTTCTTTGAAGAATTGCGGCCCTTGCCGAGTTCAACAGTCTTCTTGTCTCCATCCTGATAGAAGTCCAGACCGGAATACTGAGCCTCATACTTGTAGCCCTTCTCCATTCGGGGAATGGTAACAATGTAGTCGATGTCCACAGAGGTGACATTGCGGGGAATCACACCCCCACCGAAAGTGAGGTTGTTATCCACCATATACTCGCCATCGCGAAGCACATAAGACTGCTCGATATAGCCTCCACCGCTGAAAGGCAGGCGGAAAACAACAGAGCTATCTGTCTGATTTTCAACAGCAAAGCTGAAATCAGCGGTATTGATGTACTCCCCTGCATACACATGCACTGCAAGCTGAGCATCCCCGGGCTTGAAGATGTAGAGGTCGGTGCTATCGTAATTGTAATAGTCCTTAACCTTCACGCTCAAAGGCTGTGCTCCCCTGTTGGTAAGGTTTAGCACAATCTTGTCATTTTCGAGGGTAATCAGCTGCTCGGCAACTGCGCTATGCGCTGAATTCAAGGTTGAATCCTTGTATACCGAAGCCAGAGAATCGCCCACTGCGACAGTGTCGGCAGGGGCGTTTCCTGAAAATTCTGCTGTATCGATTGGAGCATTTGCGAGAGCGATAGAATCGGCTATCCTCTGCTGCTCAAAGGCCTTTTTAGCCTGATTTGACTGATAGAAAGTGAAGCCGAAGAGTATTGCGGCAATCAGAATCCATCCAACAACTGTATTTTTATCCATCTGAAATTAAGCTTCTCCTTCCTCTGCGTTACGAATCTGCTCCTTAAGGGCTGCAAGTTCCTCCTTGGCCTTGTCAATCTTCTGCTGCATCTGCTTGATGAGCGGCTCGGAGTTCTTCGAAGCAGAGAAGAAACCAATATTGTTCTCGTAGGTCTCGATTTCCTGCTGCAGTGCATTGTACTTGCGAATCAGCTGGTCGCGGGCGCTGGTTGCGCGGCTCTCGCCGCGACCCCTGCCGGACTTCTGGCTGAAACCGGGGAATTTCTCCTTCATTGCCTCTGCGTATGCGGAATTGATGTTCTCCTTTTCCTTGAAGGGAACGAAGCCTATCTCCTTCCACTGCTCGGCGAACTTGTTCATTGCCTCCTCATCGCTGCCCTCGTAGGCCTTGATTTCCTCGATGAGCTTGCGCTTTGCCTTGAGGTTGCTGTAGAAGTTGTTCTCGGGAGCAGCGTTCTTGTCGCGCTCGGCAAAGAACTCGTCGCAAGCGGCGCGGAACTGCTTCCAGAGCTGCTCGCTCTTCTTGCGGGAGACGGCGCCGATTTCCTTCCACTGCTTCTGCAGGTCGATGAAGGCCTCGGTGGTCTTCTTCCAATCGGTGCTAGTCTTGAGCTCGTTGGCCTTGTCGATGATGGCCTGCTTCTTTGCAAGATTCTCATCCTTCTCGCCCTTGAATGAGCTATAGAACTCCTTCTTGGCGGCAAAGAACTTGTCGCAGGCGGCGCGGAAGCGGTCGTAAATCTTCTGATTTTCCTTCTTGGTAGCAAAGCCAATCTTGCGCCACTCGGCCTGGATATCGGTGATTTCCTTGGTAGCGGAGGTCCACTCGCCGGAGGACTTGATTTCGCGGTTGGCGATTTCTTCTACCTTCTCGCAAAGGCCTTCCTTGAGTACAAGATTTTCTTTTTGCTGCTCCTTAAGTTCCTCAAAATGAGCCTGATACTTCTTATTAATGGTAGAAGTTGCGGCCTGGAACCTTGCCCAGATGCTGTCGCGGAATTCCTTGGCAACGGGGCCAAGTTCCTTCCACTGCTCGTGCAGCTTCTGAAGCTCGTTGAAGGAGTTAACCACATTATCATCTTCCGCCAGCTTCTCGGCTTCCTCGCAGAACTGCTCCTTGGCCTCAAGGTTCTTCTTGAAGTCGAGGTCGCGTAGCTCGCGGCTGATCTTTACGCTGTCGTAGAATTTCTCAACATAATATTGATAATTGCTATTCAAATCGCGGTACTCCGATGCGGGAACGGGACCTACTGCACGCCAGCGGTTCTGAATCTCCCTGAAAGCGGGAAAATCGGCACCGGCGTCGGAAGTGCCGTCAACAAGGGCCTTAAGGTCCTCGATGATAGCCTTCTTGGTCTTCAGGTTCTCTGCCTTTAAGGCATCCTGCTCCTTGTTGTACTCTGCCCTTTCGCGCTTGTAATCGGCATAAAGGGACTTGAAGTTTTCCTCAACCTCGTCGAACTTGTCGCCAACTTCGCCGGCTTCGGTCTTAAGTTTGGTCAAAAGGCGATAGAAGGCGGTCTTGATGCCCTCGGCCTCCTTGCTGCGCACCATACGATCGGCGCTGTCCATCAACGATTTGAATACATCCGAAATCTCGGAAAGGGTCTTGTCTGCAAGATTAAGTTCGGGGGATTTAGCCCCTTCCTTAACTTCTTCCTTGACTTCTTTTACTTCCTCGTTAACTTCGGGAACTTTTGTTTCTTCTGTCATACCATTATATATTGTAGCCTACAAATATAGACAAATTTTTAAATAATCCCAATTTCTTGAATTCACCCCCGTAAGTTTGCAAAAAATCGCTATCTTTACAGAATTATGAGAATAGATATACTTACGGTTGTTCCGGAACTGCTGGACAGCCCCCTGAGCCACTCGATTGTAGGTAGGGCAAGAAAAAAGGGTCTGGTGGATATCCAGATTCACAATCTTCGGGAATTTGGAATCGGCCCCAGAAAAAATGTCGACGATTACTCCTATGGAGGCGATGCCGGCATGGTGATGATGGTGGAGCCAGTGTTCAAAATGATAGAAAAATTAAAGGCAGAACACGATTACGACGAGGTGATTTACATGTCGCCGGATGGGGAAATTCTCGACCAGGGCATCAGTAACGAGCTGTCACTCAAGGAGAACATAATAATCCTCTGCGGGCACTACAAGGGCATCGACCAGAGAATCCGCGATCATCTGATTACCCGCGAAATCTCCGTTGGCAACTATGTTGTGAGTGGAGGCGAAATTCCCGCCGCCCTGCTGGCAGATTCTATCGTGCGCCTGATTCCGGGAGCGCTCACCGATGAGACTTCCGCCCTCAGCGATTCCTTCCAAGATGGGCTGGTCTCCCCTCCCGTCTACACCCGCCCTGCCGAATTCAACGGTTGGAAGGTACCGGATGTACTGCTGAGCGGAAATCCCAAGCTTATACAGGCTTGGCAGGACGAACAGGCAATCGAGCGGACACGCATTCTCAGGCCCGAAATGTACGAAGTTTTTAAAAAATTTTAAAAACAAAATAATTTTTTCGAAAGATTTTTTTATTTTTCTTTTGCAAATCAAAAAAATAAGTGTACATTTGCAGACGAAAAACAAAACCAACAACTTCTAACCAACAATAATTGAACCTTCTTTAAAGGTAATACACTACTAACTAATCGATAATTTACCCGCTGCGAAGCGGGTATTATCGTATATAGGGGTTAAGATTTGCATTTTAGAAAAATTCCTTTTACCTTCGCTTGTTAGATAGTTAGTAATTATGAGCAAACTCCGTTTTGATGTTGTACAGGAAGCCTTTAAGAAGCAACCCGTATCCGTACCCTCCCCCGAACACGAACCCTCAAAGTACTTTGGCGAGTTGGTCTTTGACCGCGACAAGATGCGTAAGTATCTGGATGCCAGCACTTTCGATGCTCTCACAAACTGCATAGACAGTAACGAGCCCCTTGACAGAACCACCGCAAACAAGGTTGCCGCAGGCATGAAGCAGTGGGCCCTGGAGCACGGGGTAACCCATATCACACACTGGTTCCAACCCCTTACCGAAGGCACCGCAGAGAAGCACGATTCCCTGCTGGAATACGACGGCAAGGGCGGAGTAATCGAGTCCTTCGACGGAGGCGCTCTGGTTCAGCAGGAGCCGGATGCATCCTCATTCCCTAGCGGTGGCATCCGCGCCACCTTCGAGGCCAGGGGCTACACAGCCTGGGACCCTGCTTCCCCCGTTTTCATCCAGGACGACACCCTCTGTATCCCCACTATCTTCATCTCCTATACAGGCGAGGCGCTGGACTATAAAACCCCGCTCAAAAAGGCCCTGAAGGCTGTTTCCGATGCAGCAGTGCCCATTTGCCAGCTCTTCAATCCCAAGGTAAAAAGGGTATATTCCTACCTCGGATGGGAGCAGGAGTACTTCCTTGTAGATGAGGACCTTTATGCCGCAAGGCCCGATATGATTCTCACCGGTCGCACCCTGATGGGGCACGAGAGCAGCAAGAGCCAGCAGCTCGACGACCACTATTTCGGAGCAATCCCCTCGCGCGTAGCCGCATTTATGAAGGAGATTGAAATCGAAGGATACAAGCTCGGAATCCCCCTGAAAACCCGTCACAACGAGGTAGCGCCCAACCAGTTCGAGCTGGCTCCTATCTACGGAGAAACCAATCTCTCCAACGACCAGAACCAGCTGATAATGAATGTGATGCGTCGTGTCGCCCGCAAGCACGGCTTTGTACTCCTGCTACACGAAAAGCCCTTTGCCGGCATCAACGGCAGCGGCAAGCACAACAACTGGAGCCTCGGCACCGACACCGGCACTCCCCTGATGGCACCTGGAAAGGACGCCAAGGGCAATCTGCAGTTCATCATCTTCTTTGTAAACACCCTTGTAGCAGTGCAGAAGCACAATGCAGTGCTCAAGGCTTCCATAGCATCCGCAACCAACGCACATAGGCTTGGAGCCAACGAAGCACCGCCCGCAATCGTCAGCGCCTTCCTCGGTAAGACAATGACCAATGTGCTCCGCAAGCTGCTGGAACTCCCCTCCGACACCGAAATCGAGATTGCCGGCAAGAAGGGTAAACAGGTAGCCGAGGTGGGCATTCCCGAAATCTTCGTGGACAACACCGACCGCAACCGCACCTCGCCCTTTGCCTTTACCGGAAACCGCTTTGAGTTCCGCGCCGTGGGTTCCAGCGCCAACTGCGCCGGTGCAATGACCACCCTCAATGCCGCCGTAGCCGAGCAGCTGCTGGACTATAAGGCTGCTCTGGACAAAGAACTTGCTGCCGGCAAGAGCCTGAATGTCGCAGTTCTCGATAGCCTTAAACCTCTGATTGCCAGCATTATAGACACCGTCTGCTTCGATGGCAACGGCTATACCGACGAATGGAAGGCCGAAGCTGCCCACCGCGGCCTCGACACCGAGACCTGCGTTCCGGAAATGTTCAAGGCTTTCGAATCCGAATGCTCCGTAAAGCTCTTCGAGCGCACCGGCGTTTACTCTGCCAAGGAGCTGGCTGCTCGTAATGAGGTGAAATGGGACACCTATATCAAGAAGGTGCAGATTGAGTCGCGTGTTATCGGTCGCATGGCCACCAATCATATCATTCCCGCCGCCATTCAGTACCAGACTCGTCTGTTGAAAAATGTTTCACTTTTCCAGTCGGTAGCTGCAGGGTTGCAGATGCCGGCAGGCCTGTCCACCCCCGGACAGGGGCAGGGGGAGGGGCCCGTCGGAGACAAGTTCTCACGGAGTGAGGACGCAGGAAACGATGGGAGGGGCCGGAGCGAAGCGAAGCTGAGCGGAGTTCTGCCGGCATCTGGCAATCCTGCAGCACCTCAAATGAGAGTTATTTATGAAATTGAGAGTCTGATATCAGAGATCCAGCAGAAGGTGGAGGCAATGACCAATGCCAGGGCCGAAGCCAACAAAATTGAGGATGAATATACTAAAGCGCTGGCTTACAGCAAGATAGCCGAGCGCGTAGCGGACCTCCGCATCCCTATTGACAAGCTAGAAGAAATCGTCGACAACGACCTCTGGCCACTACCTAAATACCGTGAACTTCTATTCATTAACTAATTATGTGTGGAATCGTAGGATACCTGGGCAATAACCAGGCGTATGAAATACTAATCAAAGGCCTCTACCGACTTGAATACCGAGGCTACGACAGCGCAGGCATTGCGCTCATCAACAATAACGGCAACCTCAGTGTCTACAAAACCAAAGGCAAGGTAGCCGACCTAGAAAAAGCCGTAGAAGGCAAGGACATCAGTGGCACTGTGGGCATCGCACATACCCGCTGGGCAACCCACGGCGAGCCCAACGAAATCAACGCCCACCCCCACTACAGCGAATCCCGCAACCTCGCCCTCATCCACAACGGCATCATCGAGAACTACATCGCGCTTCGCACCGAACTCATCAATCACGGCTACCACTTTCAGAGCCAGACCGACACCGAAGTGGTAATCCAACTCATCCAATATGTGATGGACTCCCACGGCATCAGCCTAGAAGAAGCCGTTCCGCTCGCGCTCAACAGCGTTGTCGGAGCATACGCCATTGCCATCATCGACAAAAACCAACCCGACAAACTCATCGCTGCCCGCAAAGGCAGTCCGCTGATTATCGGAGTTGGAAACGACGAATTTTTCATTGGGTCCGACGCCACTCCAATAGTGGAATACACCAAGAATGTAATCTATCTCGGTGAGGAGCAGATTGCCTATCTCCAAAAGGGTAAAGATGTGGTAATCACCGACTTAGGCTCGGTAGAGCAGACTCCCGTTATCAAGAAGCTGGAGATGAATCTGAGCCAGATTGAGAAAGGCGGTTATCCCCATTTCATGCTCAAGGAAATCTTCGAGCAGCCCGAGACTCTGAGGGCCTCCATGCTGGGTCGCTTGAACCCCGAATATGGGCAGGTGAAGCTTTCCGGCGTTATCGACAATAGCGAGCGCTTCCTCAAGGCACGCCGCATCGTCATCTGCGCCTGCGGAACCTCCTGGCACGCCGGCCTTATCGGCAAGTACATTATTGAGGAACTTACCCGCATTCCGGTAGAGGTCGAGTACTCCTCGGAGTTCCGCTACCGCAACCCCGTTATCTTCCCAGACGACATCGTAATTGCAATTTCACAATCGGGAGAAACCGCCGATACTCTGGCAGCGATTCAGCTGGCAAAGGAATCCGGAGCCTTTCTCTTCGGCATCTGCAATGTGGTGGGTTCATCCATCCCAAGAGCCACATACTCAGGATGTTACACCCATGTCGGCCCTGAAATTGGCGTTGCCTCCACCAAGGCATTTACCGCCCAGGTCTGCACCCTCTTCCTGCTGGCGCTCAGCATTGCAGAGCTCAAGGGTACCATTTCCGATGCCCGCCGCGCTGCTCTGGTGAACGAGCTGCAGAATGTTCCCGACAAGATTGCCCGTATCTTGGTGCATGACAAGCAGATAGCCGAACTGGCCAAGACCTTCACCTACGCTCACAACTTCCTTTATCTGGGCCGCGGATACAACTATCCCGTTGCTCTGGAAGGCGCTCTGAAGCTCAAGGAAATCTCCTACATTCATGCCGAGGGCTACCCTGCTGCCGAGATGAAGCACGGCCCCATCGCCCTCATCGACGAAGAGATGCCGGCCGTTGTAATTGCCACAAAGAAAGGACATTACGACAAAATCCTCAGCAATATCCAGGAAATCAAGGCCCGCAAGGGAAAGATTATTTCGATTGTCACCGAAGGCGATGTGGATGTGCGCAAGATTTCCGACTGGAGCTTCGCTATCCCCGACACTGAGGAATGTTTCATGCCGCTGCTCAGCGTAATCCCTCTCCAGCTGCTTGCATATCACATTGCGATAGCCAAGGGGCGCGATGTTGACCAGCCTCGAAACCTTGCAAAATCGGTAACGGTTGAATAAAATTTAACGATAAACGGGGAATTTCTTGAAATTTCCCGTATTTTTTTCTACTTTTGCGGGCTGGCTATCTCCGTGATGCCGGCTAACCCGTAAGTATAACCCTTCCGACGCCTTAGTGCCGGGAACAAAAAAGGAAGTGGAATGATCAGCATTTTCTACAGGCAAGGAGCTGAAATCATTGTAAGCCAATTCGAAACGGAGTTTGCTTCTATCAGCAAAAAGGATGTGCTCTGGATAGATCTTCTCTCGCCAACGGGAGATGAAAAAAGAGCAACAGAGGCCTACCTGGGCACCGAAATACAGAGCCGTGCAACGGCAGAGGAAATCGAGAGTTCATCCCGATTTTCCGAGAATGAGGTAGCCATCTTCGCCAACACCAACTTCCTATCCCCTACCGCCGACGAGATGAACGAGGATGCTGTTTCGTTCACAATCGTTGGTGACATACTTACCACCCTGCGCGAGATTCCCCTGCGTTCATTTACCTCGCTGCAACGAAGGATTCAGGCCCGCCCTGCCCAGTACGAGAGCGGCTGGACCATCTTTGCATCCATCATGGACTCCCGTATCGACCTTGATGCCGATATCATCGAGCTGATGGCAAAGGAGACTTCGCAGTTCAGCAAGCGAATTAATCAAAAGGAAGATATAAACGAGGATTTCCTGCTGGATATCAATCAGTTACAGGAGAACACAATGCTGGTTCGCGAGAACCTTGTGGATAAGCAGCGCCTGCTCAACAACATCATCAAGAGCGACCGCCATCCCAAGAATTTGGAGAACCGCTTGAACATTCTGCTGCAGGATATTACCTCGCTTATCAACCATACGAACTTCAATTTTGAGCGTCTGGAATACCTCCAGGAGACGGTTGTGGGTCTTATCAACCTCGACCAGAACAACATAATGAAGATTTTTACCTTCATTAGCGTTCTCCTCATGCCGGCAACGCTCGTCGCCAGCATCTACGGCATGAATGTCAAACTCCCCTTCGACGGTTGGCAGTATGCTTGGATAGCCATCCTGGCGATAATGATTCTCATCGTCGCCTTCGCCTGGTGGATTTTCCATCGAAAGAATATGTTGTAGGACAAGACCCTGCCGCTACGCAAGGCTCTCGCGCAGCTTACATTAATAGGCT
>Ga0181612_179345_pt1 | contig 12382 bp, 6 predicted proteins | sample HoacroProtozoa21_FD_119630 | JGI IMG/M metagenome (GOLD analysis project Ga0181612, IMG submission 119630) | Hoatzin crop microbial communities from Cojedes, Venezuel. Combined Assembly of Gp0051906, Gp0051904, Gp0051908 | reverse complement strand
GAGTGTACCTATTCACCCAGCTGCAGTAACTTCTCGTGCTGTGTGAGCGCCCTTTGTCTAGCCACTGTGGTCCCCAGACACTCCCCCCAGAGAAGATGATAGGCAAAGACAGAGTCTTGCTCCTTGTCCCCAGGTTAGGTCTCCCAGGCTTTGTTCAACACGCGCTTCCGTCTCTGAGCGTAACAAGGGTTGTTTTGGAAAACAGAAATTTTGAGGGATTTAATACTGAAATAACACAATTGAAATGAAACTCTGGAAGTCTCAAATCAAAATATTTCACTGCAGCTGAGCCAAACACCTTCACTGCTGCACTTGTTGCGGAATCTCTAGGAAATTCCCAGGGTTCAAACCCCGTGGAAGTCAATTGGGTCTGACTAAACACAGGCGTGGGCTGATGGCTGTTTGAAAGCAGGTGTCATCTGTTTGATGATTTTGGTCTGTGGTGTTTCCAGGAAGCTTCAGGAAAGGTAAATGTGGTATGTAAAACCCAGACAGGACACTTTCCTCTGCTTGTTGCCCCTTTTCAGACTTGGCATTATGTCCCATCCAAAGGATGTTTCACCGGGAATTAGGATACAGGTTTCAACAAACAGAAGGAGCAAAATCCAAAGCTTTACTGTGGCTTTTGTTTCTTCTCTAACTACCTTGGGGCCACTTTCTGATTCTTACACAGGAGAAAGACAAAATGCACCTGTAAGACTCTTGATAAAGCCATGAAATCTACTTCATATTTGACTCTGCAGATGCCGGTGGGGATGAGCAAGGAGGTCCTGGGAACAGGCGGAGCTTTATCCAACCTGCCCAGCAGAGGAGGTGAACTGGCAGTGGGACAAGAGAATAATACGTGCTAGAAAGAAGTAGAGGGAAATAGTGCAACACTGAGGGGTGTTTTTGCAGTCAGAGGCTGACAGTGGATCAGCTTGATGTTTTGATAGTATTTTCCATCTGTGGAAGAGATCCAGTATCGACTTCCTTCTCAGCCTTCCTATTGGTGTGTGGGCATGGCACAACACTGAAATGTCAGGCATCCAGCTATGCCATTGCACAAAGTTAACATTGCATTAAAAGAATCACAGATCTTGAAAAAATCTCCAAGGCACAGAAAAAAATAAAAGAAACCAAATGAGGCTATCAAGTTTAAAATAAAAGAGAAATTGATGCAATGAGTGCCAATTTGACAGCCCTTGACAGCTTTTCAGCCCTAAATAGAGCTTGCAACATACACTTCCCGGCCAAGCCCTTTATTAAGGCTCTCCCAAGGTAAGATGTCAGTGCTAGCGACTGACGACACGACACCTGCTCGTTGCTCACCTGTTGTATCCTCCCATGCTGAAAGAGGCGATCATCCTTACCGTAGCAGCTTCCCTGGCTTCGAATGCCTTTCAACCTGTATTACAAAGCAGATTTTAAATGGATAGCTATTAAAAAATACAACATAAAGTATCCTTTTTTTTCCAGAGCTCTTTATTTTATGAATCCATTTGGAGTACACAGTGGATGATAATTGCACGTGAGGTATATTAATTTTTGCAGCTTTGCTGATGAGAAGTTTACGGTTGGCTTATTTCATAGCATTAATTGTAATATAAAACAAAGTCATTTATGTTGCCACTCAGGCTACGAAGGACTCCTGTTCGTCCTCTTCCCTTCTTGATTTATGGACATGGGGAGGCATCTAGTCTTCGGGAGCGTAATTCCTTCAATCGAGTATTATTTGCAGGTCTACAGAACAACGTAAAGTATGTTTCCTCTGCCATCATTAGAATATTGTCTTGCCATTAGTTTTTAAAATGCAATCCTGTTGCATCCTTAGGGTAATTTATCCTTCAAGTATCACTGCTCATGTTATGTAGGACTGGACACTTAACTAACTTGTAAAGGTTACGGCTGTTATCCTTCAACAGTGGTGACCAATGCAGGTAATTTTCTTGCTGTGGTGGTCAAGAAGGGCGGCACAAGGATGGCGATGTTGCCTAGGCTTGACCTTAAGTCCAGTACACAAACAGACAGCTTAATATTGTGAAAAGCCACCCAGCTAAACAGTACATGGCAAAGTAAGGGATACCTACACTGAAACCCTCCTTCTGGCACTGCTGCTCTTGGGGCCTTGCAAAGGTCGAGTTTTCTGCCCAAGAGTTTCCCTGCCAGTGCAACAGGAAGCAGCAGTCCCAATGTCTCATGGACCATTTTTTGGGAGACTGTTCCGAATGGCAGAAACAGTAAGCATGTCATTTCTTAGACAATGTGGATCTTCAGAAGAAACACAAGAGGAAAAATACTGGCTTTTTAAACTAGCTGAAGAGACCTTTCATGATGACAGAAACGCACAGAAGGCTGTAGAGGAACAGAGCACATGTTGTGGCTGAACGAGGGAGAACGGTGTGTTGTAATAAAACAGGGAAGAGACAGGTGTGACTGGCAGAATAAAGCATGGTTTCTTTTTGGCTGGGAACAAGGGAGGAGGAAATCTGTGCATTCTAGAGTGCTGAGCAGAAGGTAAAGAAGGAATGATCCTTCACCGCCTCCTGTAATGCAAGAGCATGGGGAACATCCGTGGAGGCTTGCAGGTAGCATGGTAGAGATGGAGAGCAGCTAAGTGTGTGGAAATAAAATCCGTCAAGGGCAAGAAAACACAAAGATAATCGCACCGGGTCAGGAAGTCCTAGAATTGTGTAGGGTTTGTCAGGGAAGCACCCCCTGATGCCCGCCCTGTTCCTGCGCTCCTCCCTGTGCGGTGACATGTTGTTCACTGCCAGGTACTTCACAATACAGACCTCTGTTCTGAGCCAATGCGACTGCACTTACATTTGTAAGAATTTTTACTGGGTATTTCTGTAACCTGTCTCTATTGAGAGTTACCTGAAACCACGACAATGTAGATGTCAAACAGGCAATTTGATGTCCTTGCTGGTTGCCAGGATCTAGGAGCAGGCAGTGAAAACATATCACTACCGATGCACCTGCCACTTCCCTTTGAGAGAGAACAGGGACAAAGCCATTTGTCTGAAAATAATAACCCTTTATTTGATTTTTTTTTTGTTACATTATCATAAATGTTCTCTATGCTCAGAAAACAAAGCCCTAGTTTGGAAAATAATGCACATACAAATCTCTTCTTATGGGTATTAAGTATACAGAAATATACAAAGATTTCTCTATTATTGTAATATATTGTCAGAATGCCCCACATCCCACATTTTTACTCAGGTCCACTGTACCGGTAAGCGTAAACTACAAAGGTAACAAGCAACCTGAAAAAGACATGGTTCATATAATATAATTATATATATCTGTATATATATATATCTACAACAGTGCAAATATATCACAGCGTGCAGGCAGCAATAGTCTCTAGAGAAGCATAATAAAATTGATTCATAGTAATGCAAATGCATTACAGAAACAAGAGACAACAATGACATATTAGATACACTGAATATGCACACTTTAGCACGCTGATTTTAAATGATACCTTGCATTGACTCTTGCTTTAAAAACAAAAGAACAAATGTTAAATAATTCAGTAACAGATTCAAGGGCAGTATATCACAATAAGGTCAACTGACTCAGATCAGGTATTTCACAAATCTTCACTGACACAGGTAAAGGCTTGGCTACACTGCAGGACTTGTCTTCTTTTCAGATATATGAATGTATTTTTTTCCTTAAATTTCATTTATTTTTACTGTAATTTCAGAGCATTTTTTCAATTTTCTTTTTTAATTGCTCAACAGCTAGTTCACATTTGTAAATGTTGGTACAATTATCACTGAGGCCCAGGAAAGCTGGTTTTTGGAAGTAATAGAAAGGAGTTTGTATAATGATTACTTTAAATGGGCTACTAAAACAAGCTACAGTCAGGTCAGAAAAAAAGACATCACAGATGCCACTGAAGTAAAAAACCCCATCAACCTTAAAAGTAAGGCTTTCCATGTTGCCTTGCAATCTGCTTAAAAAGACATTTTAGATTTTTTTTCTTCTTAAAAGAGTAAAGCACAACCACAGATCCAGCACATTAGGCATTCGGTAGCTCAAAGAACTCTAAAATTCACCCCTCCACCTCTAAGTACATCGCACCGTTCTCAAGCAGCTCCTTTTCACACCCCACGTGGACAGCAACCACGAACATCTAGCAACAAGGACACAAGCTATCGGTAAGCATGGCCTGAGCTGCATGGAGGCCTCCAGAAAGAAAACGGGTCGACAACACCTTGATGTATCTTGAAGGCATAAACAACGCAGAGAATGCAGGCTGGCAGGCTGAGCCACAGGGATTTCTTGTGCCAAAGGACACATATTTTGACTGGTCACCCTTTGTTTTACTGTGCTGGCCATGGGTCTCAACAGAAATCTAAATCTCTTAAAGGAAGCTTCTATGGCTGACAACTGCATAAAGTTACAGCTCATTGTAGGATTTCAAAATAATAAAACCACTGAAACTAGATTTCGTGCTCTACAGTACCATCACTCCTTCACAAACTACGTGAAATGTGTACAGAAACAGAACTACGCTGACATACGCACAGAATTAAAAGGAAACTTGCTATGCTTGCATGCTCAACCTGAAACTTTCGGAAACTTAATGCGCAGAATGCTACCTGGGGTTATAAAAACTGCTCAGTGGGATACATTACATCAATCTCTTTATATATTATGAAAACGAGTATTTAAGAACAGGTTGGAGTTGATCCCTGTAAATGCTACTGCTCCTGTCTACGAAGAGCAGAGCTCATGATTAACTTCAGTGACACTCAGCACTTCATTTACGCACTCACTCGTGCCGGGTGGCAGTGTCAGGGGCACGGCAATGGCCAGCCTGTCACTAAGCGTTACAGAGGACATGACACGGTGTCATTTTCTGCCTACTTCTAGTTCCCAACAGCTTTTCAAATTATCACACTTTATAAATGGCTTTCCATACAGAACTAAAGGAAAGAAATTCCTGAGCAATTTCATCCTCCCAGGTTGTTCTGGTAGGAAAATGGATAAACACGAGAAGATCATTTTGTCAAAGAAAAAAGAACAGAATGTGGGACAACATCTCTGCAGCCACCACCGGGATTCCCTCTGAAGAAATACAGACTGATTATCTACCAGTCAACCAGCTCTGGAGGAGCCTAAGGCCAGCTACTGCCGAAACCAAGCTAGATGTTTTCTAGCACTCCTGCTTTTGGCAGGGATCTTTGCTGCCCTGTGTGAATGTTAAAGGGAACAACCACCCAGCTCAGGGCGAAGTCCAGACCTTTTCTAACTTTCAGTAGGGCTACAGAAACCAGGTAACTTCAAACACCCATCTACTCATTAAGCGTGCTATGGGACCCACAATGCAAGACCAGTTTTAACAAGTTGCTATTTTAGCAAGAATGTCCAGCTCCAAAAGTCTGAGCTCCAAAGCTTTAAGCTCTAAAGTTTCAGTGTACAGGGGCTCATCTCCTCTAACCTGATGTACCCAGAGCAGGTAGGCAGACTATCTAAGGTACCTTCTGAGGCTCCCTCAAACCTCAGGGCAAGAGTTATGTACCTTCCGGAGGGGAAACCACTCTTTTTTGTCACATTACCTAATTCCAAATCTTCTGCCAGCGCCCAAAACACATGCCTTGGAAAGATCACAAAGGAGATGCAAAGTTCAGTGTGAAGAACTGCCTCAGTAGCTGCCTGTCTAGTCCCTATTAACTAGAGAAGGAGCTTGGGAAATCAGAAGAAATGTGTAAACTACAGCTTGGTAAGTCCAGGATGCTGAATTACACCGCTAACATTTCAATTTATCCCCTTCAGGGCTGTTAACAAAAACTGGAACCACACTGGTAAAATGAGGATCCAGTCCTGCTCCAGCTGACATTGCCCTGAACACCCCAGGGGAACAGGCGTGACTTCAAATGTGGCAACTGCTACAATAAAACTCACTGGAAGGGCCAGAATTCAAGTCACTAGGAAAAACATCGACCTCAGGGAATTACGGAATTACCCCAGATCCACCTGTCCTGGAGATGGACGTTTCTCTCCTTTTATTCCAGAGAAATTACAGATGATTAACTTAGACTGGGCCTCTCATTTTTAGACAGCTATGTTTCCGTGAGATAAGCCACCTCCAAAACCACTCTCCAACTGATGAAAATGAAAGAGTTGAATTTCCTCGGCCGAATCGCGCTATCCATAGTTAAAAGCAACCTGCATGTAATTGCCTCTTACTCCACGCCTGGATCCCAGCCAGCAGCCCAATGCTGCGGCTGGCTGCCCACACCCCAAGCTCTGCTCGGGCACTCAGAAGGAAGCTTGGCCTTGCTGCTACTCCTGTAGCTGACGTCCTTTGCAACCGTGTTCACGCTAACTCACACAGCATGGCCCGAAACAAACACAGGTCAAGAGAACTGTTCTGTTTGGGAAAGCATTCCCACACCACAGCAGGGCCAGTGCCAGATTGGGACAGAAAATGCTGTGCTCAGTCCCCTCGAAGCAGACTCCAAGCCAGCTTCCACTAGACTAAGCTCAAGGAGCATCAGAGCAGATCCCACAGGTATCAACAACTCCCCACAGAACTAAGCTGACACCGGTGAAGGAGCTGACAACCAACCTTGCAGTGCTGGGGGGCTCTCCCACGTTACACAGGACAAACACCACGACCCGCTCTCCCACACAGCCACCAGACGAGACTAAACCCGAAGCTCCGTGAGCAAAGGCAACGTAGAAGACAGTGCAGCAGGCTGCAGAAAGAGGTACACGTGCCATTTGCACCCTCCTCACGCACATTTTCTGAGGAGCTCTCTTTGAAAACGTCATCATCGCACCTTAAGTCTCTCTCCCTCTGCCCTTTGTTATTCTTCCCGAATATGATTGTCACTGAGCAGGAGACATAAGAATAAAATCATATTCCAGTAAAAGTTAACACTGAAAAATAATTAATTAAGATCCGTTCCTGCTTAGTTTGGAAAGTAAAAATAAGTGCTGATACTGTTCAAGTGGATTGGCATTTCTGGTACAGAAATAAAAAAAAATAATAGAAAGTTCATTTTTCCTTACCCAAACTATGCAGATACAAAAGCAATTCGGCAAAGCAACAGTGAATATACAGAAAAATACACACTCATCTCCATGCTTGATTTTCATTCTCCTCTTCCAATCAAAAGTAGTATTTTTGTGATTCAAAAAGATTAATTAAAGATCACTGTAAAGCTGTAATCTCCTAGAAACTAACCCAAAGCAAACAGATGTTCCAGTATAGTCTCAGAGTCTGTTTAGACAGCCAGCAGCTCAGTCCTTCTGTGCAACACAGCCCTCACCCAGCAAAGCACTTAAGCCTGGATTCTGTTTTAAAGACAGTAGTTGTTTTCTGATTCACATGAAACAATGCAGATGTGAGAAGTTATTAAGACACTTCAGCACTTTGTTGGAACAGGGCTTCAAAGGATCCCATTAGAGTCAAAACCATCCATCTAGCATTGAGTAAACAGGACAGACAGGACCTCCTCTGTGAGGATCACCGGGGTGGTACAGGTCAGTAGGTACCACACTTCTCTCCAGAAACAAATGTTTAATGAAACATTCATTTCTGTTGACAACATAGACTTCGACACAAAAGAGTAGATCAAAATGCCAGTCACCTGATACCTCCAGTACTTGGACTCTTGATCATCTCTCACTTGCACAACCAGCTCTCCCTAATACGTGTGTATATATGTTCCTCTCCTTTAGCGGAAAAAAGCTATCCTGGGCTTCAAATATTAACAGGATTTCAGCACCAGATATTCTACTCCCTTTGATCTATAAAGACATTTTCTCAGCCTCTTAAGTACGATTTGCTTTACAAATCTTTTATTTAATTGTAAATAATAATGTTTTAAGTTCTTTTCAAAAACTTTCAGGGTTTTTCAGATTACATACAAGTTACCGCACAGAAAAACAACAAAAAAAATGTGAAGCACCGAAAGTCTTAACTGATGCACAAAGTAACCAAAGCAACATGTCAAAACAAGTCAAAATAAGCCAAGGAGGCCAAAAGAACACTAAAGTCTTCCTGCGGTCCCAACTGAAATCCTACGTTCGGTTTTCAAGAGACCTTTAAAAACCTTTAGCCTCCTACGCAGCTTTCACCCAGGCTGCGACTGGTTCGAACGGTAATAATGTAATGGCATTGATTTCAACTAGTTAATGGCTATTTATCTATGGCTACATAAAGTGAGGATCTGAAGTCTTTCGAATCTTGCTGGCCTCATTATTCTCCCGTGTGAAGCCTCCAGAGCTTCACAATGTGCTTGCTTAACACTACAGCACATGCATGCTCAGTCCGTTAACCTGGGAATGTGTTTTACACCAGTCTGCTAGAATTTATTTCCACATAAACAGAAAAAAGCAAAAAGCAAAGCTGAGACTATGTTAAAAATCTTTGCAGTATATGAAAACATAATTGAGATGGACTTTAAATACAAGAAATCATTAGTTAATTTTAGAGCTAAGGAGGAAAGAATGATTATCTCATTTATGTGTAGCACTGAGTTTCAAGAGAACTAATTTGTTTCTTTACCGGGATACTACAGTCTAAAAATGTTCCTTAGAACAGTAACTTTCAGCTAAATTCTGCAAGCAGATGGCTGGGAAAAGACGTATCTAACAAAAAAGGAGTGACAAAAAGTATTCCAGAGTGTGTATTTTCTTAGGAACACCCATGAAGGACCAGACTTTTGGCTACCGCAATACAATACAAAGTTACAGTGCAGGAGGACATGTTGCAGACTAATGAGGTAAAATAAGAAAGTCTACAAACAGAGGAATAGGCACAGATAACCAGACAGCATCCGAGGAACTCATACTGCTAAATTGGTCTAGATGGGAGAAGACAGCAGTGCCATTGTGTAAGCTAACATTGTTGAAATGTCATCAAAGTTACTTCATTTGGTACACTGCAACGGATTTTCAACGTGGTATTTGGTAAATGGTGTTGGTAAACACAAAACACGAACCCTGAAGGTATTTAATGCCATGGACATCACACGCTTTCGTGCTCGGCCTAGCCTACAGCTGGACCAGCAGTGTGCAACGGAAATTTGGCCCATGTAGTCTTTTGACTGCTTGCAAACAGCATCTGAACTGCCTGTAACATTCACTAGTATTTTGAGAGTCTTGAAATAATCAAGGCACATTGTGCCAAGGGATTTCAGCTTGTGACATTTAAAAACTGTTCACGGTTATGAATATTATTTAGAATAGCCAAAATTCTTAATTTCTCATATCCAACAGCCATATAGGTCCATACCTGCTTGTGATTATGCCTGGAAAAGCTGCAGAGCCGCATAAAACCTTGTTGTGAAAAACTAGCAACGAAATATACAAAGAGGTTGTGTAAGGTTGTTTTTTTTTTTCTTCTACAGTAAAGACTGACCTTGCTTTCACAGGTCAATCTTATTTTTAGGGAAAGTTCAGCTAACCTTCTTAAAGCATGTGACTTGACTTAAAGTCTTCCAGAACACAGGCGTAATTCAAGCACCCTGAGTTTAACAGATACATGTGGTCTATGACCATATCAGTAAATTAAACAGAGCCTGGACACGGGTCAGGAAAACTGGGATACAATTGTCTTCACTGCTAAGGGGCTGAGCTGCAGCCCAGCATAGCCAGAGCTTTTCCAGACAACGTTTGGGCTCTGTTTAGAAGTTAGCACAGTACAGGGACCATTCCCACTAGCCCCAGTTGTCTGAGGACTAACAGAGCTGGCCCCGGCACTATTTAGTTTACCAGCATAGACGTAGCCATGGAGTCTTCGAAAACTGTCTGTGAATTGCGACTGCTGGCGGCCAGCAGATGCACAAGGTCTCTCTTCATCTACTCTACTGTGATGAGCTGCTGAGCCCCTGAACGGTTTGCTGACATTGAGCTGCTTCCACTCTGCAAGACTTCAGCATCCCGATAGGAATAACGCATTTACAGAAATTGTAGGTCTGACTCAGAGGTCTGTGACATGAAGGGAAACACACAGTAAGAGAAAAAGGTAGTGGAATTCATGCAGAAGTTCACCGGGGTGTCCAACACGGGTATGATCCCCACAGTTTCATTTTGAGTTGAAAACCCAAACCCATGAAAATCGGTGACAAAATTCTCATCAACTTAGAATCAGAATTCCTCCTGCCAAGTTTACGCAGGTGAGATGTGCAAGACAAATGCACGCTTCTTTTAAGGGTTTCACTGGTGTTTAGATCAATTAGCTATTAATTCCCATGTTGCACATGTAGATTTCGGGATGAGAACAGAACTGCTTGGCATAATTAGACCTGCAGTATTACAAGGTCATTTGCACATTTGAAGGAGACTCCTACACATAGTGTGTTACAGATATTTTGAACACTGCCATATGAGGCAGTCACAAGTGTTTTAATACAGTACCCCAAGCTTTGGGCTGTGGATAGCTCTTGCACTCCATCAGGCTTTAACAATCGCTTAGGCTTTCACAATTTAAGAAAAAATAAGCCTTGGAGTGCTTTGATTTTTTCATTCAGAGGAGGTAGATCACACATATAATGAGCAGAGTTAGTATTTTAAATATCACAAATATTGAGGATTTAAAAGACACTGCAAAAGAACATTTTTTCAATCATTCAGCAACAGCTTGAACATGTCTGACTGCCTGTGCTATCTATTGTTGCTTCAAAGACGGACCACAGGTTGAGTGCAGACTCAGAATGTGCCTTTTCCTCCTATCATTACAATTTTCAGGTATGAGACCAGCTCAACAAGTAAAGCACCAGAATTCTAAATTTAGACAGAAACAAAAATAATGACTTGAATCACTTTAGGTTTGTTTTAAAAAAGTATCCATATTAAAAAGATCTCTTTACCTTCTTAATTAACACGTTTACAGACTTTTGGCCAGAAGGGGTAATTCTGTGGAAAAGAATTGCAAAATAATACATAGAAAACTGCAAAGATGAAACTCTGAATTTAAAAAGATGAGAGAATCCTGTTTTCTTTGCATCTTATTACCTTGTCACCTACAGATGACATTACACTATTCTGGCTGCCAGGACTAGTATTACCTTACCACAAAACTGTTTCTTATAAGGAAAGTTCCTACAGCCAGGTATTTTATTACAGTTACATTACCTCAGTATTGATATTCTCTGGTGTAAAATTCCCTTCTATTTCTTCTTCCTAGTTAAAGCTAGAAAGTGTAATGAAAACATGACCCAACCAAACTGGACTGATTTGCTTAACACTATATGTCCACTATCCCATTGTGGTTCCCTACGGGCTAGGTCGTAACAGCATCTAGCTGGGCACTGGAGACTGGCCTGCCACAGTGAGACAATGTCAAGTGCCCTCTACTGCATGTCTAAAGATCTTCCTACTACATTCTTTTACTTGTATTTCCTTTACCTCTCTGCTCGGATTTTGTATCTGAGAACAAAATAGGCAATTACGCGCAGAGAGAAGAAGAAAATTCCAAGAACAATGAAGTCCAGGTAAAGTTTGGCATTTTCTACATCCAGTTCTTTCAGAATGGCCTCTGATTTTTGAAAATGGCAAGTATCATCTTTGTCACAATGCAGATCTTCCCGATCCAGTCCATAGATGGAGAGAATAACTCCTTCGAACCCGTATCTGGAAAGAAGAAGGACGGATTACAAGAAAAAGTCCTGATGATCTGTTTAGAAGTACTCTACCAGCAATACAATCCCTACGAGAGCTCATGTGGAAACACCCTGGGGTTCAGTATCATTCTGACACGTGTCTTGGTGCAAGTTCTATCCCTGTTACAATCAAGCAAATGACATGTCACTGGGATTTTACGGAAGGCTGAACAAAGACAGAAGTTTTGCCTTTAACTGGTTCCAGTTAGTGTATAGTGCAATTTCTCCAAAAAAAAAAGTCTAAATACAAAGCAGACTAATTTCATATTCAGAAATTCCCCTTTTAATAGTGACCTCATTAAACTGAGTTTTTTTAAACTAAGCAACAGAGAACAATTATGATTTGAAGTCAGAAATATAACTGGCATAAATCTAGAACTTCTCTTTTCTTTCCTTCCACGTATCATAGTATCACTGACAGTGCAGAGTTCCCACATCTCCCCTGGCACTGGGTGCACTCAGGATTTGACATTGCAAGCAGATACACCATCATGGATCCCATGCATACGACAGCACCCTCTGGCATCAAGGAAACCCACATGGGCTAGACAATGGTTTAAGGCCTCATCTTGAATTCTAGCTACTAATCCAGAGGTGTGATTTCTTAATCTAGGGAAGCTCAGGAAGTGTGGGCTGGATGAGTGGTCAGTGAGGTGGATAGAGAGCTGGCTGAATGGCCAAACTCAGAGGGTTGTCACCAGCGGCACTGAGTGTAGTTGGAGGCCTGTAACTAGTGGTGTCCCCCAGGGGTCAGTACTGGGCCCAGT
>Ga0181612_171683_pt1 | contig 12382 bp, 5 predicted proteins | sample HoacroProtozoa21_FD_119630 | JGI IMG/M metagenome (GOLD analysis project Ga0181612, IMG submission 119630) | Hoatzin crop microbial communities from Cojedes, Venezuel. Combined Assembly of Gp0051906, Gp0051904, Gp0051908 | reverse complement strand
TTCCCTCTGAGGGTGACGGAGCACTGGCCCAGGCTGCCCAGGGAGGCTGTGGAGTCTCCTTCTCTGGAGATATTCAAGACCCGCCTGGACAAGGTCCTGTGCAGCCTGCTGTAGGTGACTCTGCTTGGGCAGGGGGCTTGGACTAGATGACCCACAGAGGTCCCTTCCAACCCCTACTATTCTGTGATTCTGTGATTCTGGACTAGAGGTCAACCTTGGGTCTCCTCAAGGAATCGCTTCTCTGGGTTGAACAGTCCCAGGTCCCAACACCTCCTTTGCACCAAGATGCTCCTGCCCCTGAGCATCTTGGTGGCCCTCCACTGCGCTTACTCTAGTTGATGAGTTTTTTATGTATTAGAGGCCTGAAAGTGGATGCGGTAGCCTAGACGTTTACATCTAAGAGGGAGAATTCCTTCCATTGGCCTGCTGGTTCTGCTCCTGTTCATGCAGCCAAGAATGATGTTGGCCTGTGTTGCTGCCAGGGCTCACTTCTCACTGATGACCAAGGACGCTGGCCACACAGCTGCTCCCTGAGTGGTCAGTCCCCAGCCTGTATCACTGCAAATGGCTCTTCCTTCCCATGTGCAGGGCATTTGTCCTTGTTGAATTTCATCACGTTCCCATTGCTCCATTCCTCCAGCCTGTCTAAATCACTCTGGATGGTAACTCAATCTAGAAGCTTATCAACTGGTCCCATCAGTCTGGTGTAATCTACTGATTAGCTGAAAGAGCACTCTGTCTCCTCCTTCAGGTCATCAATAAAGAAATTAAACAGGACAAGTCCCAGGAGAGATCCTGAGTTACCCACTTGTTACTGGCCTCCAGACAGAGTACAACCTATTAACCATCACCCTCCGAGTCCAACCATCCAAACAATCTTTTTTGCCCATCCAGCTGTCTATAGCTAAGTCCTCTTTCATCTCAGTCTTCCAGAGCAGGAAGTCAGTCTCCTTTTGGGGAATTTGATAGCTTGCAAATAAAAAGATAATCTTGATCCTTATTTAGACCTCCTGGTCTTATGGCAATAGAGCTAAAAATAGCAATAAATGCCAGAAGTAACAATCTTAACTATCTGATGGATTGTTTTGTCATAGTGATGGTTTGTAATGAGCCATAACATTTAGGATAAGAAACATATCTGGGGCACTTACAAACAATTATTTCCAAAGTCCCTAATACAGCACAAACATCACAGTCTAGGCTGTAAGTAGAGTATTTGACTCTAGATAATTTCAAGTTGGTAGTAAGAAACGGTTCTGGCTGCCCAGGTTAGATGACAGACAGTTCAGCACATTGTTTAAATAGCTCGGAGCAATGCCAATTAAAGTGAAATTCTTCTGTTCGAACACTGTATTACAATCCTTGTAAACAGACTGGCAAATCATGAAAGAGACTTCAGTGCAATATAATGGTGTGCAGGTTTCAGAGAAACTTTGGAGGAAATTCTTTAAACCTTCATTAAAAAATACATCTAGTATCACAAAGAGTGAAAAATATTTTTTAGGCAGCTGGTTATAAAAGGAGGGCAGCCAGGGGAAGTCTTATATGTTCATATTAAAGTCCAGAGCAGAAGGTTCAGGTTGTTGGTTCCATTACAGAAATATCCCTGGCTCTATCAAAAAAGTCTGTTTCTAAAGGGAGCTCTTTGTTCACTGACTTGAGATGGAAACACGAGTTTGATATCTATGAAAGGCCAACAGGGTTAGCAAGAAAACAGAGAGAGAAAAAGGACAGAAGCAACCTTTATAAACTACTTCTCCGTCTGATACTGTTGAGTAGACTTGGCTGAATAATCCTCCTCAGATATTATTCATCTATGTGAATTCCAGCATTTTTTTCCCCCATTTCTGACAAATAATGATTTGTAAATAACTCTTATTTGCAGGTAGTCTGCAGTAATATTGCAAATGTTGCCCATCCACATTTAAGTGTTTGAAAATGATTATTTTTTTTTCCACTCCTTGTTTCCTACCAGATGTAACTATAGAAGAAATTCAAAGGGATGGAGTGAAAATGATATTGAAGTGTGTATTTTCTTGGAAACACTGTGAGGAGGCTGCAGCTCATGCAATGGGAGTAAGTGGTCTGAGGCTCAAGAAGCACATTAAATGGCTAACAGCAGCAGCAGCGAAAGCTCTGGACATTACGTACACAGACTCTGATGTCTCCCAGGAAGGCTGGGATCATTAGTCCTGGTTCACTGACTTAGAGTTGGAGGTTCCTGATGAAAAGGACATAACACCAGGCTCAAGCTGAGACTAATGGGAAACAATACGCATCTGCAGACTCTGATGTTACTAATCCAGCTCCTGCTGAGGATGAACAATTGGAGCAAGGGAATAATCCTGAAGCACTGACAAACTGCAATTGAGGATTAGAAAAGCCCCCGAATGTCTGAATTTGTAATATGTCTCCAAGTTGGCATTATAAACAGTTGCACCACAAAGCAAAAAATCTTTTATCACTCAGGAGTATTTTACAAAAAGTCATAGCAGTGTTAGGCTTTTGGTGGTGGTGGTTTCTTTCTTCCTTTATGTTTTTCCTATTGAGTTTGGCAGGAAATTTAATGTGGCTGTTGGTATCAGATGCGTATAGATTATGCAGGAAGAGCCCTGATACCTCAATATCATAATTTTCAAGTCCAGTACATATAATTTAGTGATGTTTTGTGTCACCACACACTGCCATGTGCCCTGTGTTCTCTTGAAGACTTAATGAACTCAAATACACAGCAAAATCTGACCTTTGACCAACTTCAGCATTCAAGCACCCTTCTTGTGGCATAAACTATGTTGTGCCAAACAACATCAGCACCAAAATGTGATTATCTACACCCCTACATTACCAGAAAATCTCTGGTGCATTTTTAGCTCAGTCTAACTACTTCTCTCCCAGCCAGTTTGTAGGCACTGTTCAGAAATTAGCTTGGGCAGTGATCATTTCCAAAAAGGGTTTCAGATGCACCCACTTGTTTTGGAAAGTAGGAGAGTTCAACAGCGTGGATGTAGCCAGAATATCACAATTGGCCTCAGCGAAGAAGCCACAAGACCACTCACTGTGATGGTATAAACGTGGCCTGATTGTCCTAGGTAATATCTAAGGCAGTCCCAAACCTTTTGTAGCTTTTATTACAGTAGTGGAGCCATTTGGAATGAAATTAATCTGTGTTTACCAACTCTTTCGTTCAACTCAAATAGAAGGTAAATCAAGGCTCGTCACCAAGTGTGGCATTTGATTTCCTTCAAAACCTAGCAGATGATTTAACCAAAACTTACAGGCAGGACCTAACAGTGTGATATTGTAGGTACAATGAGCAATCTTTCAATTTGCATACACCTACATTTAGTACACTGGAGTATAAGCTTTTGAATAGTCTGGTTTCACCTGTTAACAAAAGGCCCATTTCTTTTAGTTACTTTTCACAAATGATATGAGAATTCTTGGAGGTCTATGCAGTCTCCAAAGCACAGGTTGAATTGGTACCACCCAAGGATATAAGAAAGACATTTTTATTAGGATAGGTTATATTTTTAAGATAAGTTTTTTGGGAAAAAAAAAAGATATTTTCTTCCTCTTGCTTAGTCTCAGGTTGTGACACCTTTCAGTGAAAAAGTGCATTCCATGTGGCTTTGGTGAAAATAGATCATAAAAAACTCCTCTGCAGCTCCAGTTAACTGCAAGAGACAACAAACAAATTCAATCTGTTGACTCAACTCAGCTGAATTACAAGCCTGCAACAAAATTTACAATACAGTTTGTTTTTTACTTCCTTCTCAGTCTCAGAATTGAAATTTTCAGTTGTTCTATAGAATACTTGTTTTCCACTATTTTGTGTTAAGGGTGGAGAAACATTTTTTTTCAAATGATAAATACTGTAGCACCATGTTAATAAATTGTCTCTGTCAAAGGATATTCTTTGCAATCATTATTAAAGAAGAATGAACATTTAAGGAGAAAGAAGAAACAGAAAGACTGAACAACTATTAGATACATATTCGATAAAAGTTCAAGGTTACAAATCCTACTTTGTGTCCTCTTGAAGGGATCTACTTCTGCCAAATATACATCCTGAACTTCTGTTTAGAATCAAACTGTGATTCCTCTTCTAAAGTAGACAGCTAATATAAATCAGTAACTAGTTCAACTAAAAATATTAGTGGCAGACATCTAATTTCTTATAAAAAGATAAAGTAAAGGGAGTTGAATTCCACCCTTTTCAACTACATTTATGCATGTTGAGCTAGATTCTTGGTTGTACAAACCAATCTGTAATTCCTTTCAGGAGATGCACCCATTTGTATGTGTTGAATAATTTGGGTTTTTTTTTTCTCTCCTTACACCAGTGACATCAAAATGTAAAAAGTGTAGATCAAAGCTCCTGCTGCAGATCAAAGACAAAAGCAAGAAGAAATTCAAGAGCCACTGTCAATTTTCTAAAATCTTGGATGGAAAAGGATTATCCCCGTTTTTCGTCTTTCATATCAGGGAAAGCTGATAACCATCCACAAACAATCAAGGTTCAAATCCTTGTCTGAACCAGTTGCAACAAACTGATGGAGTCTTTATATTCTTGCCCTTGAGGGTATTTCATTTTTTTTTCCCAAATTCAACCTGTGTAATTGGTTCAGAACCTATATACACTTTTTGCATCTGCCGTGTCCTGTGGCAAAAAGCTGCACAGCCTAACTACGTGTTGTACAAAAAATACCCTTCTTTGTTTTGACCTTGCTACCTGACAATTACAGTTGATGCCCCCTTGTGTTGGGAGATGCAAGGAACAATCATTTCTGTATTTTCTCCTTGCCACTCAAAATTTTTTAAAATGTCATATTTTTCTTCAAGTTTTTTTTTGCTTTTTCTTTTCCTTTTTTTTTTTTTTGTCCCCAGGCAGAAATTCTTGTCTATATAATAGTCTGACATTCCTGTTCCCACACATTCTTCCTGTTCTTGACTTCTCCCAGAAAGACAGCAGCAGCAAATTCTTTACGTGGGGTGAAATAGGAAAACAGCACAACAAAAAGAAGAGTGAAAAAAAGTATTCTGTTCCAATAAAAAAAATCTAAGCATTTTCTGATTAAAATAACATTAAAGCAGAATAATGGCAAAGTAAGAAATTGAGCTTTTTTTAACTTTTCTCTGTCTGAAAATATGTTAGCTTTGAAAGGAACATTTCGTAAGTTGTTTGCTTCTCTATTTTCTACTTTTTCATCTCTTTCTATCAGGTGGGACTTGAGGCAAAGATGCTGAAAAAATTACTTAAAGAGTATGAATAGCAAGCATTGTGATATCTGAGATTCTAAAGAGGAATAAAGTGTCATAAATTTAGTCAGACACACTATAATTGCAATATATCTGTCCTAGTTTTTTATATTTAAGAATTTCAGGCTCCAAGAACTCCTGCTGACCACTCTACCCCATCACCCCAAATAGTGATTTTAAATTAATTCAGACTAGTTGTGTCGAATTAAGGTGAGGGTTTTCCAGACAGATTGCTGAAATCAGGAAAAAAACAATTTAGACGTGTTACACAGTATTTATAATATATTAGGTAAATATAGTTTGCTTCCACTCTGGACAACTTCCAATACTTCTCACAACTTTTAGATGGTATCTGAAACAAAGAAGCAGACTCCCACATAGGTAAGAGTTTTCTTCTAGGGCCCTGGCTGCTGGCAACAAAAGCAACTTTAAAACCTCAGCTGTCATGCTCAACTAAGCATGATTCCTCTATTAGTCATGAAACAACACTGATAGCAAATTTGGTGGTATTTTGGAAGGAAATCCTAATTAATGTAATGAAAGACAGTATGACCATCTGGATTACTGGGGAAAGCAGATTTAATGGCTTTTCCATTTTTTAGAACTTTCTAAGAACAAGACTTGAAAGTGTAAAAACTTATTTTTGTATTATCAGAACTTCTATCTCAAAATTACTTTTATTTTGAAAGCATGAGTTCAGGAATGTTCAATAATAATTATTCTTCTTAATTTCAAATTACTTAAATGAAACATTGCAAATGACCCAAATCTATTTTTAAGTAAAAGTTTTAGTAGATAAACACTTACAAGATTTGGGTTTTTTATCCTGCTCCAACACAAGTAAAAATAAAACCTTAAACACAAAAGCATTTTCTGTCAGTACCTAAGAAGCGTGAAGAGGCAGTACATGGAAAAAAACAACTTCCTCTTCTCGTGGAGCGCAAAATCCAGAGATCTGTTCTGTAATAAAATAACTTCATGGCAGCCTGGCACTGTAATAATTGAGACTTAAAGCATGCAAAGTGCATAACTGTTGGCTTTTGTCAAAGTCAATATTTAATATGACGGGACAGTTTCCGTGAAAATCTAAGCACATATTTTGAACTTTCTCAATTATTGGAGCATATTTACATTCCAGTGTAAACATAATGCTGATTTTGAGGTAATACCCCACAAATTGGTTGTGATATTTAAGTCAATACTTACTCTGTTTCACTGAACTTCAGGACCCAATCCTGCATTCTTCTGTCTTGTTTGGCTTTTGTGACAAGACAAAAAGTGCAGCACCCTTAGTTAGGAAATACTGTTTTCACAAGTGGTCCCAGATGCAATAATATAATATTAATATATATAATTAGTAATATAAAATGTTAATACCTTGTCCTGTACTGAACTTCTAATGTGAAATAACACGAATGTTATGCACAAAAATAATACACCAATTGATGACAATGAAGCGGACTGAAAACGCCACTCTTTGTAGAAATAGAAGGCTTAATTCCAAAATTTCTCTTTCTCAGCTTCTGCCCCATTACACCTGATTGTTTACATCCAGGTCACAAAATATAGATATTTTTGCACCTGTCTTGTCCTTATATTCAGGTAGTGAATACGTTGAACACTATAAAATGGTACAGTTAGTGATAGTCTTCATTGCCTTATTATTTTGTTTATTTTGACAAGTATTGTTCACTGCCTGTAGTTCATAGGAGTTACTCAGAGAGGGAGAACTTGGGTGCAAGATTAGTCATGCGAGTGGTTCAGTCGCTGTTGAGTGGTTCTGCTAGGTGTACAGCGTGTATAATCAACAAGCCAGTGCAAGAAGATCCTGGGAAGTTTTCATGCAAATATATACAAATAGCTATACTGAGAGAAGAGTATCTAAAAGTGAAAAAAACCTCTCATTGGAGTCTAGCCATTCATGATTATGAACGAAAAACCTCACAAAAAACACCAGGTTGTCTTAATCTGCTCTCTAATGTGTGATTTACAGATTGCAAAATGATGTGATAGAAATTGGGAATCTAATTTCTTTTCCATTTTTGTCTTACTACAGAAGTTAATTTCTTTTTGCATGCTGTCATGTTTTGAGATTGACCAAAATATATCTGGTACAATTGTCATGAATTTAGAAAGCAAAATTCATCTTCTTAATGAACTCTTCTTTGGATCCTCCACTGTTCTTATTGTAAGACATGAGTCACTAACACAGTATTATTTGCCCTTTTTTTTTATTTCTGAGTGAAATAAATAAATATATAGAAGCAGATAACAATGGCTATTAAAGACCTTCAAAAATATACCTATCAGTTGGACATCTGAAAACTTCTGGCAAAATTCTAAAGAAATTATCATTGCAAAATGAATCTGTTAGCTAGTTAGGACCAAATTCACTTTTCCTGGGAGAACTTTTTAAGTAACTTTTTCATTCCAATTGCCTTAAAAAAACCCCTAAAGACTGGTTTTTGGTTTTCATTTTCTTCCTTAAAGATTTTCTGATTTTTAGTTGCCAAAACCCAACTAATTTCTGGTTTAGAATTTCTCTGTGGAAATTTTGATCAAATGAGAATCTTCAGAGATAGCTTTAGTTCTGTCAAAAAGTTATTTAACACTTGAGAGAGGAAGAAATAATCAAACCCCTTTAGTTTAGCCCCAAGTATCACTTTCAAGTATTCTTGGATCATCTCAAATTCAAAAATTATTATCTGATGTTAGGAGCTTGAGGCAAATGACTCCTCTTGGAAATCAGGGTCATTCCAACCACCCCATTTTCCTTCATGTATGTCAGGATTTACACATTACTCAGTATTTGGCCACAGGCAGGTGAAATAAGACCAAAAAGCCAACACTGGGAGAGGCATCCCAAACTTTCCTGAAGCTTCAACTCAGCAATGCTGCCTTGCTAGCACTGCGTCCTCCACGTTGTGGCCCATGGTATGTATCCTCATGGATTCCTAATCTGGAGACGAAACAATGTCTAAAAATCTCTACTGAGAAGCAAGACACTTAAAAGCCCTTGGTACCAGTTAAAGCATTTACTCCTCTTGCTGCTTCCTTGAGGGAGAATGCTCCCTGTGGTTGTTGTACTCCTGGGTGCCTTAGGCTCCAGAGTGAGTAAACCAGGAAACAGATGAGAAAAAACATCTCTCTCTTCACCTACCCAAGATCCATTTGTGACATTTGTGCTGCCCCAACTTGTTGGGTTGGTGGCTTCATCTTTTTGTGTGTGTATAAATACTCTGAAAAAAATCATTTTCATTCGGGTTTTCAATTTGCATGCCACTACGCTTCACTTATTTATTTGTTTTTAGGTTTGTCAGATAGGTCCCCACTGGTCTCTGAACACATTTACATAATTTAAATACAAAATGCAAACATGCTGACTAAAGTCTCCCTTAAACAGACTCTCTTAGGATAAACTAGACATGTTCCTTATCACCAGCCCCTCAGGCAAAATCCTGAGAACACAGAGGAGCTTCACGTGGTGCTCTGCAAGTTGAAACACTGGAAGCTCTTTTGGGCCAAGTGTGGGAAGAAAACTCCAAAGTTCATGGCCCTCCACTGATGGTGCCTAGACTGAAACGCTAGTCTGAGGAAAATAGGGCATTCTGGGAAAAGTCCCAGAGTTGTTAAAGCTGTGTTCATTGTACCTGAAGTACTCTGTTGGGTTGGGGGAGGTCCCCATATCCTGAAGGATCTTGTAATATATGCCAAATTCTTTATGGCTAAAAATGTTTCTGGGCAAATTTTGGTGATCTTACGAGGTTCTGGATTCACCCTCTGTGACTGAGTAGGCAGGAAAAAGCTCTGTCCTTAAAAAAAAATGACCCTTCCACAGCTCCTGTCTATGCTGGTAAAATAACATTTATTGTCTCTCTCTTACTTCACTTCTCCATGATGTAGTTTTCAGACACCTTTTGCTTCAGCCTTATTCATCAAGGGAGTCATCTCACTTAACTTTTGTCTTTCAGGTGGTTCAAGTTTACTTTGAAAGAGTTGTCAGGCTCCCTTTGTTATCCATGAAGTAAACATGTCCAGAACGGAGTTCACAGAACTTCCCCAAAACTTTTCCAGGTGAGATGAATTGAATCTTTCTCCATTGACCAGAGGGCAAGACTTGATGCCAGGTTCAGATCAGAGGTGAAATCTTAGATAGTTGCAGTTAGGTAGGAAGAACCCCACAGTGTTTCTGGATAAATAAAAAACCTCAGGCACCTCCTTGGAGAAGTTTAGAACTAAACACGCTTAGACATATCTTGTGATGTGAATTACATCCTAAAAGGCTTGTCCCGTGATATTTTTTAAGGAATCTTTTAGGCAGTAAATAAATGAAAGCAAGACTATATGATTTAGATAGTAAGAAGACTATACAAACTGTAAAACTATAGGAATAGTTAAGTTCTAGTGGCCACTGATGATTATGAAGTGTTGGGTTTTGTGGTTTGTCTAGGAGCTGTGTTTTTTTTATTCTCCATGAGATCTGACTTTTAATCACTACCTTGCATCTGCAGTGCTACAATTTGTTTTCTCTCCTTCATTTTCTTCAGCTGTTCTTCACCTTTCAAATTTCTGTTGCTGCTGAAACTAAGTGATCAGTTAATTGTTTCTATATTTACAACTATAGTTTTCCTAATTTTGCAGTAAGTAAAAGTATTTCTTGGTAGATTACTGAGATCACATCAGTACTGCTTGAAACATTATAAGAATATTTGTTGCAGCTTTGGTTTCCTCTGAATGTGCTGTCTGGAAACCAGCATCACTGTATTAGCACAGGAAAGAATAAAAAATACACCTCAGCATCCTCATTGTTTGGTCTTTGACAGGTATGAACCAAATTCCCCTGGAGTTAGCCTGCAGGGTTCCACACAAAGAGAGTTTCACACAGACTCTTGAAATAAGGGAACAACTTCATGGAGCTTGGTAACTTTTGACCTGTCTGGTTAAAGAAATTAGACCAACTTCCTTCCTGATAATTTTGTAATTCCACATGAGGAATTGTTACTGTCATAATAAAAATAAGAAATTCTTCCCTCTTGCCCCTCTGATTAATGATTAAAGCCCACTATGTGGCAAAGTAGGCAAAACAGATGAGTTCTGGTTCTGTTCACGGCTCTGACACACCCTGTGGAATAACTTCAATTGCTTTATTTGTCTCTGTACACCTCATTTTACCCACTGCAATAAGATATTTATTTATCTCCTGAAAGTCTGATTTCCCTCATTGTTTGGATATGTTTTGAAAATTTTGGACAACGTACTTTCCTGCTGCAATGTCTTATTTTATTTCAGCTTTCTGGGGATATGTTCTTCCTGCTTCAGAATAATTTGGGAGTAGGTTTATCTATCTTGAATCCTTGTCTTCTTCCCAATCCATTCTTTTATTTTTTATTTAGAAGGAAAAATTTATCTTCTCAACAGGACACAATGACTACTTTCCAAGTTAACTGATGCATATAGACAGACCCTCATACTGAGGAAGAGGAAAACAACAGCAGGTCGGAACACCTCTGTCATCTTTCTGTCACCATTCTGTTACTCCTGGAGAGGACCAGTATCTCAGCTGGAGCTGTGGCTTTCTCTTCTCTTGAGACCTTGAAAATTGATAGTCCAATAGCAAAGAAACGGAAGCTTAACAGCCTTCATTGCAAAACTACTATGTCTGCCCAGAGCTCTTGACATTTTTATGTGCAGCTAAACCATATAAGAATCCGTACAGCTGCTGCCCTATTCCCTCTGACACTCAGATAATCAGCTTGAAACTACTTTATTTCTGTTGCTCTACACCCTTCACCAATATCATCTTCTCAGTTGCAGTGGAGTCATTCAGAGTTATGGAAATGCTGGTTGAAAGGGGTCTCTCTGGAGGTCATCTAGGCCAACCTCCCACCTGCAGTGGGACTGTTGCCAACACTAGACCGTGTCAGCTATAGTTTCCTCTATCTAAGCCTATGAGAAGTTCCAAGAAGCAAGATTTCACTGCTCTCAGTACCAGTTTTGGTGTCACATTGTCCTGATGAAGATAATGTCCAAATTGAATCTTCCAAGCTGCAATTTGAGGCTGTTGCCCTTTGTTACACTGTCTGCTGCTACTAAGTTAGAGTTTGGATGTTGAAAAGAGAAGTTTGGTCTCATTTCCCTCAAACCAGTCCACATTCCTCCCTTCTCTTTAGGAACTGAAGGAGGATGCAAGAGCAACCAATAGCTCTTGGTGCTGCTTCTCTGGTGGCGTCTTCTTGGAATAATCCTTGATGAAGTGCGTAAAAAATCTAAACAAAAAAAACTTCTAAAAGCAGTTCAAATGTCTTAAGTGACCCTCCAGATATCAAAGGTAGAAAAATTCTGGAAAAGACGTATCCTGGAGTCTTGGATTGTTGATGATTTCAATTTCATGCAACTCATCAGAGAAAAGCAAGACAAAAAGCAGCAGCTGGAAGTTAGTCAAGTAAATATAGGCATAGATCCAAAATAATGTCACTTGCTCCAGACTGGGACTAATTACCAAAGAAAATTATAAATTCTTCACTTTTTTGGAGACCTCAGGTTAAAACCATCAGCTTTTCCTGGAAAAGCGCTTTGATTGCACACACACTAGCAGATTTAAGACCAGATTTGCTGAATAGACTTCTAATTTAAAAAGTCCCAGACAGAAATATCCCAAAGGTACTTTGTCCTGTTTGCTATAACTCCTTCTTTTAAGAACTGATAATTATTTTTGAAAGAGACTACCTTTCTCCACTGACTATAAATGGAACCCAGAAAAGTAGGTTTACTTCAACACCTCAGTGTACACGGCTAATGCCAATATAAAACTCACTGTAAATGTTGGTTCTTTTAGGTTTTGTTTTGCTTGAAATAATAGTAATGATAAAAAAACCCTGAAACACAGAAGCGTGAAGTGATTTATTGAAAATCACAGGACAAACAAATGGCAACAACAGAACTCAGCTCAACTTAATCGATTTTGAAAATAGCTAGAGTTACAGTGCAGATAAGCCTCCAGGTAGAACGAACCATTTTACTGGGGAGTTGGTACCATATTGCAGCTCTACCTGCTTGTCAATGCCCTCATTTAAAAAAAAAAAAAAACCTCACCCCCCCCCCCCCCAAAATAATTAATAAACAC
>Ga0181612_151358_pt1 | contig 12382 bp, 14 predicted proteins | sample HoacroProtozoa21_FD_119630 | JGI IMG/M metagenome (GOLD analysis project Ga0181612, IMG submission 119630) | Hoatzin crop microbial communities from Cojedes, Venezuel. Combined Assembly of Gp0051906, Gp0051904, Gp0051908 | reverse complement strand
TGAGTATTTTTTTTTTTTTTCTCTAAGCCAAAGCAGCCCGGTTCCTGCTGCCCTTCCCTCTGTGGCTCAGGCAGGGATGGAGGTACGAATAGGCTGCATGACGGGCTTGCAGGGAGCCTGGAGCAGATGGGGAATTGAATCCAGGTTTTCCAAGGCTAAGATAATCATCTAACTGCTAAACTGTTTTGCTCACTTACCCTGTTCATCAGCTTCTCTTGCACTTGGCGTCTGGGGATCGACATGAGGATGGGTTATGCTGCAGAGGGGAACAGGCACTGCCAGCTCCAGAGCAGCTGTTTGGTTTCAGGGCTCTGAGTTGATTTCAGTTCACAACTAAGTAGCAAACATCTGGATGCCAGCTCCAGGGACACGAAGATGGAGGAGCAGGTCTTTTCCGCTTGGCACAGTGCCCCCCCAATCCAGCTGCGTGGCTTGCAGACCCCTGAAACATCCCGGCACGGTCAGCCTGGCTGCAGCAGCCTGGGTGGGAGGCAGGCAGGGGCTGGGGGCTTTGCTTGCGCAGGAGAAACCTGCCTTGAATGGGGCACAGGGATTTCCTCAGTGTCCTGCTCAGCCTGTCCGTAAGCCAGCAGTTTTGGGAAGAGCTGAACTTCAAAGGCCAGCAATTAAGCCCACACACGTCAAGCAAAAAAGCAAACCTGGGACTTGCTTTTTTCTTTCCAAATGCCGCTGCCCGTTTCTCTCCGTGCTCAGTGCCGACCCTCGGGCTCTCTCTGACTTCCCAGTCAGCTGCCTTTGCCCCCTCGTCTCCCAGCAAGAGTCAGATGCCGAGGCCTCACTTAGCTTGAACGCCGTCTTCCCCCAACGGCACATCTGTGGCTCGCTTTGACGGGAGCTTCACCTGAGCATGGCCTCTGGGAACAGCTCGTGGTGGAGATGTAGTTAATGATGTCCAAAGACATCACTGTGTGATGTGTGGGTGTGCAGAGACGCTGGTCTGCACTGCTTCTCAGGCTTTTCCCTGCCTCTGTGTCCATGCAGCGAAGCCCCGGTGCTGTGGGTGGAAGACCCTGTCCAGGTGCTGGGACTGGTCCTGGCTCTGCCCAGGCTGTCACCGGCTCGGCATGGGCAGCTGGGGCTCTGGGAGAGGGGACGATGCCCTGCGTGCGCAGGGGCTCCTGCCCTGATGCCCCCGCTCTGTTTTGGCAATGAGCAGTTTAGGGACTCCTAGACCTGGGTGTCTCACCTGGATCACTGTGTGTAAGAGCTGGTGGTGGCTTGTCCTCAGGAGATTATCCATCTCTTTGGGAATCTCTCTGTGGGTACCCCACAGTGGCAAAATCCACAGCTCTGCTGGGTTGTATGAAAAGGTACGTTGTCATCTGCCCCAACTTCATCAGGTAAAGCGTGAGAAGCAGTGGAAATAATAATTTCCTTTAGTGGTTTGCCTGTGTCATTGTGTAGGCTCTCATTTCTTCTCAGTGGCCAAAGATCTCTCTTTAGTGCCCCATCGTTTTGTACCCACTGCTGCCAGAGGTGCTTCAGCACAGTGAAGCCCCTGGGGTTACACCTGGATAAACACAGTGTGGAATTAAACTTCCATGGGGTGGAATCCTGCAATAGTCGGGCAACCCCTGAGCAGTCCCAAATCGGTTAACTGGAGGTAGCACCAGTACAAGCTTTTCCAGAGCCACCCGCCCAGAGATCCCAGACCTCCAGGGCCCGTGTGAGGATGTCCCCAGCCCATCCCGGCCACCCGTTTGTGCTGGCAATGTCTGCCAGGTACCAGGTTTGGACCAGTGCTCATTTCACACGAGCTGTGGACCATCCATTGCATCCTTCCAGGTTAGAGATGTAATGAACAGTGCTAATTTCTGCTACCGGTCCCTTAAAGCCATCCGATCCCTCCGCTCTTTCTACGCCACGTTAATCACGTCCTGCGGGGGCAGAGAATGTGAGCAGGGCAAGATTTTGAAAGAAGTAAATTAAAACAGGACGAGAAGCAACCTGACAGTCCTTCAGATGTGGGAGGATAATTTTAATTGAGTTTTGCAAGGGTTTAGCCATGCAGTTAATAGGGGCCACTGGAAGAGGGGTGGCTGTGTATGCTAAGCAGGGCGGCTCGCCCCGAGCTGCTGCAGAGCCGTGGCAGCGGGAGCTGCCACTGGCATTTTGGCAGCTCTGAGGAATTTTGCCCCTCGGGGGGTGAATCCTGCGGACAGAATAGGTCCCACTCCTGTCTGAAGGCACTGGGCTCCCCCTCCCATCCCTGTGCATCCCGCTGAGCCGGAGCTGCCCTCCGCAGTGTCGGGGAGAGGAAGCAATCCTTGGCTTGTTAGTTTCTACGAGGAAATAAACCGCACAGATGGCTCGAGCATCCTCTATCTCAAAGGCAGGAAAAGGATTCTCCGGGCGGGAGCGGGCAGCCAACAAACCCGGAGCGATTCAGGGAACGGGGGGACCAAACAAAGCGGCGTCTGGCCAGCCCCTGGCCCGCAGCAGAAAGGGTGGGCCGGCGGCCCGCCGAGGGGAAACGAGCTCTCTGATGTAGGGGAGCATCCCTCGCCCGAGCGAGAGCAGCAAACAGCCGGCTCCCCCGGGGAGGCTGCTGACAGCAGAGATCCTGGAGGAGGTCTGCAGGGTGGCCCGGCTGACCCGCTGCCCCAGGCCGGACACGCGGCTACCTGACAGCAGCTAACTTTGGCTCGGGACGTCGCCTCTCGGGGAGGATGGAGCAGGGAGCGAGCGCGGGGGGGGTGCAGGGAGAGGAAAGACGGCAGGAGACAGAAATGCAAACATGGCCTGACAGCCGTGGGGCAGGGGGAGGGAAGGAGGAAAAAGCAGGGTAAACCTGGCAGGATGGAGCAGGAAACGGGGCCGGAGCAAGGCAGGGCGATGCTGCGATAGAGCTTCCTGCGGAGGGAGAAAGGCAGACAGACCAACGCTCCCGGACAGCCGCGCGCTGACCCCTCTTGGGATGACATCCCAAGGGCATGGGTGGCTGTGCCCGGCGCTGACCAGAGTCCCAAAAGCAGGTGGTGGCAGGGTGGGGTGTTGGGGTAGCCCTGCTCTGCTGCCTTGGGGCAGCTGGCTTGTGAAATACCCAATTTAAATCCCTCCCTGGAGGCACCGAGGGACTGGGACTGAAGGTCACAAAGGTAACTGTGCTCCTCAGCGCAGCGCAGCTCTCTTGAAAGTGGCTCCTGCGTTCCAGCTCCTCCATTTCTGTTCCCCGACGTGGCTGCTAGCTTGGAAGTCCAAAAGCTGAAGGAGCCCAGAGGGTTCCTGTCTTTCCTTGCCTCGTTCCCCATCAGCGCCAGTGGTTATGAGATTTTTATGCCTTGCCAGAAAAAAAACAGTTAATTAAAGTTTATGAGCACTGAGAGGCTAAACGGATCTGCTGGGGTGCGTGCACTGAAGCCAGAGCAGCCTTTCGGACCGAGGCCGCGGGACTGTTTGGCCAGACCGCCGGGTGCTGGACGGGCGGCTGTGCTGCCGTGGAGTGCCAGGGGCTGCGGGAGCAGAGCAGAGCACCCGGCCTCGTGGTGCTCCTGGTCTGGCCATTGCTGCTTCTGCTCGTGTTGGGGTCACGCTGCCGTTGCAGGACGCACTGCTCGCGTCTCTGCCCACCCCATCCCGCTCCCCGCTGGGCTGGCCGGCGGGGGGATGCTTTGGCTGGGGTCTCCCCTGACCGCAGGTGCTGAGATGGAGGAAAGCCCTGATTTTATGCATCCCTCAAATGCCCTGTCCATTTGGATACACATCCTTCCTCCTCGCCTGGCATCGCTGCAGCCCTGTGGTGCTTGGGGCATCTTTGAGGCTGGTGCCAAGAAAAAAGCATTTCCACATGCTCTGGTGGCCGCTTCCTCAGGTCTCAGCTTGGTCTCTGCTCAGAGGGCTCCTGCCTCCATGCACCGACTCACCTGGAGGTGTCTTGGGGCAAAGTTAATGTCTCGTTATGCTTTTGGTGTTGGACAGGAGGGATCAGACACCCAGTAATGATGATTGCCCTGTGTGAGTATTGACTAAGTTCCTGTAATTATTAGTCCCTTGCGTCCCCTGAACGATGACAGCTTGCCCCGGTCAGAGCAAAGGAACATCTGATGCTCTGGGAGCATCCTCACAAAATGGTGAGGGTACAGATCCACCACGCTTTGATTGGTGACGTTTCAGGGCTTTGAGGTCCGTGGATGAAAATCTCTAGATCAGAGGAGTGTTGTCTCGCCGTTGGCATTGCCCACTGTGAGAAGGGGAAAGGTGTTGCTCCAGGCCCGAAGGAGCTCTCGGTGCGGTGCGTGGGGTCGGTTGCGTGGCCGGGACAGTGATGCTGCCGTAGCTCACCACAGGGCGCAGAGGGGCTGATCCTGCACCGAGGAGCACAGCCCTTGTGTTTAACCCCTTCTGGGACAGGTCCGAAGCGATGGTCAACCCTGGGTTGCAGAAAAAGGAACATCTTTCATGAACCCCTTAAAAGAAGGGACCTGCTTCCTTTGCCCTTGTGCAAATGCATAGTTTTGGGGGGATTTCCAGTTTTCTATCATTATCGTTTTTAATTCATTCATTGCTTACACCTCAGCCTGTTTCCATCTTGCCCACAGAGCCCTTTAGCACACCACCGCCCCGTTTTTCCCCCAGCCTCAGCATGGGCACGGTGGCCGTCACCCTGCCCCTCACAGCCCCTGGTCACAGGCTGCTGGGCAGAACCTGCTCCATTTTGGTGTGAATTCCCACCACGGTTTGGGGCTCGCCCTGCCCGCTGTGAGACTGGAGAGAAAACACCTGGTGTTTCATCCCCGCCTTGGCCGGAGCCTGCCGTCCATTTCTCAGCCTCGTGCGATCTCTCACCTCTCTGCAAAACAAGCCTTCCTCCGTGCTGGCGAGCACCGCGAGGAGGAGCTGACAGCCCCGCGTCCAAATTCCCCCCGCTGCTCTGCCAGCTCCTTGCGTGACGTGACACTCGCGCTCGGCTGCACCAGCCCACAGCTGGATGCTTGCCCCGTGCGTGAGGAGGAGTCGCTCCGTGCGGGAAATTCAGCCCCGTCGGTGGAAGCTGGCCCGGCTCTGCCTCTGGCACGTGGACTTCCCATGTGTCTGCAGCCATCGGCGGGTCCCCCAGTGCCAGGCACCAGGGCAGGTGGGGAACAGGTAACCGGAGCAGAGGGGGAAGATTGTACCTGCAGTGCTGGGGTTAGTTCCTACAGGGCAGGGGGAAATGGCGCACATGGAGTTTCGCCAGCAAATGCTGCTAATTCAGACCAGCCCAGCCTGGAAAGCTGGAGGAGAGGTCTGCAGAAAACGCAGAGCAAGGTTTCTCCTCCCTCACCCCCAGTGTCAGCTATTGCTGCTTTTCTGCATTTAAAAGGGTCGTTCGGTCCCCGTTTCCCCAATTGCCAGCGAGGTACCGGATTTTACTGTTGGCTCTCCAGGAGCAGGTCTTTGCTCACATAGTAACTGCGGTGCGTGATTGCGTGTTTAAGCACGTGCCTTGCCCTACGTGCAAGGGAAGAGCCCCACCACCAGCTTTGCAGCCTGCAGGGGCAGCTCAGGGCAGCCAAGACTTTGGGCTTGGGGTAAAACCCAAGAGAAACGGGAAATACTTTGCAAGAGGAGCCGCGTTGGGCTCTCTGGTAGCACTGGGCGCTGAGCAGTCCCAGGGTGTTCAGGGTGCTGTGGAGCCCCAGCCAGAGCAGCTGCCTGAGCCCAGAGAGTCGGGAGAGGCTCATCTGTGGTGCTTGGCGTTGCAGACCTGGGATATGGGTAAATTCAGGGGCTCCATCCTGGAGCCTTGGTCTGGCGTTTCGGTTGCTCAATACAAATCCGCCAGAAATCCCTTTTGTAGAAAGATCTCGAGCTTCTGCCTTGCTTGTTGGGATGCTCGTTGGCTGGGAATTTATGCCTGAATACAGCAGAGTCTTTTGGGGGGCAGCAGCAGGGTCACGGTAGCTTTGCTGGGAGAAAGTATGTTCTTTTTTTCCATTCCAGCCTATCTGTTGCCCCAGTGCAGCACTGGGGTGGGCAGGCTGGTTGGGCTGGGTGTGCGAGGTGCGGGGAGACAAGCAGAAGCACGCACCCTCATCTGGACCTGCTTTGTTCCGTGCGTGTTATGGTCAGCTCTGGTCGCCAAATCCCGAAGCAGCAAGTGTGGTGGCAGGAGCGTGAGCTGCACCGGTTAGCTGGGGGCACGCAGCGGCTGCGGCCAGAGCGATCCAGTCCAGTGCCGGGGAAGGAAGTCAGCGAGAAGGACAGAGTGTGAACAAAATCCCTCTCCGGAAAGGCGCCCCGTTAATCAGTCAGCGGGGCCGACTCAGCAGAGATGGAGGGAAGGGGAAGTGGAGAGGGGCTGAGGTGGTGTGAGGGGGCTTGGAGGGAGGATCTGGTGTGGGGCTTCCTGCGAGTGGAAGCAGAGGGAGAGCAGGAGCCATGTCGTGCCGTACCACGCTGTGCCATGCCCACACCTTCACCCACACGCAGTCTTTGCGTGGGTCTCCAAAGCCATCGCTGGCTGTGGTGGTGCTGGCTCTGGCACAGGCATTGCTCTGCAGTGATTTAGCCGTCCCCAGCCATCACAGGGGAAAACCAGGCCCCTGGCAAGGCTTTTCTGCAACGTGCCCAAGGTGCAGCACAAGGCTGGAGCCTGCAGGCTGCCTGGTCTCTGCGAGACACCCAGGGTGGGTAGTGCTTTCCCCACCATGTAGAGAGAGCCCTGGGATGCAGGACCTCAGTGGGCAGCCCCGCCGCGCTGAGAGCAGCAGTGATTTCAGGGTGCAGAAAGAGGTGGAGGGGGCTGCAGAAAACGAAGGAGCCGCGGGCGATAAGGAGAAGGCCCTTGGTGCAGCCTGGCCCCTTTCAGACCCACGTGCTGAGAGATCAAGGCTAGGAAAACCGCTGGGAAACGCACTTCTCTGAAAATAGACAAGGTGTGAGTGGCTGTGGGATCCTGCTTCCTCTCCCCGCATCCCATCAATCCCCCTCTGTTTATTTTAATATCCCGCTGCCAACTTGCTTGGAAACCGTCTTGAAAAAACAAAGCTCACCAGGGCTGCCGCATGCCTTTTTAATTACATTAATGCTTTCCCTGCGCAAGGGCGCGATTTGGTGTGCACGAGAGAGCGGGGTCTGCTCAGAGGGCCGAGGAGATAAAGCATCGGCGGGGCTGGAGGTGGGGAAGGAGGGACTCGGAGGAGAGGAGACGCTCCACGCTCTGGAGACATCTCCCTCGCGCCCTGGGATTTGACGGAGACACAAACCATCTGTATGTCAGTTAGCAGAGATTTAATGGCCAAAGCCAGCACCAAGTTCAGTACTGGGGAGAGTGAGGTGCAGGGGAGAACCGTAGCAAGGCACATGCTCCCTCGGGGAGGGAAGGGGTGAGGGGAATGGGGTGGATCCGCCTGCCAAGCACGGGGAGAGATGGAGAACTTTGAAGGGGAAAGCTGATGGCCTCTAAGATGCTTGTGCAGGCTGGGAATGGCTCTGTTCATCCCTTTGCCTGTCCTGGATGCTGCGGGTAACGGTGGGCATCGGCATCCCAAGATGCCAGCCCTGGTGTGGGGTGTTGGGGTGAGCGATGGGTCCCCAGCGTGAGCCAGTGCCTGATGTGGGGAGTCCCCAGAGCTCCCAGCAGCCCCGGGCTGGCGAGGAGGCTGGACGGCGGCTTGGGCCGGGCCGGTGCTGGCTGCCAGCAGCGGGAGCGTCCCCAGCCCCGCGCCGCGGTGCTTTCGGAGGGAGCAGTGGCTCCTTTTCCTGTTGTACAGGCGGAGGGCCGTGGACAGGATGCATCTGCAGGAATCCCACAGCCTCAACCTGCACAGATCGTACTTTTTCTTTCTCCCCCCACCCTGCCCCGCGGCGTTGTTTGCTAACGGGTCACCGAGCAGCACGTGGAGGGAGGCAGGGGGTATTTCTGCAGCTGTCCTGCTCCCCCTGAGCCCGGCTGTTGGGCAGATGCAGCCCACAGCATCGGCCAAGAGGCTCCTGCCACCGTGGACCACTCATTTAGTGGTTTGGAGACCCAATTCAGGGTGCTGGCAGGCGAGAGGCTCTGCGGTCCCCAGCCAGCCCCATGGCCGGCAGTATCTTTGGCATTCTGGGCTGCGTGCCGTGGGGGTGGCGGGCACCCCGAGCCGCTCGCCGGGGCGATGGGCTGGCAGGCTGCGGCCATCTGGAGAGGGCGTTTGCTCTGGGAGAAGCGCGTCCGGCATTAATAGGAAACGCGGCTTAGCGGTCAGATTCCTCCTCTGCCCCCTTTCTCTTTTTAATAAACCTCGTTACATTTCGAAGGGATTTTCCAAAAAATGTGCTCATTTATTTTCACAGCCCCGGGGCGCATTCTTGCGCGAGAGGTCTGCCGTCCGCTCCCTCGGGGAAGGGGAGGTCGGAGGCGCGAGGCAGGGTGTCCTGCACGGGGGCCAAGCGTCGCCCGTGGAATGACGAACGATGGCTGCTGTCGTTGTCGTCGTGAGAGGGGTGTCCATAGGACGCGGAGGTGGGCCAGGGCGGCCCCCGGGCTGACGCCGCCTCATGCGGGCGAGGGAGATGGCGGCGGGAGATGGCGGGCGCCCCGCTGTAGCCGCGGGGGCAGCCGCGGGGACGGCCACCTCGGAGCCGCGCGCAGGCGGGAAGGAAGTGGAGAACAACCGGGGAGAACGAGGCCGGCGGCCCTGGCCCGGCCGCGCCGGCGGTGCCGCTCGGCACGTCCCTCCAGCATCGCATCCCCCTCGGAGGCCTCTCCCCGCGGCGGTGGGCTCCTCACGCCGCCCCTCAGAGTCCTGCTGCCGGAGGCCCTTTGGTGTCTCCAGGAGCTCCCCAAGGCTCAGGGCATGGCTCTGCCACAGGGCTTCAAGGTCCGCAGTCCTCCGGCCACGGCTTTGGAGGAGAGGCGTCCCGTGGTCTCCCTGCTGCTGCTGGGACGCTGGTGGCAATGCCGTTGTCCTCGAGACCTCTCCCTCTCTGCCAGACCTGTCTGATAAAGGGATTTGAACGTCACGAGTGAAGGAGGCTGACGTGCACAAAGTGCGCTGGCAAAAACATCACATTTCTGTAGAAAATCGAGCTAGCAACATATATTTGCATTCTTTTCTTCCTTAGCATTTAGCATCTACCTGAGTCACAGCTTCACATTTCACAACTTTTTTTTCTTTCTATTTCTGGTTAGTTTACTTGCTTGCTTTTGCAGTCACTGAGAATTTTCTTTTGAATTATCTCGCGTCTCCAGAAGCTGCGGCTTTAAGATAAAGATCACAAAGTAATGACAGTCAGCAACACCGTGCTAATGAAAAACAACGGGTACGTCTCTGAGGGTGGCCAGGGCTCCGAGATGTTTTGTCCAGGAGGAGCTGGCTTGGGGTGCGTGTCTGGCATGCCGGAGATGCAAGGCACACAAGAAGTGGGACTCTCTCAGACGTAAGCTGGGAGAAGAAGTGCGTGCTAATGTGCTTAACTGCCCGTCCTTGAGCCTGGATAGTTTCACTCCTGGAATGCCTGCTCGGCTGCGGTGCAGGGCAGGGGGCTGCTGTAATCCCCAAAGGTTTGGTGCTGCTCCGGTGACCGCCTGTACCCGAGAGTGCCCGCTCAATGCCTGCTGGCTCTTGAGAGCATCTCGGTATGAACGCAAGAGTTTTGCATTTGTGGTATCTGGGCACCCCTGAGTTGTCCCCCTGGTTACAGAAAACTACGTGTGTGTAGAAAAATCTCCTGCCAGACTCCCTCCAGTTAGCAGATAAGATCATTTCAGAGCCCTAGTCTGAGTGAGCTCAATCTCAGTCACCTGGTGAGGAATGGCCACACCTGGATTCCCTGATTTCTGATCTTTCATTCTTTTTCTGGCCCTCATCTGTGCTAGTCTGTTTGTCTGAGCCCAGGAGCTGTCTGGCCCTGGCCCCAGAGCCGTGGCTGAAGAGCTGCCCGCTGGAGCCAGGAGGGCTGTGAATGATCCGTTGTGTCCCGGTGAGCCAGTATTAAACTGTCCCGCCCAGGCAGACTCCTACGAGATGTTTCCTTCAAGAGGCTTTGCCCTTCTCTGGGCTCGTGATGCCAAGCTAGCCGCTGCCCACAGCGGTTGTCCTGACTAGCAGATGTCTGCATCATCCCCTCTCTCCTTTCTCTCCACAGATCTGGTGAGCAGCTATTCTATGACCCCCCCTGCTCTTAGCATCACCGAGGAGGAACACATCATCAGCGCCAAGGATACACTGACCATCACCTGCAGGTAAGATGCATGGCTCTGCTGAGACTGCTCTTACCTGGGAAGTGTTGGAGGACCAGGCAAGGAGAGCCCACCTGAGAGACCTTGGCTGCCAATTAGCACAGCTGACTAGAAATCTGCCACGTTCACCATGTGTAAATTCATCTAATTAATTAATTGCAAAAGAAGCTGAAGAGGTCTCAGAGGAGATGGTGATAACCTCTGCTGTAGTCTTGCAGACAGAAGGAAGATAGAGAAACATTTGTGTGATCTGATAGCTTCCCTGTAAGCTCTTTCGGGACACTGGTCTTCCCAGCTCTCCTTGGCTTTCTCCGACGTTGCTTATTCTCACCTCATCAGGGGCTGCCGGGGTTGTACTTCTGGTTTCTAAATCTGGCAGGTCATTTTGGGGGACGTTGAGAAATATCAACAGGAGAAGGCAAGGCTGCACTTAGTGGTGGCTGTGAGAGGCTTCCAGCTTTTCTAGGAATCTGGAATTTAACGCTCTGCCCTGTACACATGGGTGTGAAGAGAAGCCCCAGCTAGGCCAGGTGAATAACTCTGTGAGAGGAGCTGGAGAATCTCTGGTTGTTTTGGAGACCGTGGCTCTGAGAAGGTCATGTGCCCGAAGTGATTTGTCCCATGCTAGGACACTTGGCTGTACATGTTTTCAACACTACCCCCTATCTTGGAAAGAAAAAAAATAAACCCCACAAGTGGGAGAATTGACCCAGGTCAATTTTCCTGACAAAGCTGGAGTTTCCCTTCAGCAGCTGAAAGCAGATCCATGCTGGGGATCTGAGTGCTAGGGCCCAAAGGGGGTATAAATCCAGCATGGGCCTCAAATGGGTGTTTCCCAGTGTTATATATAACCGTGGAGCAATGACTGCAAGCGCTTGGCTGGCATTGTGTTCGTGTCTTGTCACAAACATATTTCACTTTTCCTGGAACAGATGGCATTGCTTTCACTTTGTGAATCAGTTCACAGCCAGGGGAGAGGGACGGAGGAAAGGTTGTTGGTGGCCACACTGAACTGATTTCACTCCGTCTGGGAAGCTGAGTGGTTGTGGGCTTGTTCATAGGGTGAGCTGAGGAGCCGTGGTGCATACTAGGCTGTAGCAAACGCGTGAGCCAGAGGACTGTGGTCAGCCATATAGCTGCTGGGGGGGCACAGAGGAGTCTGGGGACGCCAGTGCTCCGTTGTGGCAGTTCTCTCTGCAGAGCGAGGCGGGAGCCAGCACTCTCTGTTGAAACCTCAGAAGACGAGAGATTCAGTAAGATTATTCCAAATGAGCTTATAATCAGGCCAGACCCTTCCTCAGCAGTGGCCCAGGGAGGGACACAGAAAGTGGTCTGAAGAGCACGGGAGAGGTGTGCGCTGCCGGTGTCCGCAGCGAGCCCTGCGCAGGCACCCCGAGGACTCTGCGTCCTGTGGGCTGGCAGCCGGGGCTGGCTGCTGCGCGACTGGTCCTCCCACGCTGCCGCTTCCCCGGGTGACTGCCATGGAGCGGGCTGCCCGAGAGCGCTACGCGCGATGAGCAGACCGGTGTCCCTGCAGCAGCTTCAGGCGCGGGAGCTGATGGGTGATTGGGACGTGCGGAGACAGCCCTGTATTGCTTGCAGATTGGGCCAAGGCTAAAGGACATACTGGAGTTAGAGGTGTGGTTAAAGAAAGTGTCTTCTTCAGTCAGGCGTGAACATACCTGTTTAGCATCACGAAGCGGAAAGCTTTTCTTTTCCGGTAACCCTCCTGGACTGCGGACAAGGTTGCCCTTTCCTTGTGCACTTGTTAGAAATCGATTAATGTGAAGGAAAATCACATGAAGTGGAAAAAAAAAATGTTATTGCCAGTGCAGACTCTGCATGGCCTGCCCTTGCAGGGAGCATGGTACAAGCTACAGAGTCTCTCCAGGTGGCAGCAAGCTCCCTGTCACCTGCTGCAGTGCCAAGGCTCATCTCTCAGGCTCACTAGGTGGCATCCATACACGTCGTGCTGGCATGGAGACAGCTGAGATAAGGAACATCCCTACCCGTGGCTCCCAGGTGCTGTGCAGGACTGAACTGGACAGCAGGAGAGCAGCAGGGCCACCTGCAAACGGTACTAAAACCCATGCACCCGCTGCCCATGTGCTCCATGGCTGCTCCTCGTCTCTGCATCCCGCTGCCCTGGATGTACTCCTCTGGGATTGTGCAGTGTCCTTCACACCATCCGCAGGTAGACAAGTCTCAGCATCTCCT
>Ga0181612_139753_pt1 | contig 12382 bp, 9 predicted proteins | sample HoacroProtozoa21_FD_119630 | JGI IMG/M metagenome (GOLD analysis project Ga0181612, IMG submission 119630) | Hoatzin crop microbial communities from Cojedes, Venezuel. Combined Assembly of Gp0051906, Gp0051904, Gp0051908 | reverse complement strand
GGCCGGGGGACCCGGCGTGGGCTCCCCCCGGAGCAGAGCAGACCGGCAGAATCCCCTCCCTTGACCTGCTGGCGATGCTGCTTTTGGTGCAGCCCATGATAGAGTTGGCCTTCTGGGCTGCCAGCACACATTGTTGGCTCGTGTCCAGCTTTTCATCCATCAGTACCCTGAAGTCCCTTCTTGGCAAGGCTCTTTCATCCCCCAGCCTGGATTGATAGCGGGGGTTGCCCTGACCCAGATGCAAGACCTTGCACTAAGTCTTGTTGAACCTCATGAAGTTCACATGCACCCACTTGTCGAGCTTATCCAGGTCCCTCTGGATGGTGTCCCATCCCTCAGGTGTGTTGTGCTTGCAGCTTTTCTTAGTGTATTTAAAAACAATAGATTGTCATCTACTCAGTCCTTGTTAGAAACATGCAAGTTTTTCTTTGGAGGTCACTAATTCAAATAGACAACCTGTGTAACTGGATGGATTCTCAAGTTGCAAGTATTCAGTAGTAGGCTGTGGTATCTGAAACAGCTTCTTCTCATGAACAACTCTTGCATAGGCTTCTTTGCTTTTTCAGTAATACTTACCACCTCATTTGGACTGAAGTCTCTTGCTCCTGTAATTGACAGTGCTATTACCAGAATTACTGTTGGCAGACAGTAGAAAGGCAAGAATGGAAAGAAAAGACAGGTTCAGATGGTAGTGGTTAGTAAAGAACCAACAGCAGGTTACCCACATTTGTCTATCTGTAGACACTTTAACAGCCTTGTTTTAAGAGCTGCTAATTATTAATTTTAAATATCATGGCCCCCATTAATACAATAATACTTTGGTTGCAAGTGCTGTTACCTGAAACATGAATATAACAGAAACTTCTTAATAACAAAAGTGGAATAATTCTGCTGGGACATCTTGAACTCAAACAATACTTGCAGAATCACAACAGAAGGGAAAACGATATGATAAAAGGACGTCTCTTGTTCCACCTTGAACTTGGAGCTGATTACTGTGGTTCAGGCATTGCTAGCAATAGGAAGTAGCAGACTCAAATGTCCTGCAAAGCTTTGTTGACTGGAATTTGGTGAAGGATGGTGGTAATGGTGCTGTTGTCATCCTCCCAGGGCATAAGTGTCCAATCTTGTAGTTACAGGTGTTGCACTCAAACCTGTGCATTCTGATGAAACCTGGCTTTACACTGCCTCCCCATGCCTGTATTTGTCAGGTCATGATGCTGTTTAGTAGCTTGTTGTTCACTTCGAGGAAGAGCAGGGGATGCTGGCTGTACATTCAGCATAAGGCTTTTATTGAAATGCAGACCTTGTAAATCACACTTTAAAAAGGAAAACAACTGACTTACAAACGCTTATTAAAATATTTTGCTGCTTCTGTAAGTGTACAAAGAGCTTTCCAAAGCAATCTCCTTCCGAGTAATTAGGAGGAGGAGGAGGAGATACCATTTAAACTGTTCTTATTTCTGCCACAGTATGTAGACAGCCCTCCTGTTTGGAAAAATCAAGCTTTCTGAACGCCATTTACTTAATCCTATGATGCTTTAGTGATCTCTTCTTGACACAGGCATCCAAGTTTAGGAGCCACAGAGCATGTAATTTTACACTTGGGCTCCAGCAAGCATGCTAGTTCGCAGATCTGATTAATGGCAGCTTTCTAATAATGCAACAATAGACATTATGACTTCAGTTGGCAGCCACCCACACACAGAGCCACCTACACATTGCCAGAATCCAAAGCTGAGATTTTAGATTTATATTTTGAGAGCTATAAAGTTATTAAGAAAAACCTCTTCCTGTCAGTGAGAAGACACTTTTGGAGCACTTCTGTTTCCAACCAACAAATGATCTTGATTGGAATCTTGGTACCATATTAATATTGCAGCCTGGTGATAATTTTGTCTGCTTGTGATAGGGAGGAAGGAAGAATCTGGAGCTAGTACAGCTACAGCTACCAAAGCTCAACTTTCTCCTCAGTCACTTTAACTCTTTTGAGCCTGTTCATGGTTTTAACCTCACCACGAATACATTCGTGTGCCTTGTAAGTTAGAAGTTAAACTACTTCAGTACTAGACTGTTATGCAAGAAGTGTTTCACATAGAAAGCTTTGAAACATGACATTATTAACTAAAGTAAAAGTCTATAAATATATAATTGTAGTGTTTAAATATCTACTCTCTGTGACTTAGCAAATTAATATTTGCATTATTTGCAAATATTTCTGGTTTTCTTTACTTGAAGCTACAGCACTGTATACCAGAACTTCATTTAATGTCTGGAAAGTACTGTGTCGGGTAGATGAGAAGCAGCTTAGTATTCATGCTTTAATTTTGCTCTTCGAAGTGTGCTGCTCAGGAACTGTTTTGAAGACAGTGTTGGAAATTTCCCAATGGGTATTTTGCTATATTGTTTAGAAACCGCACAACATTAAGAATTTTTTTGTTGTTGTTGTTGTCATCAGTTTCATGTTTTGTACAGCAAGGAGGTGAAAGGCTTTCAAACAACTGTAGTGTCCTCTATACAAATGCTGAAGAGCACCACAGATTCAGTGGAGGAAGAAGACTGTGTGTCACCATGTAATACAAAAGCTCTGCCTACTGCTTTATACCTCTGTAATGAGGGCTCATAAGGTTTTCTGACACTGAACATTGCACAGCTACTGGGTTTCACTACAACTCAGCAGACTTGACTTGATCTTTTTTGAGGCAGACATTATCAGAATGTGCTAAAACTTAGAGCCTGAGGAGGCTACAGTACAGTGTACCTGTCATGGGTAGGACTTGGATTCTTGGGCGAGCTCTTGAAACTTGCCTATGTGCCTAATACAGAAGCACAAGAAAAATTAGTAATGTAATGAAAAATTAGTCCTGGATGGCTGACAGTGAGATCTTCCCAGTCAATCTCCAGTTGCAAGTAATGTAATTTTGAAAGAACAGATTGAAGTTAAAATTTGGCCTCTCTCCAGTGTGAAGTAGTTTCACCTGACCAGGTTCAAACTGGGGTGCTAACTGTGTGATATTGGCAGTAATGTGATAACATGTCATTATCTATGCCATTTATTTCAAGGTGGGGTAAGTGGCGAATGCAATGTGACAGGGAAAATCAAAATCAAATCACAGTGTATAAATCCATGTTAATGCCCACTCCAGCAGGTCAAAACAGTTCCTTAGATGCAGACTTCGAGGGCCAGAATATGCTTCTTAGAGTCTGCATTCACCTCTGAGATGAGACTCTTTTCTTTTATAAGTCCAGATCTAGCGATATTGCCATTCCTCCTTCCCCAGCTCAAAAATAACCTAGCAGCTGCACAGGAGCTGGAACTTTCTAATTAGCTCTGAGAAGCTTGAAGGAAGACATGGCAGATTTTGAGAAGAAAAAGTAAGTCAATCGGAGCAATAGATTTTCTAAGTTTTGGACATCTAAAATTAATTTAGTTCTAATAATGTCAGTGGGCATGTTGCCATCCTCTTCAGTTGAAATGGCATATGGCCCTCCATGAGGTGCCAGTTGGAAAGCTATTATAAGCAGTCTGGTAACTAGAATCAGTGTAGATTCTTTACCACTAATGGCTGATTCTCAGCTAGACAGTGAAAGATAAAGTGAGGGATAAATGGTGAGAAAAAAATAAAGATAATTAAAAAAAGTGTCTAAAAGCTGACTACAGCACCTTTACAGCTGTTAGATATTACTCTGTGCTAAGTTAGCTCTTAAGAGAGGTTTAAAGGTCAGTTATTTCAGCTACATTAAAAAAAAAAGTCCATTACTTTACATCTTTTGGAAAAAATTATGTCTAACTGTTGACTGTGTGTGATTGACTCTCTATAACAATATCCCTGGGTCTCTCAACAAAAACTGATCCCTTGAATGATCTGCCTTTGTGTTTATGCCTGGTTGTTTACTTAAACCACAATGTTTTCAAAACAGGAAAGATGCAAAATGAAGACTATGCATTGATGTATTAAAGTAGACTTTAATTTTCCAAAATGAATAAAACAGAACAGCTGGCAAGACAGAATACCATTCTGTAAGATGTGGCAAACATGTCAAGTTTCTACTGAGTGAAAAAAATCTTGTTAGACCATTGTAAAATTCTTCAGGAGCTACATGTCTGCATAGGACTTAATATCTGTGTTTCTGACTTTTTGTTGATGGCTTCTTTTTTGAAAGAGAAAGATTCTGTTTTATGTTTAGAGTAGAACAGATAAGCTCATCTCTATCAACATTAATTCTAACATTAATATTTTAATGTATTAAGATACACTTTTTCATCCTGCTCTGCAATTTGCTATACTTGCCTACATCATCATTAGAATAATACTGCATTAATAAAGATGACAGGAGATTTGCAATAAATGCTATACAATTATGTTTTCCAGTGTTTGAGTTCATGAGTGAATCGTATCCTTTTTCTGCAAATTCAGAAAAAGAGATTTTGGGAGGGCAAGGAGAGCTGGACTTCTTCAAGTTTTTCTCTAACCGTCCCCTATGAGTTTATTCCATATTGTTCTATCCAAGTAACCACTTTTATACTAGAACAAATACATGAGGTATGCCCCCCCTCAAATTAACTTTTCTGTTTGTGTTTAAAACATAGCAATGCATGATTTGTCTGTGTACCAGCAGATTGGCGTCAAGGTCCTCTGCATCTGTATGTTAGCCAGTTGATTTCAAATGACTAATGGGAAGAGGCTATATTCAGTAGACAGGAGAGTCAAATTGTAAAATACTTACAAAATTTATACTGACTTTCATACCTGCTTCAAACTCTCACCTACATTCCTCATTTCTTCCTCCTTGAACTTCTGGTTATCTGACCATTGGGCTGGAGTGGTACTAGAAAACTGTCTGATCTTCTTAGGATGTGTACCTGAGTACAAATTCCCTCTTGCCGGAGGGGGAGTGTTTGGGTGCATACGTGGTTTATTTTAAAATGGTGATAAAACTGTAAGGAGACAGAAATCTCATTGTACTACAAAGGTTAGTGATGAGGATACTCTTAGGCGGAATTCAGCAGCTTTGCTGTGGAAGATACTGCAAACTCAAAGCAATTTTGTTGTTCTAAATAAGATCTGTGGGGTTTTAGTTTGACTTCTTAACTATCTAGAAAATAATTGTGTTAGGAAGCTGTTGTATTCATAGAGGATAATCTGAGATAACAAATTTAACAATGCTGGAAGAAGACAGAAAGCTCCTCTTGCGAAGTTTAAAACCTTGCTCTTGCAAGATTTATCAGGTAGACTATTTCCTATCTTCTTGAAAAGTATTTTGTATTTAAAATATGTTAAAATCATTTCAACATCTTCTTTCTATTCTGCTTGGTCATTAATTGGAAAAATAAACTGCTTCAATTCACTGAACTTGTTTGCTACAAAAATTCCTTGCTGCTAACCCCTGAGCACAACACTGCTCTAACGCTCAAGGAGCTGGTTTGAATTGTTCTGTCATCAAGGACTGTTTTGAAAGATAGTTCAGCCTGCAGGTTTTCCACAGTAATATGAGACATATCTGTGACTTGTGTGGGTCTGGTCAATTCAGTAGGTCGCTGTTACTGATCTCAGTGGGTATTTTGTCACAGGTCTGATTGTTTTGTGGACCTAGTGTCTTTACAAATGTTTTCAGAACCTTACGCTTGTTTTCAGTGTCAGGAAATTGACTTCATACAGTAATACTTTTACTTTTCATCCGTAACTGATTTCGTTGAGGATGTGTCATTGTATGTAGTTCTGATGTATGCTTTAGACCATTCTGTGACACCACTTACTGGACACGTTAAATAACAAAGACAATGTGATCAATTTGTGCATGAGCTATTTCATGGATAGAAAGCATAGTTCTGTGTGATAAAATCAAACATGCTGTCTCCTCTGATGCTTTGTCCTCTTAGGCAACTTCTTTGGTCTACTCATCCCTCCCACCCCCCCATCCCCAGTTAAGAAATACAACTTTTGTCGGTGTAGACTCTTCTAATTAACTCCATATTTAACCATAAAACATTAACACCGTTGTACAGTAATGTAATAATGCTCCAAAAGAGAAATAGCTGATTTCTCCCATTCATTTGGAAGGTTACACGCACAAATGTGATCTTGTCTTAGTTTTGTGAGCTATGCATGTTGGGCTATTTTTGGCTTCGCTTCAAATACCTAGCATTAAGCATAATCTGCCTAAGCACTGTACTGCAAGCGAAGTTGTCTAACAGACAACAATGAAATCTTGTGTTGTGGATAATGATCTTGTTGTCTGAGGATGAATGTGGAACAGAAGACTGAAAGGCAGTGTCCTATGGGAATGCCGAGTTTGCTCAGACCGAATGAGAGCTATCTGGGTGTAAGGAATGTTTGGGAAATTGAGTTGTTACCTGGGAGCTCTACTCAAAGGCCGTTCATTTCTTTGGGTCTTGACCTAAAACTTTCTTAGCCGTTCATGAAATGGAGAAGTTGTACGTATGTATATGTGTAAGCTTTTTTATTTTGGTCTTCTGAGTGGGTAATATTTGACATGATGTATAAAGCATGAAAGGATTCTACCTAAAGCGATAAAGTGACAAGAACAATGTTCCCAGTACCCACACTGAGAAGAAAAAGCTGCTTCTCCTTCTGGGAAACAGTATGATATTTTACAGCAGTGTAAAGTAAAATGCAGCTTTTAAAATGGACAGGTATTATGCAATAAATGGGACAGTTCTAAGAACTAATAAGTGATTGATATTTGCTCTTGCTATGGTTAAATATTATGACTAGCCTCTTAGATTCCCACAGTCAAGAGTTGTAACAAGAAAGATTCTTGTTTTAGCATTTTGTTATTGGAGATACTAAGTTCGTGTATTTGTTGCTATTATGACATATAGGTATGTTTGGCAGTAGTCTATAAGTAGAAGTTATAGATATGTGGAAACATATAACAGCACAACTTAATTGAAATAATTTGTTAAAAGGGTCTCCGTTTAAAAGGGAGTGGTGGGCTGACCTTGGCCAGCTCTGGACACCTACCCAGCTGCTCTCTCACTGCCCCTCCTCAGCAGGCCAGGGGCAGAAAATAAGAAGGAAAGCTAATGCAAATTTGGAAAACCCGGCTGCTAGCTAACTGCTGGGAGCTGCAGAGGGAGTGAAGCAGCATCCGACACTGGACATCAGCCAGCTTCCAACTGACAAATAAAACCGGGTTCACTTTTTTGTTTGGGTTTTTTTGTTCAGACAGTGGTCATAATTATTCCAAGTATTTCAAGCAGGCATTGTTTTTTTAAATGAAGACAAAAGAAAATTTTGATCGGGTTGCCTGTAAAGTTTAAATTTTTACATAGAAGTTTTTGCTTGTGTTATTCAGAAGTATCCTTTGAAATACAAATTGCAAGCAAACTGTTATAGTTGATCTTTTTCTAAATATCACCGATTCCGCTATGCTTAATCTGAGGCAATTTTCAGACTTTTTTATTGGCAGAACTTTACTACATTTCTGAGCTTGAAGCATTTCGCAGAGTATTTTTGAAAATGAAAAGTTTGAAAATGTGAATGACCTGGATTGTTCAGGCTTAATTCGTCTCTTCAGAAATTCTCGGACTTTATCTTCTATTACCAGAGTGCCTTGGGTTTCTGCTTTGTTTGCTAGGTCACATCCTCATGGCATTTTATGAAGATAAAAATACCCTTTGGTGCCGTGACCTTCATGTTTTCGCTGTCTTCCCAGGGTCTGTTTTAATAGACTGTCACATAAACCTTTATACAGTGAAATTTGTTGTAATGTTGGATGGTGGTTACTCCGTCCTTTAACACAAATTGTTGTTTTTTCCACTGGACGATTAAAGCCTTTCTTCCTGTGGACCTTTTGTATCAGCACATTCTTCTTTCTGTGCTTTTGGATATGAAAGCTGCCAAACAAGTGAATCATTGTATCTTTATTTTTTTTAACATCTTTGGTAGTCTTGTATGATGTGCAGTTGCCTACTCAATTCAGCATGGATTACTCTTTTTTTTATTATTATTTCAATAAATTAGTTGTATTTTAATTTTTAGAATTACATTGATGAAACTCTGAATTATTTAATGGATTGGTATTTTAAGACATAAAGAAAGACCTAACATTTTCCTTACTTGGATGCTTAATGAATACATTGTCTTCCTTTTTTATGTAAGATATGAAAGAAAAGTTATAAAATCTGTTTAATACCTTTTGAATTTCTTCATTGTTTCATCATGATTGTGTGAATAATTGTTTCAACAGGGAATATAATGAAGAGAAAGAGATGACAATGCTAAGCTTTTAGTTAGTTTGCTAGTGTTGGAGCTTTTAATACTTAAAGAACATGAATAGTTTTGGTTTTTTTCCTCCACTGTGACAATGTGACTGAAAATCAGCAACACCAGTGCTTCAGGTTATTGTCAGCTTGTTTATTTGTCTGTGGAAACTCTTGCTGTCAGCTTTAATTCTTATATAGGTGACTTGCTTTCCTGCAAAGGTCTAAAGAAATCTCATTTGTGTTTCTAAACTGATGTTGTGTTTTACTAAAGTGCTTAACTATATGATAAACTTCAAACACACGATTCGTCTATTGCATTTATTGATTTCTGTGCTTAAACAGAAGCCAAGTGTAGGCACCCCATTGAATCTGGACCTTTGATAGAATTGTTCCTAACAAATAGGAGTAGCTTGATTGGCAGGAAATTGGGTTCTATATGGAATTATATGTGTTTTTTCTGCCCAGTAATTGTTATTCACTTGCCATTTAGGAGAATACCCCATGCTTAAGTACTTTGTATATATGAGTTTTTCTTCTTACTATTTGTTATTTCAGAAACATAACACTTTTTACTGTAGTGTAGAGGTTCTCGTAAAAATCTAGTGATTTTTGATTGTTCTACATTGGCAAATCAATTGACCTGAAAAGGTTAACTGTGTGTTAGTCATCAGGTAAGGAACTGCTGTTTGGTACATGTAAAGCAAAGCAAAGTTTTTAGGATTAATTCTTGTTTTTAAAATTCTGAGTACATCAGCACAAATAAACTATAAATTATAAAATGAAGAGCCAATTCAAATTCCTCAGCACTGAACAATTACAGGAAAAAACCTATTTAGACGTACAAAATTTTAGCAATAAACTTCCTGTGAGATGGGGAATACTAATCTCAACCCAGTGAGAGAACTCGGCCAACTCATTACAATCAATAAGAATTTGTTCATTCACCTTAATGCGAGCTGGAGCATGTCCTACTTCTCATATCCTGAGTGACAGTGAACCTTTTTAGCTTAGTGCCTGCTGACACTACAGTCATGGGTTTTGGCAGGAAGATTTTAATGTTCTGTTGAAATACTTTATAGCAGATTAGAATAATCTGAAGTGGGTAGTGGAAAACGAACACTTTTAAGAACACTGATGTGCTGTGAAATACCAGTTTATGTTTTGGCAGCTAGAAACACAAAAGAAATTGCTGTGGATGCTTTGTTATGAGGAAAAATGAGTAAAGGTGTATTACATAAAAGAAAGACCAAATCTAGTTCAAGGACTGTTTGTGTCATTTGGAGAGCAAAAAGATTAAGTGAGTTAAAAGTGGAACAGGCATGTTGCTACAGACAAGAATTCTTGGTAATTGCAGAAACTGTCATCAACAATAATAAAAGTTGTTTTAAAATGTATTTGTCATTTGTTTACTACAGACCTTTTAAATAATGAAGAAAACATTCAGAAATGTTCACATCTATCTTCAGCCCCAAATTAATAGGCAATTGTTTCCACAAAGCATAAAGTTTCTAGTATTTGAAAAGCACCATACTGTTTATTTTTATTTAAGAAACAGTAACAAATGGAAATTAAATTATATGACATGAACAGCATGAATAATGTATTTTGGGCACACAGTTGCTTTTAAGAAGCGTGTAAGAGGAAGTTAAAGGAGTCAATCATTATTGTTTTAAAGAAATTTAACACCATATTCATTTAGAAACAATCTAATTTTTGACTGATCCAGAAAGCAGAGAACTGTATTAATTTGCCATTTTATACTGCTTTTTCTTTAACCCTTTAATTCCAAATTTAAATGAGGATTTCTTTTCAATATTGTCTAAACAGGAGCAAATGAAGGGTTTTATTTATACGTAAGTGTGTGTGTTATTTAAGAAGTAATTGCCAGTGATTCTTTTATTTCAATGCGTTGTATATTTTCTGTCTGTCTTCTAAGCAGTTATTTTACAGCTTTGAAAAAATAAGCAGCTGTTATAAAAATGAAGATCTAATGTAATAGCCGATTGGTTGCTATACGAAGAAAAGCCCACAAAAAATCCCTTTAGAGCTTTTTTAAACTCTTGAGCTCAGTATTACACTGTAGCAGTAGATGTAATTATGCAAAGTTTAAAAAAAAATCCATCTGTTTTACATGTTATCCTTCCATGGTTTATCCTTTCATAATTCTGAACAGATAATTAGATATTCTGTATTTACTTTCAATATATTATTGATTATCTTGCGTATTTTCAATGCAATAGAAATTATTAAAGCATTTAACAAGTGTGGCCCATGGTAATGTATTACTGGACTTCTGGCCATTTTCGTTGCCCACACATGTAGGTTTACTTCAGTTTGCTTTTGCTTTTTCTTTTTTGAATAGGGTACTGGAGCTGAATATAGTGTAAGTGCCTAGACACCACTTACTTATGAGGTGAAAACATAATATTGTCTTTCCCTTTCTTCCATATCTCGTCTTCCTTTTGTTTTTCATGTGAAAGAAACTTTAAGTCTACCTGTATTAGGTCTTGAACGGTAATTTTCTACAGTCTACTTTCTGTAGAATAGTGTTTTCATAGAGGGTAAGAGTTTTGTTAGACTAGTTTGAGGAAAGCAAATATCTCCAGGAAAATTCTAATGAGTGTACATATTTCTCATACATATCTATATTTTGTAAGTGTTCAATACAGTAAAAATTATATGTTTATGAAGTTGTTGATCAGCTTGGCAAATTTAAAAACATCATGAATTTATCAATAAAACCCTTGAGTTGAGCTGGTCGTTATAAAATTCTGGAAATTATGGTAATAAAAATCACATTTTAAGTGAAAATAACTGGATTAATTTAAGTACTTTCATGAAGTTATTTCTTCAGTTTTTCGGAAGACCTAACCAAGGCAACTGATGTTCAATTAGAAAGCGCTAGAGGAAATTCTAATGTAGAAAACTGGCAACGGGCTATGGAGGTTTTCAAAGAGAACTGATTATCATTTTTGATTTGTAGTAGACGATGATAAAATAAGTGGAAAATAGCATGTACAGAGCAGCTTTCTGTGAAGAATATAAAGTCTGGCAAATGCAAAATAATACTCAAGACATTTTGTTCTGTGTTTTAAAAGAAATGTTCTTTAAAGGAATCTTAATCAGCTGTATAGTTCTATATTATTTTTTTTCTGTGTCAATGTATTTTTTGCTTGTAAATGTTCAGTGAGCAGTTGATGTGAATAGCTATCAGGAGATTATAAATCTTATTTTTGCTGCTGAATAGAGCTTTTGATCACCGAGTACTGTTGCAATCTTTTGATGGGTAAAAAGTTGACAAGTTCAGTCCAGGTTTTGCAAGTGGCAAAAATTAAAAAAAAAGAAAAGCAAAACCCAGCATAACAAATAACAAAAGTAGCAAGGAACTTTCATACACATTTGTAAGTCTATGCAATGATTTTCATCCAGACACCCCAGCCTTTTTAAGAATTTTTAAATGTTGCTATAGCATTCTGTAGAAACATGGACATATAGAAACATGTTAAGGCAGTTATCGAAAGGGTAAAGAAGGGGCATCTGAATGACGTGTCAGCACCAGCCTGAAAGTCTGAGGAGAAATAGTCATTTGAACCCAGCTACCATTAAAATCTTCATGATTTTTTGTTTGTGGGGATAGATGCATTAGAAGTTGTGAGGTGCATGAATACCACTGTGAGAACACATGTAATTTCTTCCGGAAGATTAATGGATCTCTCCTAGCAGACCACTAATAGCTGAAGCTGAAATAAGGAAACTAAATATCAGACAAATGATTAGATTAATGAAAATGTTTAGAAAGTTTATTTTCTGGACAAACTTCAACTTAAGCTATCTCATTCAATTCACAGCCATTTTGCTGCACATCAAGAATTTTGAAGTATATGAGGAAGTGGAAGAAGCACTGCTACTCAGGATATAGTTATCTGAGAAACTATGAACAGTTTTCTGAAATTTATTTTTCCCTAAAAAAATTCATTAAGGAGAACCCAATTTTGTTTCTTTAATGTTGTTTAAATTTTTTTCTTTACTGAATTGTAATTGTGAAAGGACTGCAGTAACATCATGAAGTCCAACCATCCACCCAACACCACCATGCTTACTAAACCATATCCTGAAGTGCCACATCTACACGTTTTTTAAACACCTCCACGG
>Ga0181612_118525_pt1 | contig 12382 bp, 8 predicted proteins | sample HoacroProtozoa21_FD_119630 | JGI IMG/M metagenome (GOLD analysis project Ga0181612, IMG submission 119630) | Hoatzin crop microbial communities from Cojedes, Venezuel. Combined Assembly of Gp0051906, Gp0051904, Gp0051908 | reverse complement strand
TGTTCTGGAACGTCAGCTGCACTCATCTGCCACCAGGGTTAAGGCACATGCCCTGTGTGATTAAGCAAAGTCTCAGACTCTAACCAAATTAACGCAAGGTTACAATCTAAGACGTAGATGAGCAGGGGAAGAGGGAAGGTGGAGGGAACCCCAACTACTGAAACATGTGTCTTAGTGTCAGACAGTCATATGCAGGAAAAATTAATTTCTCTTGTGCCATAGCTTATCCACTGGGGAGGAGATTATGGCAGTCAAATGAAAACAAGTACAGACATTGTCAGCATAAAAATGTTCCCAGAGCAGGTTGCGAGCAGGAGGAGCTGGGACCAGGTCAGCAAGATTATATCCATGTGGATTCCTATTCTCCACTGAACCAACACAGTTTCAAGAAGCTGGCACAGCACTGGGGACTCGCTACCTGGCTGGGAGAGCTGCGCGACCACGTTTCTTCTCTCAGTATTTGGCTCTGGGGACACACAGCACACCAGGAGGATGTTTACTGGAGAAGCCACTGGAGAATGGTGATCCAGGGGCTACGGACCGCTATTAAAACACTCCTGTCTTGCCCTGCATTTCCTTTCTCAGGGTGTAGTCTAGCAAAGCAGTTAAACATCCTCAAGTCAAACTTACTACTAGTATTTCTGTGCACAGGGTGAGCTCTAGTATTTCACCTCATTTTAAGGCAACCTTCACTAATTTGTTGATAGCATTTTGCACAGTCAAAATCGGTGAAAAGCAGCAGAAGGAACAAAAGCAATGAGCTGGGTAAAAGAGGACCTGAGATAACCAGTAAAACAGAAATGAGCCTTGTAGCAGAGCAAGAACTAGATGCTTTGCATTGATTGCTCATCTTCAGTCTTCTCATCATGCTACTTCAGCTTTACTGTTTTTGTTTTCTTCGCTCAACTTTCAGTGCAGATGAATGTCTAGACTGTCTTGATCGCTCTATTCTCAGGCCAAATACAGCCTGACTTCTCCCCTGAATGCAGTAAGTGGCATTCATCTCCCCGTTATGCATGCAAAGGGTGAAGAATAGGTCAGCAGCCCTAATAATTGCGTGTTGGACCTCTTTGTTGGTATGGTCATATGATCTTTTGGTTTTTGTTTTATGACTGACAAGTCCTCAAAAACCTTCTGGCAACACACAACATTTGCAAAACTCATAATTTTTGCTGGGGGAAAACTTTCAGTATTGCTAGTGTTTTATATTTTCCGTGGGGGAAAATCTTAAAAGTGTGTCATCTCTAATCCAGCTGACCCACATCTAAAACTCTAAATGCATGGAACTGAAATACTGATTTAGAAGTAGTTTCATACAGTCAAGTATCTGTGTGAGCCATAGTGGTATTTTGAGGCAGATGTGGTTTGGATGCTTCACGCCCCTGTGCTCTTTATGGGCCATTACTATCTGTATTTTTTTTTTTTTTTTACTTAGTGCATGATAGGCACGGTGGGGTCTCTAGGGAAAGCAGCTTACTGAGGAGAGAGAGGTGGGAGGGACACCAAGCTGTAGCATTCAGGAGGTAATAGACAGCTCTGGCTTGGCTCATATTGCAATGGTTTGTCACAAAAGCATGCTCCCCAACTCCTTTCTTTTTCCTTCCTCTCCTTGCTCCAAGAAAGAAACATTTCAGGTGTTTCAGAGGAAAAAGTTCTCACACTTTTTACTTTTTTTTATTTGTACTGGATGTAGACTTTGTGACTTCTTAACAGGATCTAGAGATGGTAGCTGAAATTTCTAGGTTGAAATCAGCCTCCTTTTAAATGCTATAGGTTGTTAATGCCTGTTTCGACTTTTGAGGACTTTGAGAACTGAGATACAGATGATTTCTAAACCAAACATCTTAAATCCTCTCACAACATGTGATCTCTGTGATTGACATGCCAGAAGTACGTAGCACAAAATGTTGTTGAGACCTAGAAGGACAGAGGAGGAGTAAGAGAAGAGATAAGATTTTACCAAAATGTCTTAAATTTCAAACACTTGGACTTATTTTTCCCATCCTTTCAAGACCTTGAGGGGAACAGTTCTTGCGGTTTAACAGAAAGATGTGGCTGATCATTCTCTCCATAGCAGGCAGGCCTCAAGTCATACACAATATCCTAAAACCAGCTTCACCCATGTATACAAAAAGGAGCTGTTGTCTTTGTCATGCAGCCCAGAATTGTGTTTGGTTTTCTTTTTGGTTGCTGCATTTTCCCTTAGCCACACACTTAATCTGATGTGCGTTATCACTCCCTGATCTTATTACCTCCTTCCTTGAACTAGCATATTGCTTGAACCGAGTTAGAGGGGAGAATACCTTTAAATGAGTCAGTAATTCAATTCCAGCAATAACTTTATGTAGTTGTCCAGGTTTTCTGGATGTCTTTATAAAAGCTTAGACAGTCCTGGGTTCATGCTATTGAGAGTGCCTGGGCTAGGGTTTCTTTGGTTTTTGTTTTTTCACAAGAGCTCATTCGTATATGGAATCCAAGCCAAGGACTGATCGAGTTGAAGATGTCTCTGCTCATTGCAGGGGGGGTGGACTATGTGACCTTTAAAGATCCCTTCCAACTGCTGCTCTGAGCGGTGGCTTGGTGGTAGAAGGCCAGCACTTTCAGGGAAGACCAGACTTCCATGACCAGACCAGACCCACGTTGCTGCACCTGTGCACAGTAAACCTGAAACCTCTTGGAAACCCTGGGCTTTGCAGGTGTTGCCTTCTTGCTTTGCATATAGTCAGTTGGCCTGATGCTTCACCAAAATACTGTTTTTACCATGCCTAAAGTACCTAACCGTGGTTGCACTATACCATATGTACAAAGTAGGGATGCTGGAAAGTATACAGCTCTACTCTGACATGGCTGCTTTTGGGCACACTTCCAAATACTGAGAAAAATAAGGTGTTTTTAAAAAATACTATGATCTGCAATGTTAAATACAGGCAGAGTCATAACAGAGAGAAGGTTCTGTACGTTTTGACAAGCTTGCAGGCTTAAACAATTCTCTCATTTTATACTTAATGATTGCCAGGCATGTTTCATGACACAAAAAGTAATTTTGAAGAGCAGACTTTTAAATTAAAGGGTTTTATAATCCAGAAATAAACACAATATCAAAACATCCATAGTACCTTATTCTTTCAAATGTGTAACACAGTCTTATATTTTCTTAATTTTAGGGATGCCAGTGTGACCTGGAGGTGCACTGTAGCTCAAAAAATAATGAAGCTTGAGTCCTTCTGAAGAGGTGGAATTAAAGATAGCTGCTAATTTGAGGGTACTCCAAAAAAAAGCTGTTAACCCTGGAACAGTGAAAGTTTTAACGTAGGAAGCAGAAGGGCAGATCTCAAATGTATAAACAAACTGACCTATTTGCATCCCTGTTGCTTGAAAACAGATCAGCCTAGTAAAATACATATGGAGAAAAGGGAGGTTGGCTCCTAGGCATGACAATGCACACGTCGGGTTCCAATGTGAAGTGGATTTTCATTATGAAGTTGTTCCTTGCTAAATGACACGAAACCTAGAGGTTTATCTAATGGAAACAATACTGGACTTCAATAAATTCAGGAGTGAGTGCCATCCTAGCAGAAAGCCAGGTTTCCTCTATAGCTCTTTATGCGCAGAGCATAAATCACTCTTCTTAAAGACCAGGTGTCCTTTTGTCCCAGAGGAAAGTGTGGGATGCTCTGTGAAAAATGGCTTGCTTGCTCCTGAGGCAGCATGGTTAAAGCATCTTGCTGACTTCCCAGAGACGTGTGTTTCAGCCTCGAGACAGCCCCTGGCATGGGGCCCGTGCGCCTTGCAAATGGGTCTCTGTCCAGTGTCAGGAGTCAGCAGCAGGCAGACACTTAGGCGAGACACAATACTCTCTTGTGTGCCACCAGCTACAGAAGCTGCTGTGCTTCAGCCGCCCTTTGGGCCCACTAACCATCCATCAACCACAGTTATGGTCTCCATTAAAGGACAAAAGTTGGTGAAGTCTCTCAATTGCATTGGTTTTCCAGAAGCACAAAGAATGCCCACAAGGCATTTCCAGGGATCCTTAAGTGTGGTTATAGCTCCAGATGGCTCCTCCCGTGCAACCCAAATCCTTCTGGAATCAGAGTGCTTTTCGTATACAAGAATGGTTGAAATGAGCTTTTGGTCACGCATAGCCTCTTTCTGTCTGTCCTGAAAACAGTCAGTTGTGCAGTGAGACACCTGTATACTCTGTTTAATCCAGACAGATTTTAGGAAGTTCACGTAGTAACCTTGAAGTCGAGCTGTACATCTTGACCTACAAGGCAAAGAGCTACATCAGTATTTCTTTAGCATAAAAAACCCACCATTTAAACCTAGAAGTTGAATCCTACTTTTCCTCTTTTGAAAAAGATTCAATAGCCTGAGTATATATGAGATATTTTTGTTGCAGAAACAGAAACAACTTTATTCCAGGTGGATTTCCCTTGCCTCTTTTAGAAGTCAAGCAGATCAAAGTCTATCTAAATCTATCTGTCCAGTGCAAGGGAGGGGAAGACAAACCCAAAATCCAGAGTACAGCAACAATGAACAGTGTGTTGTGAGCAAGATTAAATGGTTGTGAATGCTGAAGATTGTTTCTGTTTACTATGTGTCCCATCATAAAGCTGTATGGAAAACATTCCAGGAGAGGGATAGGTGAACAAGATATTCCTAACATGAGCACTACAGGTTCAAAAGTTCAGTTTTAATACAAACATTGCAGATTTTTTTTCGCGCACAAAGAGCAAACAGATACTTCTTTCTTATTGCATGTAAAATGTGCTCAGCAGCCTGTGTGCATGGGTTCTTGGTCTGTCCCTACTGCTGCTCAGAGAACAAACATCTGCTAACCTCTAAACACAGGAAAGAGGTTGAAATAAAAATGTACTATCTCCTCTACAGAGCTAAGAAGAAGGAAGGAGGGTGAAGCTCATAGCCCACACCCCACACAGAAAACACCTTCCTGAAGTGCAGAATGACCACACTTGATCTGCCTCTGCTAACTTTAAAGGGCCATGTCAAAAAAGTGGCAGAAAAAACATCTATTTCTTGCTTGGATTATTGCGAATATGGAGCAGCACCAGTTTAAAAAGACATTTGAGCACTTAACAATGGAATTAGAAACTCTATTAAATCCCCATGATCATATATCTGTATTTCTAAGAGTTAACATTCCTTCATTAATCTGGCCCCAAACACTAGCCAATGCAGTGCTCTTGAAAGACAGTGCTTCTGATGTTGCATGTTGGTATTCTATCTAGTTTATCTAGAGAGACATTTTCCACTTACATGATAAATGTGTCTGTTCAAGGACCGGCTGAAGCACTAATCTAAATATAAATTTTCAAGATCACTAGAAACTTTTTGCATACTTCCACTTCGTCCAGCCTACCATAAGGCTCAGAGAAGCTGGATTTTTTTGAGTATCAGTTCTGTGGGGGCTTTCTCTTTTTCTCTCTGTTGGTGACCTCAGGCCCTCAGGATCAGCCGGAATCACAAGCCACTGGCGGAAATGCAAGGCTTTGGTGCAGTCAAACAGCAGCCACCCATTCTGGTGTAATTTTCTCTCTCTTCCATGTGCTGAAGTCTTTCCTGGAGCTAGGTATCAGCGAGATGAGAGAGGAGCAAAAACATGTTTTGGTTTTGGTTTTTTTTAAATGATCCTTAGGGAATGCAGGTAAAAATCCAGTTTCAAATTAGAGGAAAATTTGACATGCTTAAAACAAATTCCTCCAAGATGAGTAAAGCAACAAAATATACAAAAATGTCTTAGACTGCCCAGAAATGTAAGAGAAGGGGAGCACTTAATGAATGACCAGGAATTGCACTTTTAAGTATCTTTTGCATGTTTCCTATTATGTAAGAAACATATGGGAACAAGACTGAAATTTCTTATGAATCTAGCCCATAAAATCTAATCCTGGTAATCATTTATCAAAAGACGTTTTTTATGGAACAACATTGCAGACCTGGATGAACTGTCCTTCCAGTGCTTCATGCTCTGTGCTTTCATGGTAACAAAGAAAAGGATTATGTTACAAAATAAACAAGTCTCCTAATGAATACAAATTATTCTCGACTGTGCTGATAACAAATAGGCCAAGGTTAAAGAGCTAAACAAAGCATATTGCCCCGAAATGCAGTAATGACAATTGTGACTTATCATGATCCGTTAAACAGAGCTGCTCTTTTCTCTTTGGGGAATTTGGCAAAAAGATCAGTTTTGCTCTCTCAGAGCTGTACCGCTGCTACAGTCACTCCTGTTCATGCTGGCATGATAAATTAGCTCATGTAGGCAAGAGATCATTTTTGCCATTCATTAAATCACTATTACACGTCCTATCCTTCTGCTTCTTGCTCTGAGGTATGCCACCCACTTTTTCTGCTCAGGGAGCCCAAAGAACAGGGTGCAATAGCTTTTGCGAAGAGTAATAGGAAAGAGGCATGCAAGAACAAACCATTCTACTGTTAGAGCGTCTTCAAGGTTGCAGTTATTTGATATATACTTTTGGGCGATGTTAGTCTTGAAGGACAGAGCTCTGTGTGTATACATGTGTGTACAGTATAAAGATTGCAGGATGCTTTAAAACCTGTTTTTTAAAGTGAAAAGGAATGAGTACTGAGTTCCACTGAAGGCAATTCGGTTCAGGAACCATTTAAAGAACACAGTCCTGGTCCTGCATCCTGATGGCATTTTCTGCTGACATCACCGGGACTTTGAGCAGGAAAAAAGTCTGCACAGGAAGACTCACGACTCCTTTCAGGTTTTGGAAGAACTGGAGGAGTGATAGTGTTGTTACTGCAGTCACAAGTGGTGTACTTTTCTCCAGAGTTATTCTCTGAGCAGTGTGTATGGTCTCCTGCAGCAGCTAAAGGCGTAGTAAATATTTGTTATAGGAGGAACTGGATCATACAAACAGGGGATTTTTTTTGCTTTGTCTGTGGCTCTATTCAGTGCTTTGGGTTTGGAAGATGCATTATTTTCTCAGGTCTGCCACAGACTCACTCTGTGCAGTGGGCAGAGATGGGTATTGCCACAGGGGCATCACCACTATGACACAGGGGCACATGGCACACAAGCAGAGCTAAAATACCCCTAATCTCCTTCCAGTGATAAGCATGAGCCTGACTGCACATAATCTGTAGGTGCTTCAAATCCTTATCTTTGACTGGATATGATAATTTCACTCCTTTCCTACTTTCTGGCTGTCATGTCTATTTAGACTGGAAATTCCTTAGGACAGCTTGTGTCCCTTGAGGTATGTGTATCTCGTATAATTATCCCCTAGATTAGCAAGGGTGTTTGGGTGCTTTTAAAAGAAGATGACAGTAAATTTCTCTCTTCCTACCAATATCTCCTATCCATACTGGGCCTGAGGTAATCAAGTATTAAGGCTAGACAGCTCTGTCCTGACTATTTTGTTCTCATTTTCTTTACTCTGTTTCACAGGTTGTTCTTCATTCTGATTAGCAGATAAGAAACCAAATAGGTGGTTTCACAAGATGACCCTTTGCTTTTGCTGTTGTCATGAACTGACAGCATGTTTGACTATACCACTCTGTAATTTAGGAAAAGCTCTAGGAACCATCAGAGAAAATACGCCGCAGAAAGGGAGATCATAATGATGATGTTGTGACTATGAAAATTTGGCTTTGTGAATTACTGTTAGGAAGTTACATGACATAACTTCGAAATTACATGAAATTTGAGACAAGAAATTTCTACCAGAAAGCTGTATTGTCCTGTGGTGGATTCCATTTGATGAACATTTAGAAGGAAGAAAAGTCATATTAACACATTTCGGTTTCTGGATATAGTATATCATTTTAGATTAATACTTTTAACATTTCAAGGTGCCATTCTGGAATACAATGATCTATGGTATTCATCAATTTCAACCTCTTTTGTTATAAATTAAGAATAGTACCACTCAAAAGCTCTCAAATCAAATTTGCCATTTGAAATAATAAAAGTAAAGTGTGTCATTCGGACTGACCATATTTTACGTCACTTTTTCTGATTGTCCCAGCTGTGGTACTGCTGTCATTGTTATTAAAAGAGATGGCATGAAAACAAAACAAAAATAGAGAAGTTTTAAGGGTGTGTACAACAATAAAACACTCGGGTATTTTCTACCTTATCTGGAGGATTCACCTATAAAAACTAATCAAGCCCAGCACATTATCCTGCACACATTTTTGAAATCTCTCATACTGTTTAGTGACTTCAGGTGTCTCAGAGTATGACTGCACAGCCTGTGTGCCCGGGCCTTCCTTGCTGATGGCTCTAGTCAGAGAGCTTCCTTGTGCACTGTGCTTAACTCGGTTTATCAAAGATTTTGCTCCACTCTGGAGTTTGCAATGTAAGCTCTTCGTGGCCAATTTCTATTCTATATTTCTATAGTCTTTCAGGGACATTTTCCCTTGAACTGTTAAACAGGAACAAGGAGTAACTTTCTGTTGCATTGCAGGTGCCTGCGCTTGATGGGTCTTCACCATTTCAGTTTACAGTTATGGATATTCACCCTGGTGTGACTCCACTTTTTCTATTATGTGCTTCTGCACTGGGATTTCACCTCTAGTGTTTGCTAGCTGCTGACAGGGAGGACAAGCGCCACAAACGTACGAACAGACCTGGCTTGGGTCCTGTGCTTCCAGGTGGATAACATAACCTTTGGTAACAAAGAGTGGTAAAGTACCGAAGAATGTAATCTTTGATAGCAGATGACTGATCTTCTCCACTTGCCATTCCATGTTCTGGAATGGATTTGAAGCCCTTCAGAAAACAGCTGGAGAATAACTTTCTCCAGCAGTCCAGTGTCTAACCCCAGCAGATTCAAGTCCAAGTTGAGCCATCCACATAGGAGAGTGTTGCTCTTCCCTTTTGCTGCTCAGATTGGAGTACACCAGGAACACAAATGTCTCCTTAATTTTCTGGAAAAGCTCTGGTTGTGACCACATTTCTGTGTTTCCCCAAAAAATCCAATGATTGCTTGAAATTGTGATAATCTGCATTCACTCTGTGTTCTCTGCGGTGTTTTGATACTTGGGACTGAGCTCTGAAATGCATTTCTTGTTAGCCCTTTTCATTCTAATGAAGTGTAGAGGCAGAAAAGTAGCACTCCGGTTTTAACCCTGTAATTTAGAGAAGGCTGTGTTTTTTCTACCATCTTATTCTCTTTGCAATGATTGCCATGAAGCTAGGTTAATATTCTGCTGCTTCTGTTCTCATCTGGTATGTGAATGAGGTGTCACAATTTCATTGCCGTGTGTACTGTGTTCCCATATCTATAGAAACATCTGTGGTTTACATACATCTTAGAAAAAATAAAGATACAGGCACAGAATTCAAAGTATCTTAGACTCTCCCAGCTTTCTGAAGTTTTTTCAGATTAAATTGTTGCCTCTGGCTTTTTGCTTAAACTCTTGTAATACAACATGAAAACTGGAGCTGGTTTGCAAAGAACCCACTTAGGATTCTTATATTCTCAAATTTAAATAAGAAAATTATTCTGATTACTGGTAGAAAAAGATCCGGTTCAATCTTTACTTTAAATGAGACTGGCATATTATACCTTTATGCTTTTATTGTGTAATAGAGTTATCTAAGTATGCCTATGGCCCTCATCACCATCATATGGAAGTGCCTCCAAAGTACTTAATAGATATTACAACAACCACCTCTTTTTCAGTGATGAACTGAAGCTCTGCAAATCATACTCTTTTCCTGGGTTTTTCTACAGGAAGGTCAGCAACCTTCATTTCCTTCTTACGCCTCTCCTCGCCTGCCCTTGGGAGTAGCCATCTCCTTTTTGGCTTTCATAACTCTAGCCAAGGTAAATAATAGAGAGACCTTGTTATTAATGTTCTCATTTAAAAATCTATTATGGTATTTAGAATGATGAGGTCTGACTCTAAGTCAAGGGAAGATTAATTACATGACACCACTGAAAACGGGATGTGACAGTCTTTGGACTGATATGACTAACTGTCCCAATAAATCTGAACTTGCACAATTGCCATAGTAAAGTGTTCAAAACCTCCATCTGTACTCACAAACAGTTACCAGGATGTCACTTAATTATCTCTCTGAGGCAGGCACTATAGCAAGAGGAAAAGCATTTCTTAATATACCTTCCGAAGGAGAGGGGTGCAAGGAACATCTCAATGAATAAAAAGATGCTGTTGACCCAATCTTCTCTTTTTCATTCATTTTTCATTTACCATTTCATTTTTGGTACCAAGAGGAAATTGGGGGAATGATACTGGCTTGCAATCCTAAATGGCAGGGGAGTTATGCCACTTGCTAGCCAGGTATTGCCCTTACTATGCTGTCTCGTCCTCCTTTAGCACCTGTTGCTCCAAAAGCTCTGTCCCAAGGGTCTATGGTTTTCTCACACCAGGTTTTCACCCTCAAAGACTTACATGGCCTAGGACGTGCCTGTGGAAAATGTTGCCAGTTTCCTCCTTTCGCAGTCATTCATGGCCTGGTTTAAGCCCACTGGAGTTTATATGTGTTCATATATTTATAAATAAACTCTTGGTTTATGCAGTCTGTGAAGGTGGGTCAGCACATAATAGCATGTGGAGCAGCAACAGCAACTTTCATGCAGCTAATACCAGGGGACTTTATCCCCAAACCCCTCCGGCAATTTATCTGAAAATGCCTGTTAAAAATCGCTCCATCTAAGCTTCTTGCCCCTACTGAGCTGCCAGGTGGGACACAAACGATTTGTGTGGCTGAGCAGGCAGACACTAACACTAGGCACAAAGGGTGATGGGGAGGGAGGAGGAGTGCATCCACTGCCTGTGGATGCGAAGCTTTCTCCACAGCCATCAGACCCGTTTGTGTACGCTTTGTAGCATCCTCCGCACCACCCACAACATGTCCTCAGACTCCTCACTCTGCAGATGCTGACTGCTTTCCTTTCAGTTGTGCTGGATGTCAGATTACTTTGTGCATGGCCACAGTCTGACTCCAGGGGCAGAAACGTTCACCACAGGGACAGGCCCAAGCAGTTTGCATGCACTTATTTCTCTCCAAGAGGATGGCTTAAAAGTAAAGAAAATCACCCCAAGCAGAAAAGAAAATTAACATTGGTTTTGTTTTAACAGCCTCAGGCAACTGTATCTCCAAGGCCACATCTTTGAGATCTGGCTCCAGCTGGTTCCCAGCTGTACTGAGGGCTCTCCAGGTCCCCGGTCTCTGCAGAGCCAACAGTGCTCCAGTGCAGCCTCTAATCTGGTGCCCAGCACCAGCAACATGCGGAGATGTGAAGTTCTGTCTCCCTTGCTCTACTAAATTTCCCTTATTGTGGCAAAGGGAAAATAACATAAACAAGATGACTTGGGGGAAAAGGTCTATCCTTTTGAAATCTGAATGTGTCATTGATAGCAGTGGGGAAAGTTGCTGATACGTATAAACCTCACACTTTCTGTTGGAAGAAGTTTGTTGAGCCATATCTTGAAAGCTGTGAAAAATAAAGAATTTCAGCAAATTACTTCTGAAATAATTTTGAATGCCCCTGTGTTGGTAAATTAAGAATTCACTGAGTGAACAATGTCTTAATTCAGCAGCCATCCCCTTGCTTTCTTCTATAAGTATTCTCTGTTTAAGAATAGTATATGCACAAAATTAAAACCAAAGGAGGAATCTCACCTACATGGGAAACTTTGCCTTTGAATGACAGAGGTTTCACTTCAGGTTCCTCCTTTGAAGAATTGCCCATAGCTTTTTGTCCAGCTTGGACTTTATGACAGTGGAATGATATCAGCACCCAAAGGGAGGGACGGAGATTCCTTCCCTGCACAGTTCTAAAACTCACGTATTAGGTATCAGTTTTCTTGGTTTATTGAGGTGGATTGACCTAAAAGCTTCACAGAATATGTATGTCTAAGAAGAGATGAGCTTTCTGGTCATCACAAATGAATGAGGCAACATTAGGTGAGCACGGTATTGCCCAATAGTAATCAAACTAGAATTTAGGGGTCTCTTGACAATATTAGCTGGAAAGAACTAAATTTTCAAATAAAGTTTTTGAAGCAGTATATCAAAACCAAAAGCTTCTCTCAGGACTGGGGTTTCTTTTTCAGGTCTTGCTTGGACCTTTTTTTGAGCAAATTCCAAACAAAGCAGGGTGCCTGGATACTGCAAGAGTCCATGACGGCAGATGTCATCCCCCTCAGCCCCATCCCTTCCCTCTCCCTCCCAGCTTTGTCTGCATTTAGTCTAAGTTTACCACATTGTATTTCTTTCTTTGTGTACCCAGTTCCTACCTCACAGTAGAGGTCTGGACAGGCAACAAGAGAGGGCTATGGCAGTCAAGAGCAGGATGAAGGTTCAGGGAGCCTTGCAGGATGTGCAGTGATCATCTGCATCTGATCATCTATCACC
>Ga0181612_111285_pt1 | contig 12382 bp, 6 predicted proteins | sample HoacroProtozoa21_FD_119630 | JGI IMG/M metagenome (GOLD analysis project Ga0181612, IMG submission 119630) | Hoatzin crop microbial communities from Cojedes, Venezuel. Combined Assembly of Gp0051906, Gp0051904, Gp0051908 | reverse complement strand
TTGGGCTGTTCGCCCATTAAAGCGGTACGCGAGCTGGGTTCAGAACGTCGTGAGACAGTTCGGTCCCTATCCGGCGCGGGCGGAGGATATTTGAGAGGAGCTGCCCCTAGTACGAGAGGACCGGGGTGGACGGACCACTGGTGTATCTGTTGTCGACCAACGGCATAGCAGAGTAGCCAAGTCTGGACGGGATAACCGCTGAAGGCATCTAAGCGGGAAGCCCCCCTCAAGATGAGATATCCCCTCCTATAAGGAGATAAGATCCCTTGAAGACGACAAGGTAGATAGGGCAGAGGTGTAAGTGCAGCAATGTATTAAGCTGACTGTCACTAATCGATCGAAGGCTTGACCAAGGAAAGCCAAGTAGCGTTAGATTCTCGGTAGATGTGTGAAGTTTTGAATGTATGAGAAAGGACTGTACGAAAGTGCAGTCTTTTTTTTAGTTTTCTTATATATTAGATGTTTTTGTTTTTGATTTGATACAATGGGTAAAAATGTTGCAGAGACCACAAAAAAAGTGTATTTTATATAGGAAGATTTTCAGAGAGGAGTTTCTAAAATGAAAAAGAACGTAACTTATATGGTTGAGCTTGCGGTTCTGATTGCCATTGTTTTGGTTATGGCATTCACCCCCTTAGGCTACATTAAGACCTTCGGTCTGGAGATTACCCTGATTGTTGTTCCTGTAGCAATCGGAGCTGTTATTTTAGGACCTGCAGCGGGATTGGCTCTTGGTCTTACCTTTGGTATTACCAGTTTCATTCAGTGCTTCGGTTTAAGTGCTTTCGGTGCAATGCTTCTTACCATTAATCCTGTGGCATGCTTTATCGTTTGTGTTCCTACCAGAGCATTAATGGGATGGCTGGCAGGAATGATTTTCAAGGGTCTGAAGAAGAGCCCCGTTCCTCACGGTGTATCTACTTCCATTGCCTGCTTAAGCGCACCTTTATTAAACACAGCTCTTTTCATGAGCACTTTGGTATTATTCTTCTATAATACCGAGTATATTCAGGGATTTGTTACCCAGATGGGTTCTGCCAATGCATTTCTGTTTGTTCTTGCATTTGTAGGTGTAAACGGAGTTGTAGAGGCTATTGCTTCCTTCGTTGTTGGTACCGCTGTTTGTTTGGCACTTCAGAAGGCATTACACCTGAATCAGACTGCTGCAGTACTGTAGAAATATCTACAGCTTATAAGGGGTATCAGTAGTAAATTAGTGGATATAGGATGTCCGCGGGAGACTTTCAAATCTGTTTCCTGCGGACATTTTTTATGCATATAAAAAGTTAGGAAAGAGCTTTGAAAAAGCTTCGGAAAAAGGCTTGACCACTATAAGATACTTCTGTTATAATCATTTTCGTTGTGAATACAGGGGTATAGTTCAGTTGGTAGAACGTTGGTCTCCAAAACCAAATGTCGAGGGTTCAAGTCCTTCTGCCCCTGCTCTTTTAGCCACGGAGTGTCCGTGGTTTTTTATTTAAATAAAACATGCGCCGCCTTTTTGGCTTTTTGACCCTTCTTATTATATATGTTAAAATGATTAGGTGCGTCAAGGTGGTTTGGCGCCGTTTAGTTTCTTTAGGGAGAGGGATAGTAATGGCAGTGGACAAATCCAAATATCGAGCAATCGATCCCCATATGCTTTTGAATGGTATGTATTCCGATACAGACCTTTTTTATCTTGTCTCCGGAAATCCCGTTTTACTTACTGCAAATGAAGTAATCGATATTAATGTCATCGATCGTCTCCACCAGATTGCCAATCGCGGTGCGGAGATTTACGTAGAGAACGAATCCTACGATAAGCTCATGCAGCAGTATGAGATTATTTCCAAAAAGAATAAAGAAACCGAGAAAAAATATTCCTCCGCAAAGCAGGAGATGAAGTCTTTCCTGGGCGAGACAAAGGAGACAGAGACCATTAATGTGGATGAGGTGCTTCGTCTCATGACCTTGGCAGAGGATTCTTTAAATGTAATGAATCCTTCCTTCTTATTACAATGGGCATCCTATATGGATGATATGGATGAGTTACTTCAGACCCATAGTGTGGACGTTGCTATTCTAAACGGCATGATGGGTAAGTGGCTGGGACTGGATGACCAGGATGTGTGGGATCTTTTGATTATCGGATTGCTGCATGATATTGGTAAGTTAAAGATTCCCGATGAGATTTTAAATAAGCCCGGAAAGCTGACACCGGAAGAGTTCGAAGTGATCAAGAAACATCCTGTATATTCCTACGAGATGATGGTTAAGAGCGGCATTGATAATGAGGTGCTTTTAGCCGGTGTCCGTGGACATCACGAGCGATTATCCGGTACGGGATATCCCGATGGACTGAAGGTAGGAGAGATTTCCTTGTTTTCCCGGATTACTTCCATTTCCGATATTTACGATGCCATGGTATCCAAGCGGGTATATAAGGCGGCTTCCACTCCCTTGGTGGTGCTTGATTATTTTTACCGGGATCAGTTCTCGGATTTGGATATTCGTTTGGTAGAGGTGTTTTTGGATCATATGGTGGAAGAGTTAAACGGCAAGTACGTTATTCTTTCCAATGGACATATGGGACGAATCGCTTATATTGAGAAAAGTCACGTGGCAAATCCCATTATTGAGACTCCGGAAGGAGCTGTTGCCACCACCTCGGACGGAGTTCATGTGGTAACAGTTTGCGGTGATATTATTTCAAATGGTTAATTAACTCCGGTTTTTGACCGGAGTTTCCATTTATATATGGCTCAAACCTTGATTTTAAGCCGTTCACAGATTATTCACAATATCCTCAAGTTGGCGGGAGTGTCCAGCATATCTCTGTAATATCCCCGTCAAAATGCACAAAAACCAACGGAAACTAAAACACTCAATTAACGTTTCCTACAAAAAAATGAAACCTTTTTTGATTCCGTTGACACCTTTAAAAAACCGTGCTTTAATATCAAAAGTTTCACACAACCTATTGTAGTTATTGCAACGCTTTAGCACAATAAATTGTGTGCGAACGAAATTAGATGTTAATGTTTTTTGTGAGGTGTAAAAGAGTTATGAAAATTAAATTGATGAGTCCTAAAGATGTTGAGGAGTTTGTCAAGATTGCGTCCTCTTTTGATTACGATATCGATTTACAGCGCGGAGTTGTTTACATTGATGCTAAGTCATTTTTGGGCGTCATGTCTATGGCAATGAAAAAGGAAATGAATGTTGTATGTCAGGCAAAGGATCAGAGACTTGAGAATATGCTTTCTAAGTTTGCTGTGGCATAATTATTGTTGGATTGTTTTAAGGAGTTATCAAGGCCTAGGTTTTGATAACTCTTTTTTTTACGGCCATTAGAATGAAGAAGAATACACAGATAGAAGAAAAACTTCATACAGAAGAGCTGTTTGAGAAGCAGGTGGATTCTGAAACTGTATCTTTTCCGGTGCTTTCCTTATCTGTACGGGGGCTGGTGGAATTTGTGCTGCGTCACGGAGATATCCGGGAAGGAGAAGGAGGTATTTCTTCCGTAAAGGCCATGCAGGAAGGGGCCAAACTTCATCGTAAGATTCAGGCATCCATGGGGCCTACCTATCATAAGGAAGTGTCTTTGGAGCAGGATGTGGAATTTGCGCATTTCATATTGAATTTATCCGGCAGGGCGGATGGTATTGATTTTGATGATCCTAACGGCGAGGTGCTGATCGATGAGATAAAAGGGGTTTATGAGGATGTGGAGGAAATGAAGGAGCCTCACCTCTTGCATCTGGCCCAGGCTCGCTGTTATGCGGCTATGTATCAATTGGAGCATCCGGATGCCGTAATGTCGGTGCAGATTACATACGCCAATATTGAGACGCAAAAGATTCGGCGCTTTCTATATGAAGAAGAAAAAGAAGACCTTCTTAAATTTTTCTATGATACCTGCGGGCTTTATGAGCGGTGGGGAGATTTTCGGGTGCTTCATAACAGAGAGTATATGGAGTCTTTAAGAAATTTGCGGTTTCCTTACGAGGAATATCGTCCGGGCCAGAAGAAGCTTATGGGGCAGGTGTACTTCGCCTTGAATGAAAAGACACCCCTGTTTTTGCAGGCGCCTACCGGTGTAGGGAAAACCATTTCCACCTTTTATCCGGCGTTAAAGACTATCTACAAAAAAGTCGGCGGCAGAATTTTTTATCTTACGGCCAAAACCATTACCCGTACAGTGGCAAAGGAGACCACAGCTCTTTTTATGAAACAGGAGTATAAGGGGAAGACCATTGAGATTATTGCCCGTGATAAGCTCTGCCCTTTGGAGAAGCGTTCCTGTAATCCGGAGGATTGCCCCAGAGCCAAGGGACACTATGACCGGATTAACGATGCTATTTATGAACTTCTTACCACGGTGGATTTGATTACCAGAGAAGACATAGAGGCTAAGGGAGAAGAGGTCATGGTTTGCCCCTATGAAATGAACCTGGATCTTACGGACTGGTGTGACAATATTTTGTGCGATTACAATTACGTCTTTGATCCCAATGTGGCTCTGGACCGGTTGTTTCTCATGAACTCCGGAGAATGCATTTTGCTCATTGATGAGGCACATAATTTGGTGAGCCGTGGACGGGAAATGTATTCCGCGGATTTAATCAAGGAAGATGTGCTTCAGTTAAAGAAGTATTTCCGCAAGGTAAACTTCGGAATTCCTGCGGCCCTGGAACGGGTGAATAAAGTGCTTCTTTCTTATAAGAAGCAGTGCGACGGTTTTTCTTATTTATCCGACGTAGAATACGAGAAACTCATGCTTCCGCTTTTATCCCTGGAGTCCAGATTGCAGTATTTTCTGGAGAAAAAAATTATCCTGCCTGAACAGGAGGAAATTCTAGAGTTTTATTTTAATCTTAAAAATCTGATTTACTTGTCGGAGGATCGGGCAGGATGCTATCGGATTTATACGGAGCTTCGTAAGGACGGGAAGTTTGTTTTACATCTGTATTGCGTGGATCCTTCCGCACGGTTGGCAGAGTATATGGAACGGGCTAAGGCTACGCCCTTGTTTTTCTCAGCAACTCTTCTTCCTATGGAATATCATCGCAGGCTTTTGTGTCGGAAGGAGGGACCCTATGCCGTGGTGGCACCTTCACCTTTTTCCCGGGAGCATTTGGGGCTTTTTGCCGGTAATGAAGTAACCAGTTTATATAAGAAGAGAAGTCCGGGGCAGTACAGCGATTATGCGGATTACATATACGAGATTATTTCCCTGAAGAAGGGGAACTATATGGTATTTTTTCCTTCCTATGGATTTATGGACCGGGTGCTGGAAAAGTTTGAGCGGACTTACGGGGACGCAGTGGATATTCTGGTGCAGCAGCAGGATATGACGGAAAGTATGCGGGAGGAATTTTTGTCCTGCTTTACGGTGTCGCCGGAGGAACAAACTCCCGGCAAATCCCTGGTGGCTTTTTGTGTGACGGGAGGAATCTTCGGAGAAGGAATTGACCTTACGGGAGAGCGACTTATCGGAGTGATTATTGCAGGGGTTGCCCTTCCTATGGTTTGTAATGAGCAGCGGGTATTATCGGATTACTTTGAGGAGCATGAGGGAAAAGGCTTTTTGTATGCCTACTTGTATCCCGGAATGAACCGGGTGCTGCAGGCGGCAGGCCGGGTAATTCGTACGGATCAGGACAGGGGAATTGTTTGCCTTTTAGACGAGCGATTTTCCTATGGCGATTACAAAAGCACCTATCCGGCGGAGTGGAGTCATTTGATTTCCGGCTCCAAAGAAAAATTACTTTCCGCCGTTTCCGATTTTTGGAAAAAGAGTGAAGAAAATTCCGAAACCTAAAGTGGATTTGTGGTTTTTCACGAAGGGTAAATATGTTATACTGTTTCAGGTTTGAGTGCAGAAAGGGGTATGTCCATGAGTCACGTTAGACGACTGTATGTTGAGAAAAGACCGCAGTTTGCGGTAAGCGCCAAAGCACTGAGTCATGAAATCCGCCATTACTTGGAGATTTCCGGGCTGAAGGGTGTTCGGGTGTTGATTCGTTACGATATGGAAGGCGTATCGGACGAGATTTATGAAAAGGCAAAAGACACGGTGTTTTCTGAGCCTCCGGTGGATATTCTTTATGAAGAGAAGTATTCCGGCGACGGGGCAGCGTTTTCCGTTGAGTTTTTGCCGGGACAGTTTGATCAGAGAGCCGATTCCGCAGAACAGTGTATTAAACTGTTGGATGCTTCTTTGAATCCCGTGATTCATACGGCTATAACCTATGTGCTTGAGGGAGAGTTAACTTCCGAAGAAATTTCCAAAATTAAAGAGTATTGCATTAACCCGGTGGATTCCAGAGAGGCCGGGGAAGACAAGCCTGATACGTTATTTTATGATTATCCGGAACCTGAGGATGTAAAGATTCTTGATGGTTTCTGTGATATGAGTGATGACGAGCTTCGGGCGTTGTATAATTCCCTTTCCCTCGCTATGACCTTCCGGGATTTTTTACATATTAAGAATTATTTTTCCACAGAGGAAAAACGGAATCCTTCCATGACGGAGATTCGGGTGCTGGATACCTACTGGTCTGATCATTGCCGTCATACCACCTTCTCCACGGAGCTTACCAAGGTGGAGTTTGAGGAGGGAGATTATACCCTCCCCATGAAGGAAACCTATCAGGATTATCTGGATAATTTTAAGATTTTATACAAAGATCGTAACGATAAGTATGTGTGCCTTATGGATCTGGCCCTTATGGCTATGAAGTGCCTGAAAAAGGAGGGCAAGTTACAGGATCAGGAGGAGAGCGATGAGATTAATGCTTGTTCCATTGTGATTCCTGTGGATGTAGATGGCACCAAGGAAGAGTGGCTTCTTAATTTTAAAAATGAGACCCACAATCATCCTACGGAAATTGAGCCCTTCGGTGGTGCTGCCACCTGCCTGGGCGGAGCTATTCGTGATCCCTTATCGGGACGTACTTATGTATATCAGGCAATGCGTGTTACCGGTGCGGCAGATCCTACCCTTCCTGTGGCAGACACCATGGAAGGAAAACTTCCTCAGAAGAAGCTGGTGCGGGAAGCAGCTCACGGATATAGTTCCTATGGTAACCAGATTGGTCTGGCCACGGGCTATGTAAAAGAAATTTACCATCCGGGATATGTGGCAAAGCGTATGGAAATCGGCGGCGTACTGGGAGCAGCTCCCCGTCGTGCGGTTCGTCGTATGACTTCCGATCCGGGAGATGTGATTATTCTTTTGGGAGGCCGTACCGGTCGAGACGGTATCGGCGGTGCCACCGGATCTTCCAAGGCCCATACCACCCAGTCCACCGAGGAGTGCGGTGCAGAGGTACAGAAGGGTAATCCTCCCACAGAGCGGAAACTTCAGAGACTTTTCCGCAGAGAGGAAGTATCTTCTCTGATTAAGAAGTGTAATGACTTCGGTGCAGGTGGTGTATCTGTTGCCGTAGGTGAGTTGGCAGATGGCCTGCTTATTAATTTGGACAGTGTTCCTAAGAAATATGCCGGACTGGACGGAACGGAACTTGCCATTTCCGAGTCTCAGGAAAGAATGGCAGTGGTACTGGATCCCTCCGATGTGAATCAGTTCTTAAAGTATGCCGCAGAGGAAAATCTGGAGGCTGTTGAGGTTGCCCGCGTTACGGAGTCTCCCCGTCTGGTTATGAATTGGAGAGGAAAGGAAATCGTTAATCTTTCCCGGGCCTTCTTAGATACCAACGGTGCACACCAAGAGACCACCGTTTATGTGGAAAGTCCCAAGAAGGAGGAGAATTTCTTCAATAAGAATGCTATTGCATCCGTAGATGAGGACCTTCAAAAGGGAGACGTTGTTTCCGCCATGAAGGATACCTTGTCGGATTTAAATGTATGCTCTCAGAAGGGACTGGTGGAAATGTTCGACAGTTCCATCGGTGCAGGAAGTGTACTGATGCCTTACGGCGGTAAGTATCAGCTGACGGAGACTCAGAGTATGGTGGCAAAGATTCCCGTGCTTTCCGGAGAGACCTCCACGGTTAGTATGATGTCTTACGGATTTGATCCCTATCTTTCTTCCTGGAGTCCCTATCACGGAGCTATGTATGCGGTGACGGAGTCTGTTTCCAGAATTGTGGCAGCAGGCGGAGACTACGAGAAGATCCGCTTCTCCTTCCAGGAGTACTTCCGGAGAATGAGTGAGGAGCCTTCCCGTTGGAGTCAGCCCATGGCAGCTCTTTTAGGTGCTTATCGGGCACAGATGGAGTTTGGACTTCCTTCCATCGGAGGTAAGGATTCCATGTCCGGAACCTTTAATGATATTGATGTTCCGCCCACTCTGGTATCTTTTGCAGTGGACTGGGGCAATGAGGAAAACGTTATTACACCGGAGTTAAAGCAGGAAGGAAATGCTCTGGTATTCTTCCGGCTGGGAAGAGACGGTTATGATCTGCCGGATATTCCTCAGGCAAAGCGACTCTTTGAGGCAATTTATGATTTAATTACCAAGAAGGCAATCTGCAGTGCATACAGTGTGGATGCTTATGGTATTTTTGCGGCCCTGGCGAAAATGTCCTTAGGAAACAAAAAGGGTGTGGCCTTAGAGCCCAAGATGATTTCCAAGGAACTTCTCTTTGCTCCCGTAGTGGGAAGTATTGTGGCTGAGGTTCCTGCCAATATGCTTTCTGTACTGGATAACGCTATGGCGGATTTTGAACTGGGTGATTACTATCAGTTCATTGGTGAAGTTACGGCAGCAGGCGGATTTTCTTATGGAGATTTGAGCCTTTCCTATGAGGAGGTTGTATCTCTTTGGTCCACACCGTTGGAGAAGGTGTTTGCCAGCAAGTCTTCCGAAGAAAAGGATGCGGTAGAGCATCAGGTACACAACGAGAAGAATATCTATGTGTGCAAGCATCCAATTGCAAAACCCCGGGTATTTATTCCGGTGTTCCCGGGAACCAACTGCGAGTACGACAGTGCCAGAGCCTTTGAAAAGGCAGGAGCGGAGCCTGTGGTTCGGGTATTTAAGAATCAGAGCGCCCAGGATATTACCGACAGTGTGGACGAGTTCTCTGCGATGATTCAGAGTTCTCAGATGATTATGTTCCCCGGCGGGTTCTCTGCAGGTGATGAGCCGGAGGGAAGTGCCAAGTTCTTTGCCACTGCATTTCGGAATGAAAAGATTAAGGAGCAGGTGGAGAAACTCTTAAACGAAAGAGACGGTTTGGTCTTAGGTATCTGTAATGGATTCCAGGCGTTGATTAAGCTGGGCCTTGTTCCCTTCGGTGAGATTCGTACCCAGGAAGAGGGAGTACCCACTCTGACCTATAACACCATCGGACGTCACGTTTCCAAGGTGGCATATACCAAGGTGATTTCCAATAAGTCCCCCTGGTTATTAAACACGGACTTAGAGGGCGTATATAGTGTACCTGCATCTCATGGAGAGGGACGGTTTGTGGCTTCTGAAGAGTGGCTGAAAAAACTTCAGGAAAACGGACAGATTGCCACGGTATATTCCGATCCGGAAGGAAATGTCTCCATGGATGAGACCTGGAATATTAACGGTTCTTACTTATCCATTGAGGGTATCACCAGTCCCGATGGAAGAGTTTATGGTAAAATGTGTCACAGCGAGCGTATCGGCAATCATGTGGCAATGAATATTTACGGACAGCAGGATATGAAGCTGTTTGAGTCCGGAGTTTCTTACTTCCGCTAAGAAAGGAATTTTTCATGAAAGCATTTTTGATTCTGGAAGACGGAACGGTTTTTACAGGTAAAAGCATTGGTTCCACCCGGGAAGTCATTAGTGAAATTGTTTTTAATACTTCCATGACGGGATATCTGGAGGTTCTTACGGATCCTTCCTATGCCGGTCAGGCAGTAACCATGACCTATCCCTTAATTGGAAATTACGGTGTGACGCCGGATATGGAAAGCAAGCGTTCCTGGGTTGATGGATATATTGTGCGGGAAATCTCAAGACTTCACAGTAATTTCCGGTCCACCGGTTCTTTGGAAGGCTTCTTAAAGGAGCAGGATGTTCCGGGAATCTGCGGAATCGATACCCGTGCCCTTACCAAGATTCTCCGGGACAAGGGAACTATGAACGGTATGATTACCACCAATAAGGACTATAACTTAGAGGAGATTCTTCCCAAACTTAAGGCATACAGAACCGGAGATGTGGTAAGCCGTGTGACCTGTCAGGAAAAATACACCCTGCCGGGGGACGGATTAAAGGTAGCTCTTATGGATTTCGGTGCAAAGGATAATATTGCCCGTTCCTTAAATGAACGTGGATGTGAAGTGACGGTATATCCTGCCCACACCAAAGCAGAGGAAATCATTGCCGCTTGTCCCGATGGAATTATGCTCTCCAACGGACCGGGAGATCCCAAGGACTGCGGTGATATTATTCAGGAGATTAAGAAACTCTACGATACAGAGATTCCTATTTTTGCAATTTGTCTGGGACATCAGCTTATGGCTCTTGCCACAGGAGCAGATACCCACAAGTTAAAATACGGACACCGGGGAGGAAATCACCCGGTGCGGGATCTCTCCGACGGAAGAGTGTATATTTCCTCTCAGAACCACGGTTATGTGGTGGATGTGGAGAAGTTGGATCCTTCCGTTTGCGTTCCGGCTTTTGAAAATGTAAATGACGGAACCAACGAGGGCTTGAAATACGTTGGAAAGAATATTTTTACGGTGCAGTTCCATCCGGAAGCCTGCCCCGGTCCTTTGGACAGCGGATATTTATTTGATCGGTTTATTGAGATGATGAAAGGAGCAAAATAGGATGCCAAAGAGAAGTGACATTAAAAAGGTTTTGGTCATTGGCTCCGGCCCTATTGTCATCGGCCAGGCAGCAGAGTTTGACTATGCAGGTACCCAGGCATGCCGTTCCTTAAAGGAGGAAGGCATTGAGGTTGTACTGGTAAATTCCAACCCTGCAACCATTATGACGGATAAGGACATTGCAGATGAGGTATATATTGAGCCTCTTACAGCGGAAGTCTTAGAGCAGATTATTAAGAAAGAAAAGCCTGACTCCGTGCTTCCTACTTTGGGAGGACAGGCAGGATTAAACCTTGGTATGGAGCTGGAGGAGTCCGGCTTCTTAAAGGAGCAGGGTGTAAAACTGATTGGTACCACCGCAGAGACCATTCGTAAGGCTGAGGACCGTCAGGAGTTTAAGGACACCATGGAAAAAATCGGAGAGCCGGTAGCGGCATCTTTGGTGGTTCATGATGTGGAAGAGGGGGTTCGTTTTACCAATACCATCGGATACCCTGTAGTACTTCGTCCTGCTTATACCTTAGGCGGCAGCGGCGGCGGCATTGCCCATGATGAGACAGAACTTCGAGACATCCTTGCCAACGGACTTCGGTTAAGCCGTGTACATGAGGTACTGGTGGAGCGTTGTATCTCCGGATGGAAGGAGATTGAGTACGAGGTAATGCGGGATGGTGCCGGTAACTGCATCACCGTATGTAATATGGAAAATATCGATCCTGTGGGTGTTCATACGGGTGACTCCATTGTAGTGGCTCCTTCTCAGACTCTGGGTGATAAAGAATACCAGATGCTTCGAAGCTCTGCTCTTAATATTATTTCCGAGCTGGGAATTACGGGAGGCTGTAACGTACAGTATGCCTTGAAACCGGATTCTTTTGAGTACTGCGTTATTGAGGTCAATCCCCGTGTGAGCCGTTCTTCCGCGTTGGCATCCAAAGCCACCGGTTATCCTATTGCCAAGGTGGCCGCTAAGATCGCTTTGGGATATAACCTGGATGAGATTAAAAATGCCATTACCAAGAAGACCTATGCTTCCTTTGAGCCCATGTTGGATTACTGCGTGGTAAAAATTCCCCGCCTGCCCTTTGATAAGTTCCTTACGGCAAAGCGGACCTTAACCACTCAGATGAAGGCTACCGGTGAGGTTATGAGTATTTGTGATAACTTCGAAGGTGCTTTAATGAAGGCGATTCGATCTCTGGAGCAGCACGTGGATTCTCTTATGAGCTATGACTTTTCTAAACTGTCCAGAGATGAATTAATGGAAGAGCTGCATATTGTGGACGATATGCGAATCTACCGGATTGCTGAAGCACTTCGCCGTGGCATCTCCTATGAGAAGCTTCATGAGATTACAGAAATTGATCTTTGGTTTATTGATAAGATTGCCATTTTAGTGGAGATGGAAGAGCGCCTTCGTCAGGAGGAACTTACGGTAGATCTGTTAAAAGAGGCAAAAAGGATTGAGTTCCCCGATCATGTAATTGCAGATCTTACAGGAAAGACGCCGGAGGAAATCCGGTCCATGCGTTATGAGAACGGTATTGTGGCTGCCTTTAAAATGGTGGATACCTGTGCTGCAGAATTCTCCGCAGAGACACCTTATTAT
>Ga0181612_105421_pt1 | contig 12382 bp, 7 predicted proteins | sample HoacroProtozoa21_FD_119630 | JGI IMG/M metagenome (GOLD analysis project Ga0181612, IMG submission 119630) | Hoatzin crop microbial communities from Cojedes, Venezuel. Combined Assembly of Gp0051906, Gp0051904, Gp0051908 | reverse complement strand
TCATCTGGCTGTTGGCCATCAATCCCAGGTCCATTTTCCACCAGGCAGCTTTTCAGCCACTCTTCCGCAAGCCTGTACCATTGCATGGGGTTGTTGTGACCAAAGTGCAAGATCTGGCACCTAGCCTTGCTGAATATCGTACAATTGGCCTGAACATGAACAGAGACAGGTGAAAGAATTTTGTTAGCATCCGGCTGAGGAGAGGCTGATACTCACACTTGGTAAAGCACTTTAGGTGATTGACAACACAGTTTTCATAGACATGTTTGCTAGTAAACATTTCTAGAAAGTTCTGCTCTACCAAAAGATTTTGAGATCTCTGCCAAAATTCAACCTATGAAAAGAAACAACCAACCTATGCAAACAGTATACATACAACGGTAATCCATTACTTACCCATTATCAAAAAATGGCTCCAGTAAATTGTCATAAGTTATACTGCTGATGCGTTTGGTATAGACAGAATCAGTGACAGTGATTAGATTTTGGCATTTTTTCTTATGAAAATATGGACAAACTTCTAGAATCTGTTTTTCAGGGCTCTTTTTTCCAGACAGTTGTGTATCACAGAAAGCTGGTCATCTGTTCTTTTCAGTATTTGGATTTTATATTTACCAAAATCTAATCTACTTTCTAAACCTAAAACTTCTCACTGAACTGGAACAGCAAAACAATTCCTTCAGGCTAAATTAGCCTTGTTAACTGTTCTCAATAGAACAAGAAGAGAAATCATGTTTCAGAAATGGGTGTAAAGTCCAGTAGATGTCATAATATCATTTAAAAATATAATGTTGTCAAATTAAAATGTTAAAGTAAGTGTAAATTTGAATACTTAAAGTAAATCACCACATTGCTATTTTTCCTATGCATGTAAAGACATTCCTATTTGAAACAAGTGTTCCATTTTGTAACATTTCAATTGATTTTTCCAGAGTCTAACTAGCAGTGTTTCTTTTCAAATATTCATCGTGTCATTTCAACATCTGTGTAATAACTGGTTTTACTGCCATAGGCCCAGTTTCCAAAGTGCCCTGAATTCATAGATTATACAATTTTGGAGTGTACTTCTGGAGGAAAACCAACTTAAATAGTCAACAGGGAATTGAATCAGCCACCAGAGTATGAGCAGCCAATGGGCCTGATATGAGCTGTTGCTGGTTAACTTGGCTTCTCTTATGCTACACTGCCTTGTGAATGTACAGTGTTTTGTTTCATACTGTCTGACATTTTGACTTGTGTTAATAAAACTAATTTGGGAGCATGTTTGCTGCAGTGTGGGAATGAGATTCCTTAAAGCAAAATTACGTGGACTGAATTGCCAGGCTGAAATAACAGTTCTACAGCTGGCAGTCTTTTCTCTGCTGTCCTGTTGACCTGTACACTAATAAATCTGCAAGTGTACTTGTATACATCAACTGCAGTGTTGTCATCTTGACAACTTGTTCTGTTCCCATTTATCATAATCAAGTGTCATGCTTTGCAATTGCCCAAAGCAAGTTCACTTAGTTGATCTCAAAACATGACTATTCAGCAGATGTGCCTCATGTTCTATATGTGGCTCATGCAGAAGTCTTAGATTTTAATGAATCACAGAGCTTAAAGAAAGTTCAGGCTCATCTGGAGAGCCCTCTAATGGACAAGTATCTATGAGGACAGATGGAAGGAAACAAAATATGTAATACTGATTCAGCACCACAGCACAGAACAGAGGTTGAGCTGAGTAATTCCAGTGGTAGGAAAGGTAAAGTTAAGAACAGATATAACCTTACCTAGCCTGAGGGCCTGAATCACATTTTTGGCAGAGATATGATCACTGAACCATATCCAGTAAAAGTCATGCAGCAGTTCTTTTAGATCATTTCGCAGAGGAGTAGAAAAGCCACAGTACCGTTCCAGAATATAAATGCTTTAAAAGTTAATTTAAGTCATTCTTAACAGACTGGTGTTTCTTGGAGTTGAACAAATGGGTAAGTTTAAGAAGCTGTTTTTCTACCATGTGTGGTTTGCCTATAGGCAACAAATATCATTTAATAGAAAACAGTCCTAGGTGGACACTAAACAATCCTTTAATATAAATCAATATACTGTGTGAACTTATATATATACTGGAAGAGCAGAATACTTATGTGTTTTTGAAAAGTGATCATGATAAAGACAAGTTATAAGACCTTTAAGGAGGGTATTCAATATTTCTTGCAGTTTCATTGTACTGAAAATGCCAATTTCTCAGGTGAATTCTCAGTCACTTCCACTGGGCATATTTTTGATCCGAGAAAATCAGATTTCCAGCTAAGACACTGAGTTCAGTTTCAAAAGCCAAGTGCAGGAATGAGGGAATACTTTCCCTGAAAAAGGAATTTGAAATTGAGTATTTGAAGTTGCAATTATTGAGGGAAAAAGTGATTGGTATTTTCTAATCTTTGATCATTAAAAAAGGGGGTTGTGAAATGTTTATCAGCTACATCCTGGTGCAAAAATGTCTTTGGTCATTAACTCAAATTAAAGCATTCAGTCAGGACATATTTCTTATGCAAAAAATTTCTGTGGAAATCATGTAGTATTTTCAAAGTTTCTCTCAATTATCAGTCCAGCTCCCAGGACCTGTGATGCTTTCAGACTGCTGCAGAATTCATTAGTTTTCTTGAAGTTCTTCCAGCTAAAAAGAGTTCCCGAAGATCTTGGGTGCCAGGATTTCCCTGAGCTACCAAGCTATATAATAAGCTGTGTAATAATAAGTAGAAGTCACTTGCCACTTCTGCAAGGGTGACAGCAATTCTGTTTTAAAATGTCCAGAGGATTTTTTTTTAATGTGAAGATTTGGAAAACTCTTTCCAAAGGAAATATGTTTTGTACTGATTACTTCTTCCCTTTTTTTTTTTTTTTTTTTTCCTTTGTTATTGAAAAGTTGACATTTCCGAAAGTTCAGGAGTCTGGAAACAGTCCATGGCCAAGTAGTCTGTCCTTGTTAACATGTGCTCCAGATATCCTTCATTTCTGCTATACAAGGAGTATTATAAATGCTTCAGTTATGAGTATGAGGTATCCCTAATATATCTTAGAGTCTTAAAAAAACTCAAACAAAAACTCTTTAAGTTATTAACCTAAGGATTGAATAGCAATAACTTTTATGGTTTTCAAAAGAAAATAGTCCAGCTTACCGAAGGGAAAGTGGAAAACAATAGCTCTTATAAAAAACGAGACACACGTTCCATCTATAAAACATTATACAAGATGAAACATGAACGGATGACTGGTGAACAAGAATAATTAGTTTCTACTACAACGTTTCCTGAAATTGTGGAGTTAGTTTCTCTTGCAGCTTTATTGGCCATCTATAACAAAATCTGCCTTTCATCATTAAAAAAAACCTCAAAAAAAACAAAACACAACTTTTAGGAGCTCTTGGTTGTGGGTTTCCATACAAGGAAAGAATCACATTTTCTCACGTTTCTTTCATCTGCAATTCATTTGGGGTGTCTGATGCTCACCAGACTCAATCTGGTATTTAATTATGCTCACATAATCTTTATTATCCTCATGCTGATTAGATGAATCTCTTGTTAACTGTAAAGGTGACAAAGGAGCTTTTAACTGAAGTACTCATTAAGGGCATAAGGTGTTTGAAGTAAAAATTCTGCTCTTTATTACTGAAATTTATCTCAGAAAGAGGTCAGGATAAAGAGCAGAAAAGAAGCAGCAGGAAAATTTTAGATTTAGTGTTAAATAGTGTGTGCACAGCTCTAAGCAAAACCAAGCTATGGAACAAGCTTGCAGAAAGTTTATAGTTACTCAAGATAGACTGAAGATCTGTGGTAAGGACATTAAACTCATCTGTTGCAATTTTATTTATTTTCTTTCTCATACAGCAGTTATAAAATCTGAAAGGCAGTTGAGTAGTTCATCCAGTAATTACTAATACAGTGTGGATTTATTTCTTACTGTTACAGAAAAGATGGAGAAGTGTAGAGGATCAAGAATATCTATAGCTGATGTAAGACATTGAACCTAAAAGTCCAGGTTAGTTTTGGGGGCTGCCTTCCAAGTCCGCAAGTCCAAAACAGGAAAGAAAACAAAAAAAACCCAAGAATTCATAGAAAAGAGATAGAGGCAAAAAAAGGAAAACACTACAGTGTCCATCTGGGAACACGTGTGCTGTGATTCCCACAGATGAGTCTCTTCTGGGCATTGTCTCCAGATTTCATTAATTTTATCAGTCTCCCTACTGGCTGCTCTTGCTCATTAGACTGGTGGCACTGACTGGAAAATGCTTTGAGTGAGTGCAGATGTTACATACTCTAACTGTCTATGAAGTTTTGTGCATAAATTTTATGTGAACATGTTTATTGGCTATTTAATATTACTGGGTATTTAATTTGTTGAAATTACTACTGTTATCTACTAAGCTTTATGCAAGTTCAGGGACACGAGGGCATTTTGGATACAGGGGTAAAGCTCTGCCACAGAAGCTGAAGAGAGGGAGGGAGTGAGTTTACAAAACAGAAGTGAAAGGCATGCTACAAGTGACAAGCCAGAGAGTTGCACATGGAAGGAGGCCTTTTGCCTTAAAAAGGTTAACATCACTTTCTTTACATGAATGTCTTACAGATACAGTTATTGTTATTTCCAAAGTAGTTCTGACTCCTCAGTGAGTTTTCCTTAAATATTTGGAATTGTAGACAGAGAATACTGATGTTGCTTGAACTCCATTAAAATAATCTTTAGAGGTCTACCCTAACACAAAAATCTACTGTGTAAGTAGTTGAGTGCTTCCATTAAAAGGTGCTACAAAATGTGTAGACATGGAAGAATTTATATTTTCTTTACAGTTAAGAACCTTTTCTCAGTAGTATTAATTTCTTACTCTTATTTATTTCAATATGTATGGTTCCTTACTCTTCATATTTTCTTTGAAACTTCAAAAAATTTTCCCCTGTGTTTCTCATTTCTTTTAATTCATTCCAGAGAAACACAGGTAAATTTAATTTGGGAGAAACCTTTGGAAGCCCAGGCAATGACAAGTTCAAAGTTAATTCCAGCTACAGAGACAGATAGGTTGCTCAGTGCCTTGTCCTACTGAGTTTTCAGTATGTCCAAGTGTGAAGATTCCATATTCCATCTGGGTAGCCAATTCCAGTATTTAACCAGCCTCACGGTGAAGATTCATTTCTTTGTATTCAAACAGAATTCCCCTTGCTGCAATTTTTCTTTTTTTTTGATTTTAAGTATTTTGCCATGCATCTCCAAGAAAAAATTTTCTCTAGGTGCTCTATGAGCATCCATTATGTAGTCAAAGAAAACAAGTGCATATCCCTTTAGCCCATACTTCTTCAGGCTGAATAAACCCAGTTCTTCCAGCTGTCCTGATATGTTATGTACTCCAGCCCTGGCTGAAGCTGTAAATGCCCTGTTGCTTATAAGAATTCATTGTGAGACCCTGTCAAAAGCCCCACTAAAATCCATATGCACTTTTCCAGATCCTTATATGGAACTGTGTCTTCCAAGGCTGGTTAGTTATTTGTTTTGTTATCTTTGCCTGACACAGTACAGAACTCTTTTTTTTTTCCATAGATATAATGGTACCTTGTCATTTCCAAGAAAGTCCATGGAAGGTTTCACTGTAATATTTGTACATGCCTTGAATTCCTGTATGAGATGGTTTACTTATTTTCCTGATCTCCTTTGTGTATTTGTGTGTCTTTTTTTCCTTCTGGTTTGTTTGTTTTAATCCATCTAGGGGTTTAACTGGATAGATATTTCTCTGCACATCTGCTGTTCATCTGATGCTTTTCTACCACTTCGCCTTTGCTGAGCGTCTCATTTGTGAGCCAGGTTTTGCCTTATGGGGACAAAAACCATCTCTTGCAGGAACAGACACAAAGATTTTAGGATGACTAGGAATTCTTTTTCCCAGTCTTTTCCTGGGTTGCTGACCATCTTTCTCTAAGCTTAATGTCATACTTTATTAAAACTCCTTCCTTATCTGGAGCTATGTTCTTGACCAACGAACAATATGACAACTTCTTTAACATTTAAAAGTTCAGATAAGTCTTTGATTAAAGGAGCTGTAAAGTAGGAAATTTGTTCTGAATCAATGTCTTTCGGACTGTCACATTCTTCAGTTGTTCCAGCAGATTGTTATAACCAGCTAGCCCGTGCTTCTGTGTAACCACTCTAACAGATCTACTATCTATTTATGTTGGTTATCTTAACCTGTTTCTGTTGGTCATCTTAAACTGTGTAGAGAAGTTATCTGAAATATCTTGCTTAATACAGAAGACTGTCCTGTGCCACCATTTACGTAAATGCTTATAAATATCTCTAGGGTGGATGTCAGGAGGATGGGGCGAAACTCTTTTCAGTGGTGCCCAGCGACAGGACAAGGGGCAACGGGCACAAACTGAAGCATAGGAAGTTCCTTCTGAACGTGAGAAAGAACTTCTTCACTCTGAGGGTGACGGAGCCCTGGCCCAGGCTGCCCAGGGAGGCTGTGGAGTCTCCTTCTCTGGAGATATTCCAGACCCGCCTGGACGTGGTCCTGTGCGGCCTGCAGAGTTAATCCACAAAAGAGTTAATCCACAGCCGGACGTTGAGGAGCGTTGGCTGCTGGGGGGGCAAACGGTGGTTGGAACCCATCGGAGACGCAGAAGCTGAAGGGAGAACCTCCCTCAGCACTTCCCACCAGGCTTGGAGGAAAAGCAGGGTGGAAACGGATGGCATGAAACCCAAAGCAAGACGGCGTTGCTCATCCCTAAACCTGCGGCAGAGAGGTGTGGATGGGGTCTGTGGGCCAGTGATTTTGGGGTATCCCAGCCGCTCTGAGGAGAGCCGGCTCCCTCCCAGCAAGATTTGCCAGCCCGGCGTGTTATTTTTTTCAGTGCAAGGTATAATTAGTGCCAGTTCTTCAGGAGCTGCCACTCACCATCATGCAACGTTTGCTTTTCTTAGGAATATGACTAACTGGCAAATGATTAAACACGCTCGGGAAAGGAGGAGGGTGAAGTGAAATTGTTTTTTTTTCTTACCAGGAAGGAAAAAAAAACAACCCAAAAACCACCTCCAGCAACTGCAGGAGCCACTTTGCAGTCCCGGAGAGCGGAACAAACTTTGCCAGCGCTCAAGGAGCGATGCGTGAGCCACTCGGGAGTCACGCCGGGACGCTCGGAGCCACGGCCGGGGTGGTGGGAGTCATCGAGACGCTCATAACCACGGCTGCTCTGCAGGGACGCGGCCGCCACAGAAAGTCCAGCCACCTTCCCGCCAACCTCCTGTTTCTCCCTCCCCATTTCCCCATCGCTCGCACCTACAGACAGTGCCGCAGAGAACGCTCTCATTCGCGCTCCCTCCCGGCAGAGCCCTTTTAACTCAGCGAGTTGCTCGAAGCTCATCTCCTCACCGGGGTGGCTTCAAGGAAGGATGTGTCTCCCAGGGAGCGAAGGCGGCATCGCTCTAATTACTGCCCTTTAGCTGCCACCCGCCGCCCGTGCTGCAGCCGAGAGCCGGGCCGCGGCCTCCGGAGAGCCCGCAACTGGATCCCGCTGGGTTCTTTCGGAGAGGTTTTATGTTTTGTTGGAAAGTATTTTTAGAAGAGGATAATGCGGTTGTCAGCTCCCACGGGAACCCTTCCGTCCCCACGTCATTGCTGTTGAAGCACTCGGCTCCAACTGCAGAGGAACAACACGGAGAAACTGGTTTTCCCAAATCCAGTGCCCTCCTCCCGTCGGGGGATGAATGAGAAACTTCAGCAAAACCAAAGCTTGGCCTTTCCGCCACGTCTGAGGCTCAAGAAACCGAGAGACCCCAAAAATCCAGATCTAGGTTTATCTTCAGCCTTCTACCTGCCGTGAGAAACCAGGCAAATAAAGGTAAAACCTCCGTTCAGCTCGTCGCTTAACAGCACCTTAGGGGTAAGTTACTGAAAATATTTCCATTTTGCTCTGTCTGGTGGCTTCACGCGTCCTCTAACGCCCTTTCCCGGGCTGAAGACCCGCTCTCTGATCCTCTCCGCCCCGCACTTGGCCCCACGCTTCGGGGCAGACCCCAGCAGGAGGCTGTGCAGGGTGCCAGCCAGGGCCCCCGGCCGTTCCTCCAGCCGCGCCGGCAGCACGCACCAGCGTGGTTTGGCTCTTCTGCGCTGAAGAGATGGCAAAGAATTTTGAAGGAATAAAATGGATTTTTTCCAAACTCGTGGCCTTTTGCTTGGAGAAATATTGTGACTCAAAATCTGAAAATGAACAGTTTAACATTAAAAAAAATAAGGAAAAAAAATTAAAAAGAGGATTTGGAAAGGATTGCTAAGAATAACGCTTTTCCCACATCACCACCACGTGCTCTCTCATGCAATTTGTTGCGTCCTCACGGGGGAGGAGCTGAGGGTTTGCTGGCGCGAGGCTGGAAGCAAAGGGACCCGGAGGAGTTGCGTAACGGAGCAATCTTCTGGCAGTGATGTGTTTTACCTCAGCTTGTCCAAGTGATGGGGAAGGGGACCTACAGGTGTGGCTCAGACTGGAAAAACACACAGCGACTTGATGGTGCCCCAGTTAGAGCCAAACACCCACCCAGCCGGGTTTCGTCGCCCAGGGACCGTCCGGGACGCAGAGACATGCTGCTGAGACAGAATCACAGAAGGTTCGGGGTTGAAAGTGACCTCTGTGGGTCACCCACCCCAACACCCTGCCCAAGCAGGGTCACCCAGAGCAGGCTGCACAGCACCGCGGCCAGGCGCGGCTGGAATATCTCCAGAGAAGGAGACTCCACAGCCTCCCTGGGCAGCCTGGGCCAGGGCTCCGTCACCCTCAGAGGGAAGAACCGTGCCCTCAGAGGGCTCGTACACGGCTCTGAGCGCTTTGCTGTGTTTGTGTCAGTGCTGGAGATGGGGAAGAGGAAATTTCTGGAGATAACGGGTGGCCCACCACATCCCGCAACCCCCAAGTTCTGGGATCGGCATCTTCCAGAATTTGCCCCTTGTGAGGGCGTTGGGAAGCTTCCTTCCTCTGGTGTTGCGCTGCTCTGGTACCTGGGCTTATCTGTCCTGCTGTTCTCATGGTGATTCCCAGAAGGGTAAAGGTCTTGCAGCACCTGCACAAGTTCTGACTTCTGCAAACTGTTGGGAGGCATCTTTGTGCAGGCTGCTTGAGCGACTGGTGTCAGACACTTGGGTCCGGAGATGTTTGTGGACGCCACATCCACAGTTCTGTATCAGGAAAGGTACAAGAGCGTCAACCCAAAGTGAAAAGTTACGAGATGGTGATCACTCCAGAGCTTCTTCCCAGAGCTCTGAAGGAATTCAGAGGCGCAAGAGCCAAATGGCAACCAGTGGTAGGTGTCATATCCATTTTTACAAACGTTCCCTGGGAAGAACCACGGATTGGTACGGGTTTCAATCTTATCAGGAAAAATAATAGAAATTAAAACAAATAATGGCAATAACCAAGTATCATATGCTAAAGGCAAGTCTAGCATCGACAAATGTGAATATAGGAACTCAGATAGCGTAGTCTTAATTCAGTTTCCAAAAGCCCTCTGCTGAAGGACCTTCACCTGCATGGTTGCAGGAAGGCTAATTTGCCACAGCATAGAAGGGATGCTTCTTGCACTACTACGTATTCTTCTATATATTTAAGTAGGAATGTAATTTATTTGAATGCTGATTTACAGATACATTTCACAGTTAACTTTATGATGCCAAGTTGTATGTAATGTTAGAGAGCAGTGAGACTTTTTTTACCTTCCTGGTATTCATCACAGGTCAGTTAATTTTACTCCTTTCTAAATGTCAAGTTTTGTTTGGCCATCCCTTCCTTCTCTGTATTTGTTTTGCACTGTGGTTTAATTGCTGCTCTGACAACCAGAGCTCAGCTCTGGGAATACCAGATGGAGCTGAGCCAAGCTTGTTGCTAGTGTAGGGCTGCCCTTCTGGGCAAGGGGATGCAGGTGCAGGCCAGGCAGATCTTCTGTCTGTCACGGTGTGGCTGCTCTTACACCTTTATTTTATGTTTCTGTTCTCAGAGACTACTTCAGCTATAATTTAAATTGACAAAGGGAGAATAACACTCAAAACCTGTGTTTGTAACTTGTAACATGCAAAGCTGCAGTTTCATGAGTGCTGTATAAATCAGCAAGCCTCAGCTCACCTGGCAAAAGAAGGCATCTGTGCTGCTCTGCCCTGGTTCCTTGTTGTTGCCTCTGTGCTATTTTGTCACGTATTCCAACAGACAGCAAACGAGCGCAGCTAGGCAGTGAACTGTTAACTGCCATTAAAATTGGCTTAAGCAACATCTTCTCAACTCTTCTCTCAAGTTTTTGCTTAGTGAGGAGAGACTGGGACTGTATCTTCCACCCAAAGTGCCAGTTTATGATAATTTAAAGGCATTACAGAGTTTTGGCATCAGACTGTAAGAGCGAGAAGAAATTCTGTAACCAACATAGTGATACTTCTTGCTACTTACGCTATTTTTTGTTTTATCAGTGAAAACACTTTGTCTGTTTCCTCTTTTAGTTTATTTTTGATTATGAGGATGATTTAAGCACGGTCCTTGAAAGTTTTTGATTCTATGTTTAGCTAAGCATAGCTATTACAAATAGGACCCAGTGGGATCAAGTCTTTGGTTCTCTTTCTTAAATGCTGCAAATTGATAGCTGCATTCTAAAAAGTCCATCATTAACAGGAATTTTTCTTTCTCCTTTTTTTTAAGCTAAGTAGAAATATCAAACTATGATACTTCTGACAGAAGTATCTTTTATTTCGATGGTAATTTAGTGTGGAAGAGATAAAGGAATGAGCATTTTCTTAAAACTCAGAGGACAGTATAATACAAATCACAGCTCTTGTAAGATAATGATCTAAAAAAACACAAAACCAACCCATTTAAAATCAAGGGATACCCAGTGCTTTTTCAGTGGTGCAAAGCTGAGAATATAAAGAATTGGTTGACCTTCAGCATTCAGGAATGCTGTTAAATGTTCATATTAGAGTTATGATTTGGGCAGCAAGGAGTTAAGGGATTTTTGCACAGGAATGAAAATAAGATGTCTTAGCTACCTTGTGTGAAATGAGCTGTTTTGAAATATCAGGTAGATGCTTAAACTTTTATTTGGAATAAGTAGAGAAGAGGTTGATGGTTGGAGGAAAGTTGATAGTTTTGGTTATTGGCTGTTACACTGCTGAAGTGGCTGTAGCAGTGTTAACATATTGGGAATTTAGTATGTTCTTATAATTGGCAATTAGGCTCTCATCTAGTCTCTCTTTCCCACAAGAGGCTGGACCAGGTGATCTTTCAAGGTCCCTTCCAACTGAGCTGTTCTATGATTCTATGAAACCCAAAATAATTAGTTCTGCATTAATAGAAAGAGGAATCCAGTTGCAGTTCCAATAAAATGGGATAAACCCACAGCTTCATTTCGATCTTCCATCTTAGTCCGTGTGCCTAGCAGAAGAACTGATGGCTGAGAGGTCCTGCCTGGGGTGGTGGAGGCGCAAGGAAGTGACTGCTTAGGTAAACTGGACAGACGCTATGTCCAGCTCTGTGGACCTGTGTATCTGAGGGGAGTGGTGGAGCTTGCTGGTGTCACAAAAACCCCTCTCTGTCATCTTTAAAAGGTTGTGGTGACTGGGAGATATTTGTGATAACTGCAGAAAGGTTGATGTGATGTTCTTTTTCGAGAAGGGCAGGAAAGAGGACCTGAAGAGCTACTAGCCAGTTAGTCTAGTCAGCTGTTCAAATCTAACTGGTGGTGCTCCTCCAGGCTCAGTCCTTGGGCTGCTGCTGTGTGATGCCATTGCTGGTGACACAGCTGGATGGGGTGAATGCACTCGCATCGGGTTTGTGGGTGACAGCAAGTTGGAGGGAGTGGGTGATATGCTGGAGGACAGGGCTGCCGTTCAGAGGCACCTTGGCAAGCTGCATTCATGGCCCGAGAGGAATCTCATGAGCTTTAACTATGAAAAATATGAGTCTTTCTCACTGAGAAAGAAAATCCCTGTACATTGCTACGGACTGGTGTCCCTTCAGAGAAGAGCCTGAGGACCCGGTGGACAGCAAGTTGAATGTGAGTTGATGTCTCACTCTTTGCAGCAATGAAGGCTGGCAATGCACTGGGCTGCGTTAATAAGAGCACAACTGGCAGCTGGAGGGAACTGAATATTCTCTCTTCTTGGCCACAGCTGGATCCTGTCTCCTGGTCTGGGCTGCCAGGACAAGAGAGAGGTCAGCAAAGTGGCCCGTGTCTGGTGGAGGCCACCGAGATAGTCATGGAGCTGGAGCACGTCGGGCAGGAGGGGAGGCTTGGGAGGCTGAGTGGGTTTGGCCTGAGGAGGAGGAGGCTGAAGGTGAGGATCTGGCAGTGGTGCTTCCCTGCCAGAAGGAGGGTTTGGAGAAGGCAGAGG
>Ga0181612_177789_pt1 | contig 12383 bp, 8 predicted proteins | sample HoacroProtozoa21_FD_119630 | JGI IMG/M metagenome (GOLD analysis project Ga0181612, IMG submission 119630) | Hoatzin crop microbial communities from Cojedes, Venezuel. Combined Assembly of Gp0051906, Gp0051904, Gp0051908 | reverse complement strand
CTTACCTATGGAATAGGACATCCATAATACCTCAGTACAAATACCCTTTCTGCCTACAAAGATTTGAGCATTCCCACATTTCCTTGTTAGCATGAAACTACCACACTGGTATGAAATCATCTTGCACTGAGGTAGCTCCAAGTTGCAAGGAGCAGAGTACTCCTTGGGGTTGGAAATGATGGTAAAAAGCTGGGTGATAAAACCCATTTACTTGAAAGCAATGAAACCTGGATTGCACATCCCGCTCCGGGAAATACTTCGGTAAAGGACCACCAGTACAGCTCGATGCTTACTGGGAAGGGAGCCTCACAGGCAGGGAAGGGAACGAAACCTTGGCCTCTCCGTCCTAGGCAATGCTCAGCTCTTGAGTATCTGCTTGTATCCACTTGTGCGAGTGAGGGAAAGGGACCAAGTGCAGTGCCAAGCACGCTCTCAGGATGGCAAGTCCTCATCCTCCCGTCTTACCTATGCTGTGACTCTCCGTACAGCAGAGACGCGAGGCACGCGCTCAGCATCTCGTGCTGTCAGGACTCGGTTACACCCACACGCACTAACGTAAGCCTCGATCCCTGCAGAATTAGGCGTGGGTTCATGGATGCCAGCGATACCTGCGAACAGTTCTCTTACACTCTGTTTGAAAAGGACGCTCCGCTTCTTGTGGGAGAGCCATGTGAACGTCTTGGTCTTCACAGACCTTTTTTCTGCTGTCAGTTGTCATTTCCCAGGCCCCAACAACTCTCTTCTGTGTGGGACTCTACCCCACGAGGATGTATGTACGTATGTATGCAATCCCAAGGCAAGGGCCTTAAGTTATCGGACGAAGATGCAGGAGTGAGAGGAAGAAAGGTGCCTTCTGCTACACGTTTGCTGAGAGGAAAATGACTCTTTCAGTTGCAGAGGTAGGCAATTGAAATGCACGGCACATCATTTTAGGAGGAACCTACCTTAATCCCATTTTATTTATTTAGTAACAACAATGGAAGAGATTGCAAGAGGAAAGTCAGCATGTTCTAAGGTACCAGTTGGGTATGGTTTCTTAAAACTAGCCCCTTAACCCTAAAGACTTCGTTGCACTACTAAACCCAGAAATACAAGAGAATTGTGTTTCACAAACTGGATGGCACACCAAAGGAGACCTCCTTGTGCTGAGCTGCGACTCAACAGGAACAGAAACTGCCTTAACATAGCAGCTAGGTTTCGTTTTCAAAACCCTCATCAATGCACTCCTTCACATTCTCATTTGTCATGTTGTGTTTTAACGAGGTCCTGACTATTCCACCTTGAGCTGTCATTAAAACACTCATCTCCATCCTGTCATGGCCGGGAGCCTGGAATCATCCTTGCAGTGCTGGGCTACAAGACACTCCACTTGTGACACTTCTAGGACACACGTGGCGTAAAGGAAGTATCAGCTCCACGGAATGAGAAGCAGGAAGCATGTTAATCCAGCAGGTACTCAGGATCCCAAAGTAGATTTAGGGAGTGGGATCAACAGCTCTAAATACAACACTCACCCTTGCTTCTGCGATAACGGTAAAGAAAACCGTAGTGCTGCACAGTCCCTGTTCAAATATTGCACAGAGAAGAGGTGTCTGCAGAGATGAAGGTTACAAAGAACTTTCCCACAGTTAAGTAACCGGTGACTGTTTGGGCGGACATGTATTACGCTAGCCTAAGGGAAAAGGGATCAATCTCCCCTTACTAACTCTGCAAGGGAAGCAACTGTAAACAAGAAACAAGTGTAAATGAAAGGCAAGCCACTAGCACTTTATCTGAATACAGACTTAGATCAGCAACTTGCCCTCCAGATGAACAACAGATCAATTAATGACAACAGAATCATTTTGCACAGAGAAGCAAGAAGGGCGGTTAGAGGCAGTGCTGTGTGCACAAGGACTTGATAGCTGCATGCACTTGTCCTACTTAGAATGGTAAATTCCACATATGCCTCTACATCAGGCAAACTCTCGACTCCCCGCTCGGCTATAAAAAGCAAGATTGTTTTAACCAAAAAGCCAAGAACAGAAGTGTCTGGGTGCTGCAGCAGCGATTCCCTTGGATGGAGAGGGAAAAAGCACACAGCAGGGACAAGCAGAAAGAATGTACCTATAGATATGTACATATACCACAGTGCTGTAATTTTTGTATGTAGCAGTAATGTAAATAAATGTATGGTTTTTATAAAATACATATTATAAAAATCTATAAAGGCATATTTTTAGTAAAAACAATGCTCTAATTCTTTTGTAAATAGTTCTCTTCAGAATAAAACAGATCATTTATACGATACTGTTTCAAGTCACTGCTTATCTTGCCTAGCTGCAGCACAAGCTCACCTTTTGAATTGTCATCTGAATGCCCAACAGCATCTTTAGTACTCCAGCATCCCAAGAAATTCAGCCACATAAAGCACCTGCACATCTTCAGAGGAGAACGGTCCCACAGAAAGAACATTCAAAGCCTTTACATCTCCTGCTGTACCGCAAAACAGAAGGGCGAGCTTGTAAATCTTCTGCACCTTCCAGCCATTTATGTCATTTACTGGCCTTTATATGGAGGGATATTCAAACTTTAACCAGAGTTTAGACCCAAAACCCCCCCCCCCCCATGCCAGGTGCAGTTCAGACCATCCACACGTCCCCAGGATTACCCTCTATGCAGTCGTGCTTTCCCACAGCCAGCTTTCGTCACACCTCTCCAGCAGTAAGGACCTGCCTTCCAGAGCCCGCTTGCATGCCAAGGGCAGGCAGGGGCAGGTGAACACGAAGGGCAACAAGCACAGCGACGGCTGCCTAGTTCCTATACAGAAAACCATACGTTCACTGCCTGGGAGAGCAAGGAGGGGCTCCAGGTGCTTTTTAATCAACGCGGGGTCTGACCCCTGCTGCCTTCGAGGAAAAGCTTTCAAACCTCACCCAACACTTTTTGTAGAACACAAAAGATTCTAACAAAATCACAAGCATCCCACTTTCACGCAGAAATAAGGTTACCCGTTCCAGCCTACTCTTTCATCCACATTTAAAAACCAGAACAGCAAATAAACGTTTGAAAGCATTAATTGTGGTTTTGCCAACACCCCCTCTCCCAGGAAAAAAACCCTCTACGTACAGCAGAAGAGCTCACCCTTGGCTTGCCACCCTCCACCTCCAGATGCTGGACAGCAGAGGAAACAGAGCCTCGAAAAAAGATTTGGCAGCTTGTAACCTTTATTTTTAGTTTTTTTAAAATTATTTAAAAAGCATAATTAGAAACTTCCATTACAGAAATAATCCTAGCAAACCAGTTAGACATTCCATTGCTCAACATTTAGGAAACTTCACATCAGCACCACTAGAGACACAGTCCCCACCCCTTCCAATTGAATAGTCAGTGGCAAGAGCAGAGAGAGAACTGCTCCTTTACAGCCAGCTCTAGGAAAAAAAAAAAAAATAATCCCACTTCAAGCCAGGAAGTTGGACACCATGTTCAAACCATGGCCACAACCACCTGGACTCAAAGAGGATCAGTCTTCCCATACAAGAGATCACTCCAGGCTTGGGTGCACCATTTCCTCATTTTATTGCATCATTTCCAGTAAATTCAGACATTTTCTTTACTTCTGCCTGTATGAAGTTACTCCCTCCTAGATCTGCACACACGCTACTGCAAGAGTCCCACCGTAATGCAGCTGAACCCTTCAATCCGAAGGTGGTAACCATCACAGGACAGCTTCCCTTCAGCAGGAAGGCTCTGAGGACTGACCCAGCTCCCTCCTTGGGCACACACCGCATTCGACATCAGAAAGTGGACAGGATGGGCCGGCGTAACTTAAGCCACCGCTCTCCATAGCTGCTCAAGTCTTACAATTATCAGAGCTCACACTAGCAGTATCATCCCAGCTCATTCTTATTCTTGGGTTACCAACGAAAGATATGTGAAGAAAAGAGATGGGTGAAGGCAGCTGGATACATACTCCCAGCACCTGAACTGATTAAAAAAAAAATACGTGTTACACATTCATTGTTTGCATTTTTTAAAATGTCTTTAACGTGATTGATTGTGATGTGATTGTATGATTAGGGCTCTTACCACAACCCGTAAAATCTAAAACAATGCAGGTAAAATAAGTGACTAAAATTTAGCCTCTCCTGGGGGAGGGGGAGGAAGGGAGAGAAGTGGGCCGATTCACGGACATCGGTGAATCATATCCTACCAAACTAAGGCCAGCAATTCCATAGGGCCACTCACTGACAAGCTGAGTACGTCCACCTTTGAGGTCTTAAAGGAAGCCATACCCTCCATGCCTTTCAATCATTTTAAGGAAATTTTTTTTTTTTATTATTATTATTTAGGCAATTATTCAGGTGCTGAGCATGTACTTTCAGCCTATACATTTGATATTTTAGTTACACGCACGTACACTCTCCACCTTTAACTACGTCTATTCAGGCTGAGGAACTGAGCCCTCGTTCTCCCAGCAAGGCCAACAAGGGCCAGGAAAACTTTGCTGAGCGTAGCGAGACCAGTTCGTTTTCAAGGGTGATCCTCCACCACCACACAACCCAAGCAAGCAAGCTTTCCACCTCTTTCCACGAAACAGCAGTCCTCCTTTCTAACAGAAGGATCCTGGGAATGATCCTGCAGCAGCTTTCGTAAGTCAGACATCAGTCCAGAACAGCTGGATTTATTTTCATGCCTTTTCTCTCTCAAAAACAAAAGCTTTGCCACCAAAATTCACATTCAAGTTCAGATTGCCTATTTGCCTGTGGACAGGGCAACGAGGAGAAGTTTGGGGTTTTTTGGCAGAATCACACGGTTTGTGTTGTTCTCGAAAGAAATGGACCCTCACTTAGGACCCTGGCAGAACCAGAAGCAGAGGTCAAAGGAGTTAAACTTTGCGGGTTTTTTTTAAAAAAAAAAAAGTTTTATCCAAATAATTCCCACTTCTGCAGGTCAGTTTGTTTTTCAGTATCTTGATACAAACTAAAGGAGAGCGCAGGTACAGCTGGGCTGCAGCACAAGAAGGTGAAGCCCAAGGACCCAGCCACAAATCTGGATCACGGCAAACTGCAATGCAAGGCCCCAGCAGCAGCACCAGCTGCCAGCCCAGGGGCTGGTGAAGTGAAACCCCAGGCTCCAGCAGCCACACCTGCAATCCTGGTACCTAGAAAAACAAAGCCCGAGCCCCAGCAAAAGCCTGGAACTCAAGGTGAAGCCACAGGCCCCAGGGGCACCAGTTGCCAGCCTGGAGCCCAACAGAAGTGAAGCCGAAGGCCCAGGAAGCAGTCGCTGCCAGCCTGGGGCCAACTCGAATTCAGAACTTTGTACTATTTCTTTAAAAAGATGAATTCTGCAGTCCATGATTGGTTGACATTAAGAAGGCATAAGCCAAAGCGACAACAGGGAGGCGAGGCTGGTTAAAGCAATATACATTATATACAAACTCTTGGGTTAATTAGTCCACTTGGTAGGCAACGTCCTTCTTGTCTACAAGGCGCACTGGAATGAGCAGGGGAGGAGAGGGGGGCAAGATTCCATCCGATACCTTCTTGGCACTGAAGTGGTAAGGTGCCGGCGCCTCTTGATAGAAAACATGGAGAAAAGATAATCTTTAAATAACGGCACAAAACTGAGGAAGTCCTCCCAAAGCCTGCCCCAGTGGAATTGCCCGAGTCTAGCTGGAGGGGCTGATCTGTCTGAGAGCAGAGTCTCTGCAGCAGGGAAAGGGCATTAGCAGCATCGCTTCTTCCTTTTACTGTTCTTCGTTAGCTTCACCACATCATTCTGTTGCTGCTGTTGCTGCTTTGCTAAGTTTTCTTTCTTTGCTCGCAGGACTAGCTCTGTAATGCAATTAAACATCTGCAAGAGAAACAAGCAAGTTCAGACCTCCTAGGAACTCAGGCTAGCTTGTGTGGGCTGCTGGTCTTCTGAAGCAACCCCACTTTTCTAGGCATTTCAATAACGGTTCAGAGATCTCCTCCAGCCCACTACAGGCTAAGTGGAAATCCAGTATCTTCCTGATCCACTCCCAATCTAAACCAATTACCCCTCTATACCCTTTCCCACACCAGCAAACAAAAGCAGGTCCATTTGGCAGCTGAGGCCAGGAGTGAAGACTGGGCAGTCCTACCTCCCAGAAGCACTCTCCCTTGTGCCAAGTCCTTCCTGAGACCATGCCTAACACATTAGCACTGTAAAGCCAGCGAAAATGCAACACGGGCTTCTTCATTTCACTTCCCCAACTCTTCCAAACACCACTGGATGTCTCGACTTGACACTTTAGCTCCTCATTTGCAACTTGTACAAAGCATTTTATCCTTCTTCCTCAATGGGAAGAATACATTTCTTATTTCTTCCCAAATCGTTATCGCAAAATTGTTCTATCTATAGTCTTCTGCGTATTATATTACCTCTTCCACGTTAATATTTTCTTTGGCGCTGGTCTCAAACAATTGGATCTCCATCTGCCCAGCAAATTTATAGGCATCTTCTGTTTCTACCACTTTTCGCTCTGGGTCATCATTCTTATTCCCTACTAAAAAAGGAATGAACAAAAATGGTCAGTTTGGTACTCCAGCAGGTCAGACCACTAAATAAGATGTCGTGACTCTCTGATCCGAAGCTTACCTAGTATCCGGCAGACATCATCACAATTTTGATTAATTTCATGCAACCACCGTTTTACATTCACAAAAGATTCTGCACTGGTTACATCATAGACAACAATGACCCCGTGTGTTCCTCTGTAATACCTACGGAGCAGAAAAAGACAATAAATGTTAACTCAAGCTATGCACCATCTTCTCAGCTCTTTCACTTAGCTTCTGCAAGATTCATACCAAATCCCAAAGTCATGGCAACCAAGCGCCCCCATTTTCTTTCCACCAGGAGTCATTTAGTTCTTTTACAACAGCTAGATTCCTGCTATTGACTAACCCTACAGAGTTCCCTGCTCATTTAGTCTACACAAGTAGGTTTCAAAGTCCAAAGACTGCTGTTTACTTCCTTGTTCAGGCTGTAAAGACATTCAAAGATGAATACTGTCTTCTGGCTACGTGAGCAAAAGGTGGCGGTGCCCCCAGTAAGTTCCTCAGAAGTGGCTGGGATGTGAACCTTCGCATTGCACCAGCCACATGAAGTTCTTGCAGTAATTTCGTTATCAGTGAAAGATCACTTTGAGGCTGAAATTTCAGCAGATCTCCAAATACACTCAACCCTCAGTCACAGTTCTCTCGAGCTCACAAAAATTTGCCTTGTTGAGCGACTGTGTTCTCATCGCACCTTCCTACTCAACAGATCGACTCCATATGTGCATTCAATGTGCTCTGCTACCTTCAGCCATTAAAAATAAGCTTCATTTCAGTTTATTCCCATTAGTCTTGGGCAACCAGCACCTTTAAAAGATGATGAGCAATTCTGATATGCAAGAAAAATATCTGAATTCAATTCCAACATCATCACCTTCATGACCCTACTAAAGGCAGACAGTACGTGCACCATAAGAATGCTATATAAAAAAAAGCAAGCTCCACCTTCTCAGTTTTCAGCCACATTCAGAGGGCTACCAGGTATTTTCCCTACTGCAAATTAGGCAGCCTTAACACAGAAAAAAAAAAAAAAAAAATTAAATAGTTGACAGTGAGGTCTTTGCCAGCATCCAATTTTATATTTTGTGTTGCTTTATTCTTTCCCTTTCATTTCATCCCCTTTCTTACAATCAATATTAAGATATTTAATATAACAAACTCAAGAATCCAGCATACCAAAATCGAGAATTTTCCCTCAAATTGTGATGGCATTTCTAGACCTTGATCTCTTACCACAAGCACCTCTCGCAGCGCTCTCCCTTCCACTGCACTTCAGCAATCTCCACTGTGACCACTCTGGTCCTCTCTGATAGTTTATTCCAACTCAGCGAACACACATGAACTCCAAAGCTTTTTAATTTAATCCAAATGCACTACCTTCCAGAAGATCTCACAAGCTTCGGATCACTTCTGCTACTGATGCGCTTGAGCAAGTCACCGTCTCTTCCTCAGCTTTAGCCTCATGACCCCTTCTACAAGAGAAGCCGGCTGCCTTTATAAGCCACCAAGACCGACTCTGGCAGACAGGCACACACCGCATGCAGAGTGCAGGCATCTCCCCCAGCCCCTTCCTCTCATAATCACCTTCTAGAGACAGTCACCGGGTATCAACACTCCTCTACGATACGATACATACTCCATGGAACTGGGAGACCTCACTCCTATGGCTCATCCGGGCACTTTCAGAAGACAGCCAAATACTTCTTCCACGCCATGTTCTACCAGTAATTTATGCTGTGCACTCGCTTTCTTTGGCAAGAACTAACTCAGGTAAGAATTACTTATTCCCAGCCCATAAGAGATCCTGCACTTTCAAATACTCTAGTCCATTCACAATCAGCTCCTTTAATAGCTTTAAAGCTTGCTACAGCGCTGCATTTGTGTTTTACTTCGCTACAAGCTCAACTTTATTTAATAACTTAGAACCTTTAGAGGAAAAGTTATTCCAAAGCCTGAATCCACACATTGCAAAAATAATCCAACCCCTCCTGACACTAACATGTGCTGCACACTGGTTTTTGACGAATACTGTTCTGTGTGATAGCATCCGAAAGGGAAAGATCTCTGACCCTGTCAAGAGACTGGATTTCTCTACACCCCAACAACAAACTAATTATCTTCAAACTCTCCCACATCACCTAATAGCCTTTTAATTCAGCAGCCCTCAGGCTGACCTACCGCTTCCTCCTTACCACCGAGCATCACATTTGCAAAGACAACACTCAGCCTCTCGAGAAACGCCACCGTTCAGCTACACCTACGCAGAGCTGCTCCACTCTGCTGTGCATCCCGGGCATCCAAACCAGAGGACCCAGCGGAGCGCCCTGCTGCTCCTCCCCTGCCCACGGACCTAGGCTTTCTTCTAAGCAAAAAATATGTTGGGGAATAGAGCAACACGCACCCTCCACATACAGATCCCACTCCTGACATCTCGTCAGCACAGCCGTCGTTTGCTCCTAGGGACGAGGACTGTGGCTGGACCAAGCAGCGCACACTGCTATGGCATTCAAACCTCGGCAGGAGCTGGGAGCTCCTGCCACAAAGCACTAATATTGCCAACCACCTCATCAGCAAGATCTTCCTTTGTGCAAGACAGCAACCCCTGACTCCTGCTGAGTTCCTACCAGCATACAACTGCTTCTATTTTTGGAAGGGAAAACTGTCTGGCACATCATTGCAGAAAGGTTGCCAACCCCTCATCTACGCTAAAATGTCATTTTCTCCATTGGCTGACATCACCTTTGAGCAGCCCCAGAGATAAGGCCACGACTACCTTTTATTCTTTAACTCATAAGCCCCACAATACACATTTTTCTCAAAAAGCTAGTCATGCTATTTTCTATCATTTGTCAGATACAGCCTTGTGTCCTAGATGACATTTTAGGCTTACCAACTACAGCAAAGGTTCTCCAACCCCAAGTGCAGGACAGTACTAGAAACAAAATCTGATTTATCCTACCCCAGACTTCAAATTTCAGAATGATGCAGTGCAGAATTGCTTTTATAACAAGTTGTAGGCTTTGGCGAATAGAGAACAGATGGGGCTTTTGGCATTCAGGGAGGAGTAGGTGTAAATTTTGTGCTTTTGGCAACCAAGAGGTAGATGAGGCTTTGACACTATGGAAAGAATGCCTTATCTTCTCCCCATCCACATTTTAGGGAAGATGGAGACCATAGAAATGACAGCAGAAGAGAAATGAAGTTCTCAATCTCAGCCTCCCATTCAAGGGCTAAATGACTGATGCCAGCTGTCTTCTATATGCCATGTATCCTGCGAAACTCAAAAGTCAGTACCTGCTACTGCTAGTAGTGATAAATACATTAATGAAATACAGGGTGGGGGTTGGGTGGGTGCAGGACAGTTATTCACGTTTGAAGTGTCCATGACAGTATCCCGTTGAGGTGAAGGACAACCAAACCTGACCTGTACATGCCCCTGGATGTTTGGTAGTAACCAACTATCTTCCATAGGGTTGGAAAGGTTACCTAGATCTAAAGGCTTTACATTTAGCTTTGGTGTGGAAAAGCCTTAAGAATTATAACATTTAAGTCTAAATAAACACAGTACCACCAAAGCTGCTTGTTCTACCTATAGAATTATATTTAAAGAAGCTTAAAGGCACAAGCTTACTGCCTTTGAAACATTACATGGTTAACCAAACCCATGACGTCCTTCAGCCACCTGCACTCTCCCCTCACACCTCTGCAGATCACCTTCCTAAACAGCAGGGAACATTTTACCATTCACTGTGCTACTCCCTGCTACGAGATACCACCACAAAAGTTTATTTCCTCTAGTGAATGCTTCCCAGGATTGGCATCCAGAGTTGGAATAACTAGTTTCATGAAGCATGACAGTAGCCAAGTCAGATTTAGAAGAGACAGAATATTACTGGCTGCATCAGTTCAGCAGGTCATCTCTGTTCATTTTTCCATTAAAAAACAAAAAGTAACTGGCCAACTTGAAAGACAGGTCATTGATTAAATCCAACACCTTTGTTAATATTTCACTAGTTTGTAGTATACATGTTTCCTCATTTTTCAGTCCTCCAGAATTCTAACCAATTCCAGAGACTTCTAATCATCTGTTGTCACACTTCTCTCTTTTTCAGGTTCCTGGAAGCACATCTATTGTCACAGGTCAGTTGACCAGTCTTTTGCCCATCATACCTGGTTTACCAGACGCAGCAACTCTATCATCTCAAAAAAGCTTATCCCTTTCTTGAACATGCCATTCCACACAAATGCAGGGCAGAAAGTCCCTCTGCTGTCACTATTCATCCTGAGCTAGCATCTGACAACTACTATTTAAAGGTGGAATCCTAAAAACACGATCCTGAACCAGGACAAAGTAGGGCTATCCACACGAGCAAATGAAGTACAGGAACAGGTTGTTCATGCATCTCAAGTATTCCTGCTAATACAGCTGAGTCCTGGCATGCTGCATCTCTGGTGAATTTAAACCAAATTTAGAGTTTGGATGACGTTCCATGCCAACCAAATTCACACAACTTGGCCTCTCCTCCCACTAGGCACCAGCTATCCCAGTATTTCCACATGGAATAGACAGTAAAAATAGCTGCTGTCTTTTATACTTCCCAGTCTGAAATTCTGATCTAGTTTATTTTTCCTGAGTTTCTGTAGAATATTCCAGATCAACTTGATTTCTGTTTCTTAACAGTTTTATTCTGTTCTTCAGCTTCTGTAGCTGTTGTCAAGTAAAATCAAAATAGTATATAACCTTTTAATGTTTCCCGATTTTCTACTGTTAACTTCCTACCAGCTCTACCATTTTGCAATTCTAGGTCTACGCAGCAGTACTTCCAACCTATTATTACCAGATGGGCTCTCATTTCAGACTTCCTTGCCAGGCTTGGCTCAACATCAATCTGAACTCTACCTTTAGCTGTAAAGGGATTTCCTGGCCTGCACTAATACTGAAGGAACACCTTTTTGTATTCCTAACCACAGTCTAAACCTCAATCTAGCCGAAGACTAGACAAAGACTACTACACTGTTGACAGTGCACTCACACTCCACCCATGATTTGGTAGCCAAGCCCTTTTGTAAGTACTGGCATGGTAACTCCATTTGTCATTCAGACTGGGATAAGGATATCAGTTACAGTACTGCTTTGCCAATTAAAAAAAAAGTTAGAACCATTTCTAAAATCCAAATCTTGTCATCTCCTGGTTTTATAGGTGATATGTTTAGGTCTAGAGCACCTCTTGAAAAATATCCATCAATGCCAGACAGCCACAGCTCACCGACCTAGCGGCAAGAGGGGTCCTCATGACAACGTAACCAGCATTCCCCAAGTGTTCTCCTCAACACTTCTAATGCACTTGGATGCAGCAACCTCTTTGCTTAAAGTCGCACCAAATTCAAATCTTTCTTCCCTGACCATGGAAGATTCTGTAACTACTTTGCCAGAGTTAAGGCAGGAAAACGGGGGCCTTTGCTTCTCCAAGAGTAAAATATACCTCACTTTGGTAAAAAGCTATGCATAAGAAAGCAGCAGCAGAGTTCAAACAGGTCATGGCACAAATGCCCTCAAACCATTTCAGCTTCTCCATTTTAAATGTTAATCAAAGAAAAAAAATTGAAAAAAACAATGCACAGAGTCCAGTCTGCAGCTATTCCTGTTCACATAAGGAAGCCTCCTTTCCTGGTATTCCCCACGCAGTGCTGGACACCATGGCTTTCTAAACTAGCTGGCATCAGCCCCATGAACCAACGCTCATTAACGCAGCTCCGAGTCATGTCAGGGAATCTGAAAACAGGAAGGCCATCTGCTGACTCAGCACTAACGGGGGG
>Ga0181612_167641_pt1 | contig 12383 bp, 11 predicted proteins | sample HoacroProtozoa21_FD_119630 | JGI IMG/M metagenome (GOLD analysis project Ga0181612, IMG submission 119630) | Hoatzin crop microbial communities from Cojedes, Venezuel. Combined Assembly of Gp0051906, Gp0051904, Gp0051908 | reverse complement strand
CGATAAGAAAACCAGCCTCAAGGATGCTGTTGCTGCCGCTCTTAAAGAAGTTCGTGGCACTTATGGTATTGTAGCCTTCTCGCCGCGCGAGCCAGAATCCCTCGTGGTTGCCCGTCTTGGCAGCCCGCTTATTATCGGGCTTGGTGATGGCGAAACCTTGCTTGCCTCTGATGCTTCGGCTTTGCTCGGTTATACTCGCAATGCAATCTACCTAAACGACGGTGAAATGGCGGTTTGCGACAAAAATGGTGCTAAGGTTTACAATCTTGATCTTAAGCCAATCTCTGCCAAAAAGGAAGAAATCCAGGGCGAGCTCGACCAGATTCAGAAGGGTGGCTATGATCACTTTTTGCTCAAGGAAATCATGGAGCAGGGCACGACCTTGCATAACACACTCTCTGGTCGTGTCGATGCGAAAAATGGCACGATGCGTCTTGGCGGTCTCAACCTTTCGCCAAAAGAGCTTAAGGATTTGCGCCACCTCGTAATTGTTGGCTGTGGCACCGCCTATTATGCTGGCCTCATGGCGAGCTATTACTTCGAAAAGCTCGTTCCGGATCTAACGACCGAGGTTGTTGTTGCGAGCGAGTATCGCTATCGCAGTTTCCACTTGCCAGAATATTCTGCTGCTTTGATTATTTCTCAGTCTGGAGAAACTGCTGATACGCTCGCTTGCTTGCGCGAAATTAAGCGCCGTGGCGCTAAGGTGCTCGGCATCGTGAATGTGATTGGCTCAACGATTGCGCGCGAAGTTGATGGCGGCACTTATGTCTATGCTGGCCCAGAAATCTCTGTTGCTTCGACCAAGGCCTTTACTGCACAGGTTACGACTATGCTTATCTTTGCCGGCATGCTTGCCGAGAGCCATGGCGGTAATATGGACACTGTTCGCCAGCTCGCTAAGGAACTTGTAAAGCTTCCAGACAACATCAAGGATACGCTTGAAACGCATCGCGATACGATGAAAAAGCTTGCTGAGAAATATGCTAAATATGAGCATGCTCTCTATCTTGGCCGCGACACGGCTTATCCGCTCGCTCTTGAGGGCGCACTTAAATTGAAGGAAATCTCCTATATCCACGCTGAAGCTTATGCGACTGGTGAGCTTAAGCATGGCCCAATCGCCCTGGTCGATGATCGCTTCTTTGAGCTCTTTGATGTGCTTGATGGCCCGCTCTTCGAGAAGACGCTCGGTGGCTTGCAAGAAGTTCGCGCTCGTGGCGGCCATACAATCGTCCTGACCGATAGTGACAAGAAGATTGATTGTGATGATATTGTTCGCATTAAAACCGATGCGCAGCTGACGGTCCCGCTACTTCTCAATACCTTACAGCAACTCTTTGCCTACTATGTTGCGGTTGCTCGTGGCAATGACGTTGATCAGCCGCGCAATTTGGCAAAGTCTGTGACTGTAGAATAAAATTAAAGTATGAATTTCGAAAACAACGCAGAGGGTAGCAATAGCGGTGAAAATGGCGCCGAGTGGCAGATTCTGACCGAACCTGATGACGAAGCTCCAGTTCTTGAAGATGAGCAAAATGAAGCGTCAGCCCGTACGATAATGGACGACCTTGAAGATACTCGTCTTGCTCAGGAAGAGGCTGAGACTATCAGGGAAATTCGCATGGATTTTCGCGGTGAGCTCGAAGAGCTTGGCGATAAGGTGATGGATCGAGAGGCTTACGAGGGCTGGGAAGATGAACTGGCAGAATATTACGAAGAGATGCAGTCGCATTCGCAACATCTCCGCCCAGAGCTCGTCGCTAAAGCCGAGGCGGCTGCGACTGATATTGCTTTCCGTGAGCGCACGACCGTGCGCGGTGATGGCGCCGAAAAACATCTCGTCCCAATCGAGGCTTATGCTGGTCACTTTATGCGTGAGCGCATCGATTCTTTGCGCGCCGCTATCAATGATTCTGATTCCGAAGAGAAGCCTGCGAAAAATGAGCAGATTGAACAGTTCTACGCAACCTGTTTGAAGCATAGCACTTTCTTGAACCCTGAGGCGCAGCAAAATATGTCACCAGAGGTCTATGAGGCTAGCCGCACGCAGGCTCACAACGAGGTTATTCTTGCCCTAAACGCACTCAATGACATGTGCCGCGAGTTTAATGTCCGTCCGCTAACTTTCAGGAATTTCGAAGATACAATCGGCGCGAATGCGAACTTGCATAATCAGGAGCAGATTGATCGCAAGAAGGCTGACCGTGGCATGGTGGAGCTGTATTATTCGATTGCCTTTAAGGATTTGGCCGAAAAAGCCGAATTGCCAGATATGAATGATGAGTTTCAGGTTGTAAAATACTTCCACGAGCTCGGCAATGACGGTAGTGATTGACAAAAAGAGCAAAATGTAGTATAATATATCAGATATCTCTTGCCTAAGAATATAGATAAAGGAGGGATTCTATGAATGTAAGAGAAATCGAACGTATCCCTTATGCAGAAATCCAGGCGCTTTTTGGTGATGCAGCTCGGAGTTCCGAGTTTTCCGCTGCTGCGACCTGCGGCTTCAATACGCTCTCTTCTGAGCGCAAGGCAAAACTCGTCAAGGCCTTTAAGGAGGCTGGTCTCGATCTGCGCGAAAGCGAAGTAAGCTATGCGGTAAGCATCATTGCGAACCGTATGATCAACAGGGAATAATCTACACCCCCGCCACGTGCGGGGGCTCTTTTTTACTGATAGTTTTAACGCTTAAAACGTGCTAAATTTAAAATAAGTGCGTAAAAAGAACAAGCAAAAACAACAGGACTCCGAAGAAGCGCATATTTCTTTCCGTGCGATTCTTTATGTTTGGAAGATTTATCGTGAGGCAGCCGGCAATCGCCGCTATCTTTCTATATTCAATAGTCTGTTCGGTGCAATTACGCCAACCATTACGGCGGTCCTTGGTGGTCGCGCCTTGACGCAGATTGTCGATGCAATTACGACGCACGACGTTTGGCCGTTTATTTCTACGATTATTATCCTAGCAATTATTCAATTTGCTGGGATTTTCTTGCAGCGCTACGTCGCGATGAAAAATATGGAGATTCGTCAGGATGTCTATACACATGTGACCGAGATGATTGCGATGAAATATATCAGCGTTCCGCTAGTTACGCGCGAGAGCAAGGAGTTCGCAGATAAATTCGAGCGCGTGGTAGATTTTGGCAACAATGTCAACTCGGTGATTAGTGGCGTTTCCTCGATTATCTATTCGGCGATTTCGCTGATTGCGATTTTTGTGACTACCTTTACGGCTAACCCGATTATTACGGTTTTGATTATCTTGAGCTCGATTCCATATTCGGTGCTGAGCTTGAAACTCTCGATGAAGCAGCGTACTAACTGGCGCAAATATACTTCGGACTATCGCCGTGCTTACGACATTCGCCAGAAGATTACCAGCTCTGAATCCTCGCTCGAGATTGAGCTGAATGGTCTCTCGAATTTCTTGGTTAACAAGATGGTAGATTTACGAAAGAAAGCGGCTGAGTTTGATATTCGCGATTTTAAGCAGTATTTTTGGCCAAGCAATATGATGCGCCTCGTCGAAACGATTACAAGCTTCGCTTCGCTGACCTATGTTGGCGTACAGATCATGAATGGCGAGATGGAAGTCGGTTACTTTGCAACGATCCGTAACCTCTTGCAACAGTTGAGCGGCAGTATCACGAGTCTCTTCTCTGGCATTGCGGATGCGAACGAAGGTATTGTGAACGCGACGGACTACATGGAGTTTATGAATTCGCCGGCGCCACGCAATGGCGAGATTAAGATTGACCACCTGCCAAAGATTGAATTTCGCAACGTTAGCTTTACTTATCCGCGCTCTAAGGAGAAGGCGATTGATAATATTAGCTTTGTCTTGAATCCGGGTGATAGCTTGGCGATTGTGGGCGAGAATGGCGCCGGTAAGACGACTCTGATTAAGCTTCTGATTGGCGCTTATCAGCCCGACGATGGCATGATTTTTATCGATGACGAGCCGCTCGAAATGATCGATAAAAATAGCTACCTCAATCAGATTGGTGCGCTCTTTCAGGACTATTCGCGCTACGAGTTTGCGACGCTCGGCGAGAATGTTTGGTATGGCGATATTAATGCGAAGCAAGATAAGAAAAAGATTCGCGAGGCGCTCGAGCAGGCTGGCTTGAAGGGCTTAGAAAAACAGCTTCCAAAGGGCTTGGATCAGCTTCTTTCGAAGACTTACGACAAGGAAAACGCCGCCAATCTTTCTGGCGGCCAGTGGCAGCGTATCGGGATTGCACGCACTTTCTTCCGCTCACCGAATCTTTTGTTGCTTGATGAGCCAACCTCGGCGGTAGACGCAAAGGCTGAGTACGAAATCTTCCAGAACATCCTTCAATCGCAGAAGGATCGCACGACCGTGATTATTTCTCACCGTTTTTCGACCGTGCGCAAGGCGAAGAAAATTATGGTTCTGAGCCATGGCAAAATGATTGAAAGCGGCACACATGCAGAGCTAATTAAGGCTGGCGGTCTCTATAAAGAAATGTTCGAGTTGCAGGCCGAAGGCTATCTCAAATAAACATAAAAACTTTGCTATAATTTAGTTATGAAGAGAGGGTTAAAGAGGGTATCATTCATATTTTGTAGTTTTTTTGTTGCTATAATGCCGAGCTTTTCTGTGTATGCTGATGCCACTTATGATGAAGAATGTACTGCTGGCGGGGTTCGCTATTATGAATGTGTTCCATCGGATTGTAGCGGAAATCGTAGTTGCGACACGACTAAGGCCGATTCCGTAGCGTTTATTGGCGACTCGATTGGCGCGGATACCGTAACAAAGGGTTTGATTATGGCGGGCATCGACGGCTTGACTGACCAATATTACGACTCCGTTGCATCCCGTCCGTGGGATACTGGTCTAGATATTCTGCGTAACCAGATGCTGTCGCGAGACACGATTATTTACGAGCTGGGCACGAACAATGGCAACGGCTTCAATGAGCAGAACATTAAAGATGTGATGGATATTGCCGGCAATTCGAAGACTGTCATTTTTGTAACAAATTACGCTAGCAATAGTAACTATCCTTGGTTTGCAGACCATAATGACGTCTTTCATCAGGCGGCGACGACTTACAATAATGTCAAAGTCGTAGAATGGGCGCAGACTGCAGAAGAGAAGGGCTTCCAACTTGACGACCCGAGCATTGCTGGCCAGTATGGCCTTGGTGTGCATCCATTCAATCAGGAAGAACGCGAAACTTTTGCGAATCTAATTATCGATGCGGTTAATAACGGTGTTTGCCGTACTGGCCCGCTCGAGCTGCTTGGTGATACTGCTGAAGAGAAAATTTGGTCCGGCTTGCTTTCTGCTGGCTTCACTATGGAGCAGGCGGCCGGCATCATGGGTAGCATGGAAGGCGAATCTGGCTTTAATCCAGCAAGGCACGAAACCGCGCTTCATGATAGGTATTGGCGCAGCGATGGTTCGTTTAAGCTTGATGAGAATGCGGATATATCTTATGGCCTTGGCTTGATTCAGTGGTCTTTTGGCCGACGTGTTAATATGTATAACTACGTCAAAGATAAGGCTCCAGATTTATTGAAATACATGGACGACCCAGCTAACTACGGCTATCAGATTCTTGGTGACGAGTTCTTGCAGAAGGCTGGTACTGATGGTGAAGAATTGATGGCTTATGAGTTGATGTTCTTGTATGACGAGATTAGCTCGACTTCTTCGTATAGCGGTATTTTAAGCCAGACGACCGTTGAAGGCGCTGCGGAATTCTTTGTGCGCCACGTCGAGATTCCGGGCGACATTGAGAATGCTGTGGCCAACCGTAAAGTTTGGGCTCGCCAAAAATATGATACCTACAAAGATCGAAGCGATTTGGTCCCAAGTAATTATTCCGGCAATGTCGCCAGTGCGAATACCTTTGTTTTGGCCGATACGCAGATAAAGGGCACGAACAAGGATTACAACGGCGACCCAGTATTCACGGATGATCAGATGGCAAAGATTGAAGAATATCGCCCATTCTATGAGCAAGCGGTTGAAGGCACGCAGATTCCTTGGGAAATGCCAGCTGTTATTCATACGCGCGAATCGAACTTGAGCCGCACGAATCCAAACTGTGATGGTCTCTTCCAGTTTGCTGGCACCTGTGCTTATACCGCTGGCGCATACGTCGATGATGCCGAATTCGTAGAGCAGCTACACGCAATGGTCGAGACGCATCTTGTGCCAAAGTGGAAAGACGGTCTAGATATGGATGACCAGATTAAGCAGATCTTTTTTGGCTATAACGGTCGCGCCCAAAGTTATATTAATCAGGCGCGTGACTTGGGCTTTACTGACGAACAGGCGCAGCTAGGCGAAGGCTCACCATACGTCATGAATAAGGCCGACGCAAAGCGCGATCCGAACAAGGCTGCTCCTGGCACTTGGGGTCAGATTAAGCGAGACTATGGCCCAATCGAATATCCGGCCAACCAAGACCACGGCGCTTATGTGATGTATATTGCCTTGCATGGCGGCAGCACGGATAGTGATGATGGCTGTGGTGGCACTAATATTAACTCCACTGGCGCAAACGCTATCAATGACACTGCGGTTGAGTTTGCTTGGCCATTAGGTGACCCGCATAACTCTTCAAGTCATAGCGGTCAGAACTATATCGTTGCGACCGATGCATACAAGAACGCTGCGCAGACTGTTGGTATTTGGTACGCTCCTGGTGGCGCCGACTGTTCGTACTTCGTTGGTACTGTTATTGCAGCCTCTGGCGTGGATCCGGATTTTCCGAAAGGAGGTTCTGCCGTGCAAGCGGACTACTTGAAGGATTCGGACAAATGGCAACAAATCCCGAACGACGGCTCAGATGAGAGTGTCTTAAAGGCTGGCGATGTTATGATTGTGCCGCATCGCGGCAGTATGTGTGAACACGTCCGTATTGTCGTAGACCTAGGCAATGGTACGCTTGGTACGGCAGAAGCATCCTTGAATGACCACTCTGGTGAGCTTCATACCTATATCGGGCTTGATGCTGGCCTCGGCCGTGGTCTTTACGAGATTTATCGTCTAAAATAGCAGAGAGGTAATATGTATAACGAAAACGCAGAAGCTATTGAAAAGCGCAAACAATTCTTTAAGAACCACTGGAAGCTTTTTGTTGTAATTGGCTCTCTCTTGATTGTGGCTTTGATTGCTATCCTTGTTGGTCGTGCTATTTATCTAAAGATTAACAACGCAACGCTAAAAGTGGTGGTTGCGCCTGCTGATGCTAAGGTGATGGTTGGCGACAAACGCTACAGGAATGGCGAGAACCGCATTAAGCCGGGCGAATACGACGTAAGTGTGACGCGCGACGGCTTTAGCGAATATACTGACCATATTTCGATTGAGGAGAACGGCTATGCTGAAATTTATCTCTGCATGGATAACACCGACGGCGTTGATTGGTATAGCAATAACGAGAGCTATGCTCGCCTCTGTGACGAAGTGCACGAGCATGTTTATGGGCAGGAAACTGCCGAGAAATTCTCAGACAAAATCTTTAGCGTTACGCCATTTCATAGCTACGAAAAGGGCTTCAATATTGACGCACAGCTCAACGAAGAAACTGGCGAAATTACGGTTACGATTGAGCCGCTCTCTTGTCGTTATGAACGTGCAAAGGGCCTAGAGAAAAATGCGCTTGAATGGCTAGAGAAGGCTGGTACTAACCTAGACGATTATACGATTGTTTATTACGAGCCTTGCTTGGAGGGTCAATAATGCATATCGAGATGTCTGACTTCTATGCCCGCCTTGGCACGATTGCTCTGATTATGATTTTGGGCTTTTTCTTGGGCAAGAAGAAGATTATCGACACGCGCACAAACAAGGTGATCGTGAATCTCTTGCTGATGGTCTTTATGCCGGCGTCGCTCTTTGCGGCCTTTCCGGCAGAGTATAAGCAGGAGACTTCGCAGCTCTTCGTTTCTGGCTTGATTGCGGGTTTTATTATTATGTTTGCGCTGATTATTCTTTCGCGCATCATCTTTAACAAGTATTTTTACAAAGGTGAGCTGCGTTATGAATCGCAGTTTGCTCTAATTTTTAATAACGCTACTTTTCTTGGCTATCCGATCGTCTCGAGTACTTTTGGCGAGCAGGGAGTTATTCCATATTGTGGCTTCATTATTGCGTTTAATATTGCGCTGTTCTCTTATGGCGTCTTCTTGTTTGAGCGTAAGGTGAGCAAGAAGCTGTTTGCCGAGATTGTAACAAATCCGAATATTGTCGCAGTGGTTCTCGGGATGCTTGTGTTCTTGTTTGGTATTAAGCTGCCGAGTTTTATTACGAGCGCCGTGAGCTTTACTGGCAACGCAACGACCGCGCTGTCGCTGATCTGCATTGGCTTTATGCTTTCGCATGCGAACTTCAAGAAACTCATCAAGAAGTGGCGCCTAATTTTGACTGCTATTATTCAGCTAATTGTCGGGCCAGTGATGACTTACTTCTTGCTACTAGCATTGCATTTTCCGGAAGAGGTAATCGTGGTCTGTACGCTAATTCAGGCCTTGCCGACAGCAACGAGTCTTGGCCTTTTTGCGGCGAAGTATGGCGGTAATGATATTGAATCCTCGGAGCTCGTAACGATTTCGACGACTTTGTCGATTGCGACGATGCCTGCAATTGTAACGATTTTATTGATAAGATAGAGTTATGGGAATGGATGCAAAAGGTAGGAACTTCAGCGCGCCTCGTCTCACGCCAGGCCGCAAGCATGAGCTGATGACTTATGGCTCTCCTGCCATGATAAAAGATCAAGATCGCCAAATCGCGATTATGAATGATCGCGCACGACGCTATGGCTATGCCGTGAATTCGGCAGCGAGCGTTGCAAGGTATGGTGGCACCACTGCAAGGGCCTTGGGTACAAACGAGGGTTATCGCCGACCACCAATCAATGCGCAACCAACTACGATTACTGCTTCGCAACAGAGCGCAAAATCGGCGATCAAGGCAATTGTTATTGTGATTCTGTTATTTAATTTCTTGCCAATTCTTATTGGAATAATCGGCGTCATCTTTGAGGCGATAACAGGCCTAGATTAAATATAGAAATAGAATTTCGTTATTCTCCGAGTTTGTAAGATAACTATAGCATAAGAAAAAGCCCGGAGAGGCAACTGGGTAGCGGCTTTCTGTGAAAGCCTTGGGTCGCTGGCGTCGCCTCGGAAATAAAAATGCAAGCATTTTTTGCTTCGCTCGGCTCCTGGCTCGCGTGAACCTACGGTTCACGTCCCAGTTGCTCTCTCGAACCAAGCAAACAAAAAATACCTTTTAGGTATTTCTTGCTTGCTTGGTGGGGGCGAATTGGGCAGGCATTAACGATATACAGAGAAAATGTACGGACAGAATTAAGTGAATAATATACTATAATGAGAGTATAGAACGGTTTATAAGCGGGTTCCGCTGGAGGTAATTATGTCAGAAACATTTAAAAATGGCGATGAAAAGTCCGCTGAAAATGTAGGGGCAGCAAACCATTTCGAAGTTTTAACTGAAATGAGTGGTAAGTTTGACCCAGATAAAGCGAAAAGTCTTGCAGAACGAGATGAACCGAAAAGTGCTGAAAAACCGAAAACTGAGACTAGGAACAGAGGCTCCGAATATTCAGCCGTAATGCCAGAAAAACAAGAGAAAGAACTCAGCCCACAAGACGCCGCAAAAGAATATTTATCTCTACTTGATGAACTTAGCCAAGATTTTTCATATCCATATTATAGCGACGAACGAAAAGGGGAACATCATATCGCAAGTAGTATAACTAGAGAACTCGGACTCAAATATAGCGATAATCCACACTATCGTTGGCTTGGTTATGCCGATACGGAAGCTGCAGAAGCCGATGGAACTATCGATGGAACTATGCTTCGTATCGCTAGCGCCGACTTTATCATAGCAAATGAGATTGGTTGGAGAGATGGTGGCGAAGAAGCAGGTAAAAAGATAGAGCAAATCGATAAAAGTATCGCCGACTTGGATGCTGATTATTCAAAGAAAGGTAGATTGGGGAAATTCTTTGGAAAAAGGAAATATGAAAAAGCCAAGAAAAAACTAGAACAATCGAAGAAAACAATAGAATATCAATTTGGTCGGAAATACAACGACAAAATAGCTAAAGAATTAGCCATATCATACAACGAACAAGGTGATTATGACTACAATGGTGGAGATTATGGGGAATCTCAAAACGAAGCAAGGAATCGTCAATTCTTCGGATTAGACGACCCAGAACGTGCTAAAAAAGTCGAACGAGCTATTGAGCTTCGAAGAAAATATGAGGCTGAATGGAGTAAGAAAAAATAGTTCAGGATATTAACAGATGAATTTATAGAGATAAAATGCGTTTTCGGACGCATTTTTTGTGCAAAAAAACGATGCAAAATATCACCCTAGAACCTGCAAGGTGCTCAACAGAAAATTACTACTAAAAAAATCGGCGAAAATGCCGAGTTTTATAAAATTTGGTGGGGGCAACTGGGTTTGAACCAGTGACCAATCGGTTATGAGCCGACTGCTCTAACCGCTGAGCTATGCCCCCAACGGATATCTCTTATTGTAGCATACTCAAGAGGAGCCGAGATGCTCTTTCGGGGTTATTTGTTGTTATCTTGAGTAGTTTTGCGCAGTATTGCTTTGTAGTTCGCTTTTGCAATGATATAAAGCACGAGAAACACGATAGCAAATGGTGCAACTATAACTATTCTAGAAAGAGTAATGATCCCTTCTAAATTGCCGCATCCGCCCGAAAGTCTGCAAGAAATAAACTCGTAAATCGCAGCTCCAACAACGATTAGCAAGCAGGCTAATAGAGCAATGCCGTAGCCTTTTACTTTTTGATGCTCTTTCTCTAGAAGGCTAGTAGCCGAGTTGTTGGAATTACTCTGGCTCTTGATGATTTTTATCTTCTCGTTTCGGGAATCGAAAGATAGCTTGATTGCCATGGCGAGGCAAAGGACTGCAGAAATAAGGCAAAGAATTGTAACAATCGTCCCCAATACGGACGTAAGACCAAAGTTGTTTAGCGATGAGTTTAGGAGGGTTAAAAGGATATTTAATAATGGAATCAGAACTACGGAAGTAATAGCTCCTACGACGAAATCTTTTTTGCGTCTCTCAATAGACTTACTGCTCATGCTTTTATTATATAATATAATTATGCATAAGCTAAAAGCAGGAGTCCGGAAGCTTGCTTATCGTGTGCAGCATAACTTTTTATCCCTAAACAATATTGTTGAGGTGATCGCCTTGATAATTTGTTTATGGTTTGCTTTTGGTACGATCAACGCGATGTCGCGCAACTGGCAGCTCAAGCAAAAACTGCAGGAGCGCAAAATCGAGCAGGCGCGCCTCGAGGTTGAAGTTGAGAAACTAAAACTCGAGCAGCAATACTATAAGACTGAAGAATATCGAGAACTACTAGCCCGTTCAAAGGGCGGCAAAATGGCCGATGGCGAAACGATGGTAGTCTTGCCGAAAAATTCCGAGGAAGCAATCAATAAACACAATGACGACGACGTGGCAGTGGTTGCGCAAAAGAGCAACTTCGAGCAGTGGCTAGATTTGCTATTCCGCTAAACTTTGACGAAACTTGAAAGCGATTATAAAATATCTCCAATGAAATTACTTCTTCATACTTGTTGTGCGCCGTGCAGCGTCTACTGTATCAAATCTTTACGTGCGGAAAATATCGAGCCGACGCTCTATTGGTACAATCCAAACATTCATCCATATAGCGAATATAAGGCGCGCCGCGATTGTCTCGTCGAGTATGCAAAGCAGAAAGATGTGAAGTTAATTCTAGAGGATACTTATGGTCTCGACGAGTTCTGTGAAAATGTTGTAGATAAAATCACGACCCGTTGCGAAGATTATTGCTATCCGAAGCGCTTGCGTCAGGTTTTTGAATATGCCAAGCAAAACGGCTACGATGCTGTCTCGACAACGCTGCTCTATAGTATTTACCAGAAGCACGAAGTGATTGCAGATTTGATGGAAGCCTTCGCTGGCGAATATGGCATCGAGTTTTTGTATCGAGATTTTCGCGAAGGCTGGCAGGAGGGGCAAGATGAGGCTCGTGCCGCTGGCCTCTATATGCAAAAATATTGTGGTTGCGTGTTTTCGGAGGAAGAATCTGGCATTGGCCGTGAAATTGGCCGCAAGATGAAAAAGCAGGGTATCTCGCCAACGAATGCTAATGTGCGCAAGTTAGTTGAAGCTTGCAAGATTGATGGTATGATCAAGCCTGAAGTCGTAAAAGCTGCCGTAAACGAAGCTTTTAGTGAATTTGGCGAGATTATTAAGTAACTGATTTGACTTTTTGTATAAACTAGTCTAAAATAAGAAACATATCGCGGGGTAGAGCAGCCTG
>Ga0181612_132338_pt1 | contig 12383 bp, 16 predicted proteins | sample HoacroProtozoa21_FD_119630 | JGI IMG/M metagenome (GOLD analysis project Ga0181612, IMG submission 119630) | Hoatzin crop microbial communities from Cojedes, Venezuel. Combined Assembly of Gp0051906, Gp0051904, Gp0051908 | reverse complement strand
TCGAGCTGGTTTGGGGCTTTCCCCACCGTTTCTTCCCGCTGTACTGCTGCCGCTTCCCCTTGGCGAAGCGTCCTGGCCCGGGGAGCCCTGCATGCCGGCCGTGCTGCGTGCGTGTCGGAGCCAGCGCTGCCACGCTGCCTGGCCCCAGCGCTGCTCTTCCTTCGGCGGGGAGCCCCGGGGTCCCCGGCACCGGGCACGGCGCTTGCTCGGGGCAGCGAGATCGGTGCTCGCCGGGCCCCGGTACGGGAGAGCCCCGGGATGGGAGAGCCCCGGGCTCCGGGATGGGAGAGCCCCGGGATGGGAGAGCCCCGGGCTCCGGGGTGGGAGAGCCCCGGGCTCCGGGATGGGAGAGCTCCGAGCCCCGGGACGGGGGAGCTCCGGGATGGGAGAGCCCTGGGCTCCGGGATGTGAGAGCTCCTGGATGGGAGAGCCCCGGGCTCCAGGATGGGAGAGCTCCGAGCCCCGGGACGGGATTGCCCCGGGACGGGAGAGCCCCGGGCTCCGGGATGGGAGAGCTCCGAGCCCCGGGCTGGGAGAGCCCCGGATTTAACCCCTCCGGGCTGGGCGAGGGCGGGCGAGGGGCTCGCTCCGTGGGCTGGTGCCGGCGTCAGGGCTGACCCCGCAAGGAATCCCAAATCCTAACGGAAGGATTCAAGCTGGCTGCCTTCGAGAAAACCCCTCGTTACAGGCAGCGCGATCGCCTTCTCCTGCGCGGTGCGGAGAAGGGCGGCTCTGACCTCCCTTCGCGGGAGCCTGGGTGCTCGCAGGTCTCTGCACCCCGGCGTGGGGCCGTGCCCCCCCAGAGCAGAGGCACCCGTCAGCTGCCTGGGTGCTGCTGCGGTCCCGGCGATCCGACGGCTTCCAGGGAATGTGGTAGGAAGGAGGGGGTTTTGCATGAAAACCGCTTCTGCTCTGCTGATGCATCTGTGATGCACCGGCTGGGGCTTTGATCTTTGTTGAAGAGGGAGCCCGTGCGGCGTGGCCACCCAAGGGTGCCCTGTTTGAAGGGTGCATTTTCGGTATCGCAGTTCGCAGGCTCCATCCCATCGCTGCCGAGCGGCAGTTTCGGCTCCGGGGACTTTGCTGCTTGGTGAAGCCGTGAGGACGGGACCTCTGTGTGGTTCCCCAGCAATGTTCTCGCGCTTCGCACCGCGTTCCCTGGGCTGCAGCTCTGCTGGCAAGGGGCATCCCCCGCTGCCGCTCGCTGCCCGGGTTCCCACGCTGTGTCAGCCGTTCGCGGGCATGCCCAGGCTCTGGGCGCGCAGACAGCGCTGGGGCTCTGTTATTTGTTCTTGTCCAAAAATCAGCTGCTTTTGAACTCTGGTTTTGGTAGCCAAGTGTCCCCCTCCCTCTGTGTCCAGCGAGGCCCCAGATGAATTCGTTCCCCTCGGCTGCTTGGTACCCTGAGCAGAGCAGTCGCCCTGCCGGTGCTAAGCTCGGGTTCTCCTGGGATGAAATTCATGAGTCTGCTGCTCACTGATACGGTCCCAGGCAGAGTTGGGCACCTCCAACCCATAATGTCCTCCACGAATTCAGCAACCCCGTACGGAGTTCCAAAGTGCGTCAATACTTCACCTGCCTTCCTGCTGCAGGTGAAATACATCCCAGCTCAGTGCAGCATAACGAGTCTATAGTAACCCAACGGAGGAAACAGAGGAATTGTCGTAGTATTTTATTTCAGTGAACAGTCACGATGAATTTTTTACTTCTCTCTGGTGCTGCTAATATGCTTGTCTGCTCAAGCCAGTCGCAGAACCGGGCAGCGCTGTGATCTGGTGGTATTTGTATGCCTTTATGTTGGTGCTCGTGTCACGCAAACACATGGCCAAAAGAGCTCTTCCTGCCCTGAGGAGTTCACACCCCGAGTAACGCGGTCCTGCACGGGATGCCGGCGGATGGGGCAAAATGAAACACTTCCAGGTGGGGAGCGAGGTGGAGAGATTAGGGCAGAGGGAGGCAGTCGGGCCGCCTGGCCGGGGTTCCCAGCCCATTACCCACCGGTGGGTGGTTTGGGCAAACCAGTTCCCCCGTAGAGCGGGGATGAGTCACTCCGGGTGTGAGGCTTGGTTCAGTGCGCGCAGCGCGTTTAGACTCTGGGGTCACTGCAGAGGTGCAAGACGCTGCTTGGATTTTGTCTTTTTTTTTCCATTTAGTTTGAATAAGCAGCCAAAGTTATGCTGTAAATTATAAAATCAAGCAAAGAGCAATGCAGAAATTTTAACCATCAGGTAATACAGTTACGGTGTCTTTTATGTGGTTCAAATCTGTCAAACATATTTAAAAAATGTATTTTGCAGTAAGCTAGGTCTTCATATCCACATCTGGAGCTGTAGCTCACAAAGAGCGACGCGTTCGGACAGCTGTGCAAAGAGAGTTTTACAATTCACTGTTGCAGACTCCTTGAGTGCGTGCTCCGCATTCCTGCGCTGCCAGGTGAATTCAGCACCTACTCCCTGCACCCCAGCGTCCGCGCAGAGCCCGTTCTCACATCACACGTGCTCATCGTATGTGCATTTATGTATACAGGCGACGCGTGTTCGTACTTGCACAGCCAGCCAGCACCTATGCCCAGAGAAAGCCCACCCAGCAGACATTCAAATAGGGTACCTGTATGGAGAGGAGCGGAGCAGGCAGTAGAAGAACGTGTTATTTTGTCTGATTGTGTAAAACCACTTCTGAAAGCACCTCACTTGGGCCTAACAAAATGTATTTTTAATGGGCTGAGTTTGGTCTAGTTTTTGGCTTGCTGTGCAGACAGCGCTGTCTCTGCAGAAACATCTTTATTAGACTGCTATTAAAGTGCTTCGTCAAACTGAAAAATATTTTGATTTGGTGGGGTGAACCCAAATGCCCTTTTCCAGATTTGTATGTCTTGCGCGGTCTCCGAGTCCCTCCGGAGCGCTGTGCTGGCCGGGGTTGCAGACGGCCGTCTCGCCTGCATGTTAACATCCCTGCGCCGAGTTTCGTAAGGCACAGAAAGAGCCCGGAGCCAGTCCCGCTTTCCAGAGGGAGAAACCCTGCTCGGGGAGGTGGAAGGTGGCCCAGCCGGCCTCTCCCCCGGAGCAGAAGGGTTTTGCTTCAAGGAGTTTCCCACGCCTGGTTATCCATCCTTACGGAGACTTCACCTCCGTGGGGACGTAAGGATTGAACTTTGCCTCCCCTAGAGCTGACCTTTGGTGTCTTTAGCCTCACCCATGCCCACCAGGCACAGGATGGTTTGTGGGGGCCTTCTCTTTAGCCTGTCCCCTTGTCCCTCGATCCAGAGCTGGTCCCCAGGGCTGTCGGCCATCAGGCAGGGGCCCTGCTCCATCACCTCCTGATGGGTGGTCCCCCTGCCCAGGTCTTGTCTGGTTCAGGGGTGTCCGTACATACAGAATATCACAGCCCACCCCCAAAATTGTGATTTGTGAAGCGAGTCTCCAGGAAGCCCTCAGAAACCACATCAACGCTGCTGTTAGCCTCACCCTGAGGAGCCCCCAGCCCTTCGCTGCCGCCCTGGGTGGGAGCTCCGATACGTGCTCGCGCTATCGCAGCTCCGAGATGCAAAGCCCTGCAGACGGGGCAGGCTCAGACACGAGAGCCGGGAGGTTTGCAGATGGAGGAAACAAAAGGCCACGACTCCGAAGCTCAGATCGCTGCTTTTCCAGCCCCGTGGAGGTGCAAGCACGGGCTGGGATTGCAGGAGATGTGTGCCTGGCTGCAGATGGGCAGTTTGGTGCAGAAATCTGTCCCAGGCTGGTGGGAGACTCTCAGAGTGGAGAGAGTGGGATTCAAGTCTCTGCTTGGCTCCCCGTCCCCAATTCCTGAGCTCTGTGTTGTGGGTAAAAATGGGATGGAAACCACAGAAGACATTATTTGCAGGGGGAAACTGCAGATGGCAAACGTGTGTAAAGCATATGTGCGACAGAGGTTTCTCTCCAGCTAGCACAAGAAATGATTCTCTCTTCTTTCTTTCCAGCCATGTTTCCAGGTCTGTGTCTCCCACTACGACATCTCAGATACAAGCCAGGAAGAAGCGGAGAGGGGTGAGTCTCCTCTGCGTAGAGCAGGGTGGCTGTGCTGTGTCTCTCTCGGGGGACAGGCTGGTCCCAGCTGTGTGCCAGGGCTCCCCGTGACGTCCCCTGCGTGCGGCAGGGCACTGCTGGCACTCCTTACTGTGGAGTTCCCCGCTCCAGCTCCTGCAGAACTCTCCCCACAGCAAATTGGAGATATTTTGCAGAGGTTTGGCCTCAAATCTGGCAGAAAGGGGGTGGGGATGGGGTGCAGGAGAGCAATTTTACCTGGGGTTGTCACACCAGTCAATGTTTCTTAGCTCGCTTTTTGCACACAAAACATTTACTTACACAGCCCTGTTCAAAGCGCCTCTCTCGACCTGCCTTAGCTGTTCTTGAGGGCTTTAAACCCATGAGCTGTGGCCGTAAATGACCATGGTTTCTTCTCTCCGCTTGGAAATCTCCTGCAGATCATTGAGAAGCGGCGCCGTGACCGTATCAACAGCAGCCTCTCCGAACTGCGGCGCCTGGTGCCCACCGCCTTCGAGAAGCAGGTGTGTGGGTGTCGTGATTTCCACACAGCCTCCCGTGCCGGCTGCGTTGCAGCAGTGCAAGGGTAGAGCCCTCAGAATGAGAAAGTCTGGAGCATTGCTATGTTTTTCTTATCATCATCACTTCAGGGAGTAAGTAGGTGGTGAAACTGGGTGGTAAAACAGTATTAGCAAATATTCAGGAGCCCTAGGGAGGACAAATTCAATCCAGAAAGCGTTTTGCAGATATGAAGATGCACAGAAATGGGGGTTTTCAATTTACATCGGGGGATCTCGGGAAGGAGCTCCGTTTTCTACTCACTTGATGTAAAAAACAGAGCCAATGCCCTGGATGGATGCCCTGCTACAATCTGAGCATTCCTGGGCTTCACAAAGCTTTTGGGAAGGAGGTCATTGAAAAACCCAGCTCCTGAGACGCAGAAAACCCTAGACCATAAAATGATGAATTGCTCTTTTTTTCCTCTTCGCAACACACAGGGATCTTCCAAGCTGGAGAAGGCAGAAATTCTACAAATGACAGTAGATCACTTAAAAATGCTTCATGCCACCGGAGGAGCAGGTAAGAACTGCTCTTGTAAATGTACAGGTGAGGTGAAGGTGAAAACCTGGAAGGAAAATTCCTCCTCAACCTCAGCAGCAAGCAGTATCTCAGTGCTGACGTGCCTTGCTGACACCAGCCAGCACCAAACGAATGCTGCCCTGCCTGCTTCCCAAGGGAAATCTTTTTCGAGGGAGGACAGATGGATGTTTCCTGCCTTCTTGTTTTTCTTATGTCTAACATATGGGTCAGCATCCCATGGTTACATTTGGAAGACTGGGGTGTGTGGGATAGCAGGTCCCACAGACCCAAAGGGACAGCACCACTGCTGTTGTCACGCACCCTGCTAGAAGCTGCCCAGCCAGGGTCGTGCTTAGTCCTGCTCAGAAATGGAGCCTGCTTCCAGAAAAATGATATTAAACTCTTTACCTCCTCCCTGGGATACATTTCCTGCAGAGGCTGAATTCTGCATGGAGACTCTGCAAATAAACAAGGCTTTTTTCCCTTTCTGTTCTTTTTTTTGTTTCTTAGTTGTTATAAGAAGAGAGAGGGAGCCCTGTGCGAAATTCAACAAAGGTCTTATTTGTACTGAGACCTCGGTACAGACCCTCTGTCCTGTTCCAGTTAACAGGATGGAGATCACAGCTCCAGTAAAGAAGCCTCTGGCTTGCTTACCACCCATTTTTGGCTTGCTGGGGACATTGCTGGCATCCAGGCTTTGGTTCAGAGCTGTAACTTGGTCTGGAACATTTGTTTAGATATTCAGTTTGACTGCACTGCAACAAAGGGCTGTATTGTCACGAGAGACCCCGTCAAGCAAAGTGGTCCAGCGCTTCACTGCGCTGTGACATTCTCTGCTTTATTGCTTGTCGGCTCTTGAAGCTGTAAGGAGGGAGCAGAAGCCTAAAAATCAGCCATCGGTTGCTTTTTGTCTTGTTGATTTTTGCAGCTTTGACCTTTCTCACACCAGTGGTCTTGGTTCTGCCACTGTCCTGTGTGTCCTTCAGCTGGACATCTGTTTAAAGGAAGTTTAAAGACTGGGACCCAGGCAAAGGAAAATGGTGCTGAGCTGTGCTTCGAGGAGACAGTGTCCCACTGTTCTGCAAGACCTGGGGAAGGTCCGTTTGCAAAGAGGGACCCGGTGCCCATCCAACCCGCAGTCATGTCTCCAGCAGTGATAACTGATAGAGTCCAACAGGAAAAATTTCTTCCTTCCTGAGCACAGTGAATGAAACCTCTTACTTGTCTCACATGCTGGAGCAAGAGGCTTCATGACCCTGGCAGGTTTACCCCGAGGAGATAACTATGGATGCTATTCTCATGCACACAAGCGTCCAGTGCTTTCGGACACCCACTTGGCTATCTGCTTCAGTAATATCACAGGGCAGCAAAGTGCCTCAAGTGAAATACACAGTGCGTTAGAGAGGGTAGTGAAATCACAGCACATTCCTGAGCTCTGCATGGACTTACTGTCACCCGTGCCCTCTCCTTACAGGCTTCTTAGATGCTCGAGCTCTGGCCGTGGATTACAGGAGTATCGGCTTCCGTGAATGTCTCACTGAAGTTGTCAGGTACCTGGGCATCCTCGAGGGCCAAAACGCCGCCGACCCCATCCGGCTGCGGCTCCTCTCCCACCTGAATAATTACGTGGCAGAAATGGAGCCATCGCCTGTGGCCACTTCCCTCCTGCCCATCCAGACGTGGCCGTGGTCCTTCCTCCACAGCGCTGCTGGCCCCGTGCAAATCCCCAGGAGGGAGGCTGCTCCCGCTCCGGTTGTTTTGACTGCATCTTCCCTGGTTTACCCAAGCCCTGCTGTGAGGCCAGCCCCGCTTCGCCGTGTCCCCAGCGACATGCTGCCATCCCGCCGAAGCTTCCTGGCCAGCAGGATGGCCTCTTCCAGCCGGAGGGCCCGGGGTGCAGGCTCATCCACGGCCGTAGCAGCCGTGCCCAGGATGCCGTCGCCAGCAGGAGTGTTGAGAGAGGGCTCGTCCAAGAGCAGCCAAATCGCCACGTTCCTCTTCTCGCCAGCCTCCGCCGGCGTCCCCGTTCCACCAGCTTACACAGCACCTCCCGCCTTGGGCGCTGCCACGCAGGGACCCGGGATCAGGGTTGGGACATCCAGGATCTGCCGCTCCTGGGCAACCGAAATCGGGGCTTTCTGACCCTCCCCTCCCCTTCGGAGACAGGAATTCTTCAGCACTCATTGCCCACAGGCCTAAGAACAAACTCAGCTGAAAAGGCATCTTTCTCGCTTTGCAGAATCCAAGGATCCATAAAGAAAATCCTCTTTACTCTTCCCTCCCTCCTCACACCGCCTTCCTTGCCTCAGGATCGCACGTCCTTTCACTCGTGATGCCTGCAAACGTAAATCACATCCAATTCGATGCACTTGTCTGCACGTGGCTGTACTCCAGACCCTTCCGGCTACGAGGGAGGGGGCACACGCGGATCCCAACCCTCCCCCTCCTCCAGCAAACCCCTCCGTGGAGCCCAGCATTGCTCGCCTATGGAAAACAGCCAGCCTTGAAACACCGCCTTATTTCCTTGGGGACTCGGAGCTGCCAGACGGAGACTTGCTCATGCTGATTCCCTGCGATGTGTCCCCCGGCTGCAGCACCTCATTTTGGTGTGGGACGGACGCAGCTCACCCCCCTCCCCAGCACTGCTGGCACCCAGCAAGGCAGGCTAGAGCCCCCCCAGCTCCCTTAGCGAACTGGCTGCCTGCTAATCCCCATGCTTTCCTCGCCGCATTACCAGCTTTTCCCACTTCTGTGCCCTTAAGGTGGAGTGAGGCAACAGAGCTCGTTCCCACAGCCGAGCTGGACACTGAGGTGTCTGCGGGGCCTGTGCTGGGTCCCTGCGCAAACCCTGCGGGAGCAGCCGGCCAGGCTGCCGCGGCCCTTGCTCCGCACCGAGGTGTGAAGAGGCCGGACAGAGGATTTCAAAGGGACGTCTGTCACAGAGGGGAAGGCTCTGACGGCCAAAGTGAGAAGAAAAGGCCTTTCCCTCTGCCAGTCTCCCTGCTGGAGCCGTCTCTCCTCCATCCCCTGCTGAACAGCCGTGACTGCAAAGGGGGAGGATGGGTCAGACCAGCCGGCATTTGAAGTGCCTCCCTCGTTCTTTCTCAGTCCTGCATCCCCCACCGTCTCTTCCCACAATGTCTCTGTTTTCTTTCTTCAGCACCATGTCTTGGTCTCGCATTGCTCATCCCTCTCCCCGAGCCGGGACCAAAACCCAGTGAGGTTTCAGCGCAGACCTCGGCGAGCTCCGGGTCTGCACTTGTCCTGATTCCCGAGAGCTTTTTCTGCCTTGGCCTGCGTGTCCCTAGATAACTGACGCAGCAGATATGCCTCTGCTCCTCCAGCTGTCCTCCCTTCCTTTCTTCTTTGGGCAGAAAGGAACAGAAACCCGAAGCTCTTGAGCCATCCTGCTCCTGTACCATGTCCCTAGCTCCCATGGTGGCCGGGGCAGGGTCTCCCAGTGCTCCCCCTCGTCTGAACAGCCCCCGCTCCCTGCGTCTGTGCCTTGACTTGCTGGGATGCACATGCAGAATAGCCTGGACCCAGCTGCATGCCCACCCCAAGGAGTCTCGCCCACCTCCACAGCACTGTGACACAAAAAGAGAGAAAAGGGTGGAAAGGTCAGTGCAAAGGAAGGTAAAAAAGAGGGAGAAGGTCTCTCTTGAACAGAAGAGGCTCTCCCCTCGCCTCAGGTCAAGCGCGCAGCCGGTTACACTGTGTGGATGAGCTGGTGTTTGCGTTCCTGCACATTGTATCTGCCATGTGCATGTCTGTATCTGCTATTGTTCTGAAAGTGAGTCCCTCCCAGTTGTTTTGATGAAAGTCATCGCACTTAACACACAGAAATGCCTCCGCTACTTCTCCTCACCCTTGTCCCGAAGCGCCAGAATCAGCCAGGAACAACATATTTCCTCTTAATAAAGTCAGAGGAGGTCCTTGCGGGCCCCGGTTGTTCCTGCGGCTGGTCGGCACGCTAGAGCTCACAGCAAGTAGCCAGGCCTCACTTTACACTCTGCAGAGCTGTTAGATTCACAGGCTGTGACATCCAGCAAAGGTGTCAAATAAAGTCTTTCAAACCCCTGTCCTGGTTGTGAAATGTAGTGTTGATGTGACTCTGTTCTGCTAATCCAGCCTGCTTCGATGACTGCTAGTTTGGCGGCAGGTGAGCTTTTGTTCCTGAAAAGCTTCAAAAAAGGTATGGTAACCTCCCTGCTGGTCGTTTTATAGCTGCTGCTCTTGGTAACTCTGGTGCCATGACGTTTACTTTGCACACCGCTGCGAGTCAAAATCAGCCAGATAGGCAGCAACACTTGCCCTGAGATTGGCAATAATCCGTGGCTTGAGAACAAATCATTTCATTCAGCTACCAGCATCCACAAGAATGCCAGGGAACAAATCGGGTCCAGCAGAGCCTTGCAGCCAGACAGCGAGGGCTCGCCTCGGTCTCCTGACCCTTTGCAAGCAGGACCAGAATAACCCCCGCTGCTTTTTGCTGTCGGGAAACTCTTCGGACTAAACAAAGAGCCACAGCTGAGAGCTTGTCTCTGTTCAGAGGAAAGGATCAGTAAATGATCCTTCTTGTGAAAGATGCTGGGAGAGTTTTCCGGGGAATGGTGGGAATTTGACTTACTTTCCCATAACGCCTTCTCACTCCAAAATGCCTTTCAAAACCGCCCATAAATCCCTGCCTTAAGTGCTGTGTTGGGAATTGCTGGAAGGGAGCAACTGCAGCTGTGATGGAGTAATGCAGCATCCGTCTGGAAGCGGAGAGAAACTTCAAGAGCAATAATAGGGCTATTGATGACGGGTTGTCCCGCTGGTGCCTGGGCTGCCCGACCCGGCTGGAGGCAGCGGTGGGAGCTCAGTGCTCTGGTGTGGCCTCGACCAGAGCGAGGAACCAAATTACCCTCCGTGGGAGGCAGGCATACAAACCAGCCCCGCGGGCTACAGCGCTGAAACAAAACAGAGACAGTGAAAAAAAAAAAAAACCCACTTCCTGATCTCTGCGGATCAAACAGGAGCCGGAGCGGGTGGGAGGGCATCGGTTCAGGCCCGGGGGGTTTTCTCCCCACAGCAACATGGTGATTAGAGCAGTAGCCCAGGACCGGAGCTTCACGGTTTTTTCCCAGGGTTTTCCTTAGCCTAAATGTCTCCTCTAACGCATCCTGGCAACTTTTGATCTACCCTGTCGGGGAAATCCCCGAACTCTCCGTGCACTTTCTTCATCCTCGTTCTTCAGGCAAAAAAACATAATGAAGAGGCCTGTGGGAACGCGTGGGCTGCGTTCGGCGCAGTCCGGCTGGGGTTCCTCTCTGGCAGGCAGCGGTGTTCAACACCCTGCCCCACTGGCAAGGTCCTGACGAGCGAGCCTTCACCAGCTATGTGGAGGGGACGAGGCCAATTCCAGGCTGCGGGAGATCTGCTGGGCATCAGGTGCTCCAGCAGCGACTGAGCCCTGCTCTTCCAAATCCCCCTGCACGAAGAACGCTGCTTATCTCGGTTCTGCCCTCCCTTGCCCTGGGTGAAACGCTCTCCCTCCTGTGCTGCTGCGTTTTCCCACTGCCCTCTGCTGGCCACATCCCAAAGCTGAGGAGCAAGAATCCTAAACCAGGGTCCAGCATTTGGCTGCAAATTTGTTGAAAAAAAGGATGATCTTTCGTGTTGACCATCTGCGAGCAAGGTGCCACTCAGCCACACGGTAGCAGAGCGGCCTGGGAGGCCTCCGGGCGATGGGTCTCACACCAGCATCGTTGGTAGGGACGGACTGGGAGACGAAGACATTAAAACATGTAACATTTGTTCCAGGCACTTCAGAAGGTCTTGAGAGGGCGAACTGGGAGGATCTTGGGCATCACTGGTCACCAGGAGCAGCTGCACTCCTGTGTTGAGCGTACCAAGCGTAGTGGGGTCCCTGGGGCGATGGGGGCCCTTGTGGGCAGAGGGTACCCCCAGCCCATCGGTTCGTGTCAGGAGGGCGGAGGACACAGAGCTGCAGCTGTCTGCATGGTGTCCCCTGGGAGGGGACGCAAATGTCAATAAATATGTTTCAAGTAAAAGCCATCCTCAGTGTAGCCACAGCAGCTGCTTGCAGCCAAAGGGCATTTTCTGTGGAAACATGTTCTTCGAGCTCTGCTGTGTTTCGGCTTTAGCTGTCAAAGCGGGAGCCACTCCAAACTCCTTCCACAGCAAGATGCTCGTCCCAGTCCGTGGTTTCGCAGCTGAGGAGATGCCGGGCTGCGGAGGACCGAGGCGTGAAACTGCAGCAGGCGCCGGGCAGAATCCCACCAGTGCCACCAGTGCTGCCTCCCAGCACCGCCAGCTGTTGGGAGGAGGATGGTCAGCTCAGGAAGAGGATGATTTGTGGCTTTAGAAAATAACAGGGACTGAAAATATTACAAAATATTACAATTTACTTTGCTATGGTTACCTTTTATTCTGCTACTCTTGATTATTCCACTGTAATGGATGGGTATCATACCCCATTTTTATGATAAAAATATCCCACTTTTAAAGCACATTAAAGGCAATGTAATGTAGAATCAAGAAGTCACAGCAGACCAGCTACCAGCCTCTGTAGACTATCTTGGTCCCCCTTAACAGGACATCCACGGTGCCTGAAGGTCACTGATGAATCACTGAATCCCTCGCTGCCAGTGTCCTCACGCTCTGCTGAAGACGCTGGGAACAGATAATTACAGGTCTCCCCGGAGCTGAATCTCGTGAGCGTGAAGCTGCGGGATGGTGGAGGGGCGTGAATCCCTCCCCTGTTCCAACGGCTTTCTGCTGCATTCGGAGTGGTTCAGCCCTCACCCTGGGAAGAAGGGCTGACAGCTCGCTTCCACGGGGAGACGTCGAGGACCCTTGGTCCCGCTCCAAGGCAGCCCATGATGTGAGCTGGCGCGGCGCCGGGGCTGCCGCAGGAACTCGCGCTTATTTGAGGAAAAAATTCTGCTCTGAAAAGGCAGAGGCTGTGGGAACGGCTCCAGCTATGGCTGCTCCTCATCTCACCACCAAAACCATAGCTTGGAGCAGCGAGAAAAATTATCCCAGAGGATTAATCGCTTTCCCAGTGCGTTGCTCTGCTCGTTCTGCTCCTTGCTCCAGTCCCAGCCCCGTGGCCCTGCTCCCTCCAGGAGGCTCCCCTGGGCCCCTCGCGTTCTGTGACGGGACTGAGCTATCCCGCGAGACATCCACCTACGGAAGGTGGGGATGAGATGGGATGGAACGGGGTGGGATGGGACACAGCACCCAAAACACCCTTCGGGGGGGGGGGGGGTTATG
>Ga0181612_153481_pt1 | contig 12384 bp, 6 predicted proteins | sample HoacroProtozoa21_FD_119630 | JGI IMG/M metagenome (GOLD analysis project Ga0181612, IMG submission 119630) | Hoatzin crop microbial communities from Cojedes, Venezuel. Combined Assembly of Gp0051906, Gp0051904, Gp0051908 | reverse complement strand
GTGTAGGTTGGGACAATGGTGGTGGAAGCTCCTGTCTGAGCCTAAGCCCCTGCTACTGCTGGACGATGTTGAGACAATGGGCTTTTCCCACACAGCGGAGAGGCCAAGGATGGGCCACGCAGAGGCTTCTCCTGTCTGTGCTCTGTGAACAGACACCAAATTTAAAGCCACCTGCATGTTGCAACAGCCTCTAAACTCAGACTCGCTGAAGAGAAACTTGGGCTTTCCATGACACTATGCACAGTGATCATGAGTGCTATAGGGATTGCAGGGGTCAGCTATTCCCACGGCCACCGTGGCCAGGGGAGGGTTTGGGCCGTATGTGGTGGTCTTAGAGCAGGAAGCTGCTCTTCTCTGTGAAAACAGCCAAGAATGGGGCCCAGCAAAAAATTTTGTAATGAAAATCCATTCGTCAAAATCAGTGCTCTTCCCCAGCCCCTTGTTAATGCAGTGAGGCAGTGGTTAAACATCCCTGGGACAAATAAATAAACACAAATAAATCAAGTCCTTATACTAACAAAGGCATTCTTCTTGCAAAGGAGATGCATTCAAGAAATAACATTTTTATGATTGGTTTATGGATTATTGCACTTATTACTCCTGGAGGAAAGGCTGCATTTTATGCCAGACAATTGAATATAATGAATCTCTGAGCAGAGCACAGAGAATTTACAGCAGGCAGTTTCTCAAGGCTTCATCCATAAATTAACTTCCTTCCCCCTGCCTGAGATAATCTGTTCACAATTTCGACCGCTGTTCATTTTCTATTCATAGCAGTCATTGGCCAAGCTTACAGTTTGCAGAAAGTCGAGCCAACACAGGCACTTGAAACTGAAAGAGATAAAAATGATGATGATGATAATAATAATAATATCTTAAGTGATCCTTTTCACTTGTAGATATGTAGGCCTGGTTGCCTCTATCTTATAGATATGTAAAGACAAGCTTAAGAGGAATCTGCCTGAGGTCGTTGCTGGCAGTGCCAGGAACAGAGCCCCCACCTCCTGACTCCCAGCCCATCCCCACGCCCAGACCATCTCTCAAACTGAGCCCTGACGCAATGGATTTGCTTAGGAACGGCTGCTTTTTCTGTTGGATTAATATCTGTCAGAAAATATTCAGGATTTTTCAACTCAATTATTTCCTTCTTGAAGGAGAAACTGAGAAGGCAGTCAGCTCTTTCTTGGCTCCCTCCTGCTCAGTTTCGAATGTTAAAAAAAAGCCCAAGTGTGGCAATGTGTCTGTGTGCTGAAGTCTTATCTGAAATCAGGGGGAATTATGTCCTAAATCCCCTTGGCGATGCAGACCAAAGCCTGCTGCCACATTAGGAGCAGACAAAGCAGGCAGCTTTAGGGCTGGCTTTTGGTTTTCTTGTGGGGCCCAGCGGAGACATTCTTTCGCTCTTTCCTGGCTCCTCTGCTTATTTTCGTGCATTTTTTTTCCCAAACTGGCACTTAAAAACAGCTGATCACTTTGTGTTCCCCTCCCAGGAGGACTGCTGTACTCCAGTCACTGAGCTTTGACTGAGCTTGTTTTGTCGTAGTGCTTTCCATTCTTTCAGCTATCTTATTAAAAAAAAAGAAAAGAACTGTTTTTGACATCAGTTTGAGTCTGGAATAAAGTACCTCAGTCCTCAAGAGGAGATTGAAGTCCCACATCCCTTCCTGCAGCTTAACCTGTTGCTAGTCCAGGCCCTTCCCAATCCAGCTGGAGGTTTTAGATCCTGTTCACAGACATCTAACTCTCCCCTTGTCCTGGATGGGATACCTCAAGGCAGCTCATTCACCCCTCTGCATAGTTTTTTGACAGCCTAGTACAGTACTGCTTAGCCTTGAGATTTCTAAGTCTGATCTATGAAGCTGGCTCCCAGGTCCCTCTGCTCCCCTAACATTTAGAAGAGTGAAACCCCTGCACTCAGTGCTGTGTTACTTTCCCCGTTGTTCCACTCTGCCAGCCCTGATGTTTTGCTGACTTGTAAGCAACAAGCTATGCTAGGCTAAATCTGTGTCTTCTGACTTCTGCTTGCATGGGTGATGTGAGGATAAACAAGTCTTAAAGGAAGCAATGGGAGTTCATACAAAAGGACAGAGACAGAAGAGCTAGCGTTAGAGATTTGCTGTTATCAGGATAAAAATCAAAAGTGGCAAAGAGGTTCACCTGAGCTTGTATCACAAAGTATGTGACCTTGCTGGGCCAATCCTCCTACAAACTGGTGAATGACAAAGAAGCCTCACTTGTGATAGAGAATTAGGGTAAGGTCCCACAGAATTCAGCAGAGAAAGTCTGCATTTCTGTCACGATTTCTGCTACCATAAATTTGCAGGTCACTAACAGGGATCAAATGATAATTAGGTCTTTTTATGTCAGCCGCTGAAGAGATTAAATGAAGAAACTATTCTGGATTTGAGCTTTGGGAAGCAATGCAGACACTGATGTTACTCTCTCCCTTCTTGCAGACTGGGAGCTGGCGAAGAAATTTGAAGAGCTTGAACAGGTGAGAGGAGCAAACGCACAGACACATATAGGCATACGGTTGCATGAATAGCTAAACAACTGTGCATATTGTCTTGATGCCCTATTCTTCTATCTTTGCATCCTGCTACTCTTCCTTCTGCTGCTATAATGGAAGCATGTATCACACAAAGGGAAAAGCAAAACCAGGGCTAAATAGCTGCACAAGCTGGAAAAGATAAGACGCGAGCAAGGCTGTGGAGTAATGTGGTAAAGGCTGAGGCAGCTCTTGCCTCTGCCACCAGTGAAAGGCCAGCGAAGGCCAAGCCAGGAAAAAACCAGACGCCAGAGGAAATCTCCATGGAAGAAAAGGGAGGGAGAAGGGGAGGTCATGCTGTCTTCCTAAGCATTGCATCAGCTGGCTGTGTCTGATAATGGATTGAAGTCAAAGGGATAGCCACCGCACACCTAATCCAGACTGATTTTTGTTTGGGCTCTTTACTAGCAAGGGAGGCCCTACCCAGGGTCCGAGCCCTGCCGTGCTGCGCAGAGTGCGCACACACACAGAAAGAAAGAGAAAGTCCCATCCCACACCCAGTGCCCAGGAACAGGGAAAGGGGCGCAGCGACCTCAACATGCCCCCCACTGTGCCCCAAACCCTGCAGGCAGGGGAAGAAGAGCTTTTTCCCCTTTCTCAGGCCAGGTCCAGCTGTTTGCCTGGATCCTGTAGGTCCTGCTGAGCTCCACCTGGCACTTTTCACTGTAGACTGAAAAACGACAGTGTGGCATGCCAGACGGGAGGCTGCCAGCTCCTACCCTAGCCTCTCACTCCAGTGCTGAGGTACATTAAGCTCTGGCTTCCTAGGAGCAACACTGCCAGAGCAGAAGTCTAGATGATGGCTGTAGATGGTCACAGTCTACTAAAAAAGAGTAGCTACAGATGGAGAAGAAATACTGTGGACTTTCCACATTATAACCAAGGGAAGTTAGCAAGTGCTGGGGGAAAGGAAGGGAGGGACAGCCCAGAGCAATGCAGAAGCAATGCTTTCTGCTGCAGTGAATGGATACCTGGAGACCTCCTGCCCCAGCACTGACTTGGCTTTTAGATATGCAATATCCTTCTACACAGCCTCCTCTCCACAGGGCTTTGCACCCTGGGGTGGAAGAGCAGAGTGTGCTTACACCACTGCCACAAAATCAGCAGCTTAGTGGAGAAGGGCTTGAGGAGCTGTGAGTGCTCCAAAGGCAGATCCTCCTGGAATGGTCCTGCTCCAGGGAAGACCCTGTCCTCCCCGGTGCTGCCATCAGCCAGGCTGTCTGTACCTCCTGCCTCTGAGCCGCCCTGCACTTGCCAGCGTGCTGCGGAGGTCCTTAAGATGGGGCATTTATTTACTGCTCTGTTTATTTTTAAACAGCTGGAGAGGTTGAAGGATCAGCTCTCGACTGAGGAAGGGTCAGAGGTGGCCTATGCCTTGGAAAGTCTCTCAGCATCCCAGCCCAAAAAACGCGGTAGGTTTTGGGTTAGAGCCCTGCAGCCATCCTGTCCAGCTCTCATCTCCAGGGCTTCCTTTATGCAGCAAAGACAGTGACAATAAACATGCCCCAAATATGCTGAAAAACAGGTTGGCAGCTTTTCCAGCAGTCCTGGCCCTCTCTTGTTAATGGCTGGCTGGTTTAGCAGTTGGTGAGAAGGACTGTGTACCCAACCCTGTCTGCTGTCGGGGCACAGCCAGGACCTCGCTGGAGGCAGTCAGTGTTGCATCCCTCTTTTCACAAAGCAACAAGGGGTTATAAGGGAAATGAGTGCCTGTCCTGGAGGAGGTGAGTTCTGTACAAACACGTCCCTGCAGTGTACCACTCACTTTGCTCCGGGCACAAAGCTGGTGCTGAAGGCGTAATGAGGCACATGGACTGCAAGCATTCCCCTCTGCCAAGGTCGCTGCCTCCCTACAAAGAAAAAAGGAGTGCTTGTTTGTGCTGCTGAAAAGCAGCTAAAAAAGCTGTGGAAATCAACCAAGAATGCAGGGAGCTAAGATCTGGTAGGTTCCCCTAGTTGGTCTCTGAGCGTTGTCCAGCCTGTGTCCAGTGACTCAGGAGCATATTGCACCAGAGCTCCTGCGAGGCTGCCCCTGACAAGCACATGGTCAATGCCGTTCACGCTGGCTTTCAGTGGATTCCTCCACAAAGGAGTGGCAGCTGTAAACCAGAAGTCACTGATGACAGACCTGGCCTAAAAACAAAAGAGCTAGTTCCGCCCTCACCCTACATGCTCTGTGCATGTGCACACTGACAACCTGCCAGCCAGCCAAGAGAAAATCCCTTTGTACAAGGCTTGCTTAAGTGCTTAGGTGATCTTTAGACAATTTGCAATTTATAAGCAACCCTGGAGGCTGTCATTAATTTGGCTAATCTAATTCATGCCCCCACCAGCCTGCAAGGTTCAAATGTAGATAAAACTACCTCCCCCTGACAGCTTTAAATCATATTCTGCCAGAAATTAAAGCAGAGAATCTTTGCCTTCATCTAAAGTCCTTCCAGTCTGGAAGGAGCTCGTGTCTCAGCATGAGCATTGCTGATTCAATAGAAGCTTTGTCCCAAGATCCTGCTTTCAAACACCAGGTAGAAATCTTTTCTCATACTTGACAACAGAAGACCCACACAGGATTCAAAGAACAGGGCATACTGGTGATACAGCTATTTTTTCCAGCACCAGAATGTGCAGCCTTCTCTAATCTATATACATCTTAGAAGATCCCACAGAGATCAATGTTGTTTGGAGGACAGTTAGCAGCAGAGTGATACAGTGACTGGGTTTTAAAAATAATTGTAAAGACCAGATCCAGTCTCTCCAAGTCAGTATCCTGCTCTTCGAGTCAGCCACAGGTGAAAAACCTGCATACACCTCTAAGGCAGCAAAACTGCTGGCCAGTAGACAGGAAAGAACAAGCTGATTCCCAATATTGCTGAAGGAGAGCAAAAGGAAAAGCAAACCCTTATAAATCAAGCAACACAGAAACAACTTTTAGATCCCTTCTTTACACTATAAGCAGCTAAAAGAAACACCTTCTAAAAGTGTTATATGAAGTCAAAGCTGGTTATTGAGATGTGCCCGAAAACTACAATGATGGCTTCATGCCCCAACTCTCTGAAGACATGGGGCTTTTGAAACTCACTCCAGGACTAGAGTGGGAAGCTGGAAATAGTCCCTTGGAGGCTAACATCCTTCTCTTATATCCCTTCACAGCCTGCTTTTGGAAATACTGCATTTGAGGTCTTGCCAGGACTGGAGGATGAAGATGAGCCCTTCCCCAAACTGCCTGTCTGGGTATAAATGTGTTCAGAGTTTCTTCTGTTCTCTCATCGTGCTGCCAACTCGGATGCCACCCTCCATGACCGCACCACAGACAAGTATAACAGGGATCGTGGCAGAAGCTGGTAGCCCACTACCACTCTCCCCTGCTCCTTCCTTCCAGGTTCAACCTACTGTGATCTTCTACTTGGAAGATGCTTCCCAACTTTCCTTGCTGTCCTGTGTGTGCCATTCAGTCTGCTGCCACGGTACACTCTTCCCCTTCTCACCAGGTCCCCCGAGGCACCAAACACCAACTCAGTGTGTCTGCATCTGCAGACGTTGCTCACGGTGGTGTCTGGGCTTCCTTTCACCTCCTGAGAGCAGGTCTGTGGTGACCCAACACCCGCTGCTGGGACAGGACAGAGGACTGCCTGTGACATGGAGGGCTCAGGGCTACCTACCTCAGCTTGCTGAGCCAGAGCCGGCCCTCATCATGTCCCATCAGTGTACACAGTAGGTTTGGGGGAGGACAGGCATGGAAGTCTGGATCCTTTGGATATCATTCCAATAAATATTTTCTGTTGCACAGAAGCACATGCTGTTTTCTTTCTCACCTCCTGCAGAGGCCCAAGGGGCAGCACATTTCCCCTGATGTAGGCTCGTTACCTTAATGGTTCATGTGAACGTTACAACGGAAAAAAAGCTCCTATTAAATAACCAGCTATAGCAATACAGGCTTGTTTTAATGTGCCTGAGGAAGAGGCCCTTCCTTTTGATCAGAACTGGAAATGAGAGTTGGGTCTTCCTGATGGACATGTGTGGGCTGCTGTCCTCATAGGACTGGACCAGAGCCACCGATTTCTACCTCCTCGCCCCAAAGGGATGTTTTCAGCAGAGATTTTGGGCTCATTTGGCTGCTGAGTACAGGTGCTAGCTGACTTTTTCTACTGCAGAATTATGTATGCCCCTGTCCAAAAGGAAGAGATCACAATCCATCAGTGGTTCTTACATATATTATTCTTAAGTCATGTTATCTACATTTGTTTGCAAAAACAATGGACCATGTTTCCAAAGGTGTAAATTCAGAATGAATCTTACAGCCACTGATGTTAACTCTGAGGTTTCCAGAGGTGTAAACGAGAGCAGAATCCGGTAGCCACTGTGAACGTGTGGACTGATTTTGATTAGACTTGAACAATCTCTCCAGCCCTCTCGAACCGTGCTATTTAACTGCAGATTGCATGCTACATATTCTTCAAAACTTTACCTCTCCCAACACTGTAATTACCATGCAACATTCATTTGCCTTGGGCTCTGGCAAGATGCGCACGTTTACCACAGCACTACCTTGTATGTACTTTATTAACAGGAGATCCATTCATCCTATTACAGGCCAAAGCCAGCATCTATGGAATAAAACCAGCTTGATTATACCAGTGAGGCCTAATGACATGAAAAATACAGTTTGCTGTTAACATTAATTCTTTGTTACTTCCTTGGTAGTGATTCAGAACACATTTCCCATTTTCTCTTGTTGTTGTGCAAGTGAAAATGTATGTGGGAGCATACTTCATATACCCTCACAACAGCACCAAGTCCAGGAAAAAATATAGCCTACTGCCAAGAGAAGAGTCTCTCTTTCTTTAAGAGTTTGGTGCTCCAGCTGAAAAGGAGGTGTATTACAGGCGCTGCACAGAGTTCCCCAAGCTGGTGCTCAGCTCAGAGGCTTTCAGCCTGCAGGAAATCCCGGTGCAATGGAAGGCTGGAGCAGCAGGCTCCATCTGTCACCTGCTAGCTGTAGCCATGCCTTCCCAATGTGACAACTGATCAGTACGTGAGGAAAAGGAATACAAGGTCTGTAGCTATTTAACAGCTTGCTCTCATCCTAGACACAGGAATTCCCTGGAGTGCAATGCACCATGCTGCTTAGCAGTGATTTTTGGGCCACATGGTGTGCTACATCCTATCAGCTCAGTCATTTAAGTGCTCATGGTACCCACACTACCCCACTGTTTCCTCACAGGCACTATATGCTGCTGTTATAGCTGATTCTGCTGGAGTGATGAGTAAGTGCTGAATGCAATTCATTTACTAATTTGGAGCAAAGGCGGTGATGCTCTCCCTAGGCTCACCCTCAGCGTGTCACTGTAGGGGTCCTGTACTTTCTCCTACACATGCAGAACAGAAACGCTTCCTCAGGTGCCACCTCCACATCGTAGCTGCTCACACTTTACCCATGCGTGGGCAGTCACTCTTGCTGAAGTTAATGACCCACAGGCAATAATTAAAGGGATTTCCTTTAGGCATTCTAGTAGACCATGTTGATTTATTAGCAGAAAATCCTCACAGGCATCTGAATGGATTTGCAAACAGGCAGCACAGGGCAAATCTAGAGTGCAATGGATGCTGTAGTATATCCTCATTTCACATTTGTTGACCTCCATGCTATGCACAATGACTGAAGTTATCCAATATTGTCTGTGAAAACAAATTGTGGTGTTTGGCCTTTCAGACGTCATCGTATTTCAAACAGCACCTGCCAGTTTATGGATTTTGAAGAGTGCTTTTCGAGCCACAGGAGGTCTCAGTGTTCCTCTGTCCTCTGGGGCAGAGGAACAGAAAGGCTGCTGCTTTTTCCCAATTAATTCACGCGGTGAGGTGGGAGCCAAGTGCAGGAGTCACAGGCTGCCCAGAGGGGTTTGTGGAGTTTCCTTCTCTGGAGATACTCAAAACCCGCCTGGACACAGTCCTTTGCAGCTTGCTCTAGGTGATGCTGCTTTGGCAGGGAGTTGGACTAGATGATCCCCAGAGGTCCCTTCCAACCCCTACCATTCTGTGACCATTCTGGTTCCAAGCAACACCACCACTGGCCCCTCTGTCCTGCTTGCTTTCACACCATCCTTCAGACAGAGGCCATTTCAGCACACAGCTACAGGCTTTAAAACCCCTCTATTTAGAAGCCCAGGCTAAGACCTGCCAACTGTTACATTACTTTCAAGATCCAGCACTATCTTTGCAAAATCGCTGTGCTTTGCATTGGACTCCTCTGACCTGAGTCTCCCAAAATGTGTCATACAATGACTCTGTCCATGCTGCTTTTGACAAATAGCTGTATGAGCGGTCAGGTCATCATTTCCATAATCTGCCCATGCCACATACATACGGCTGCCTTGCAAGCAGATAATCCGCAGACCGTCTGGATGAGCTCAGTGCAATAAGATAACTGTTCACTAAACCGCAGGGCGGGCTAGGGCTAGGTGGTGGCAGTGCACTGCAGAGGACAGGGTCTGGGCTTGTCTGGGTCTGTGTTTGCAGATTTTCATCTAGCATGGACAGAAAACCTTGTCTCGGTCAGCTAGTCTACACGCACCCACTCAATCCAGCTCTCGGAGCCTTCACCCACAAGCTTAAAGGCAGAAAACGAGCAGTGGAACCAAGGGAAAAGCAGGGAGCAGAAAACCCAAGATGACCACATATGGACTTCCAGCTCTTCTTTCTTTCTATGACTTTTCATCTGCAGTGCTTCTCCTCACACAAAAGCACTGACAATTCACCGACCAAAGGAGGAACGATTGTCTAACACAGCTAGAGAGTGCTCTGCTTGATGGGAAAGATGGGGGCACCTCTTGATGGGATTCACTGGTTTGTGCAGCTGCTCTCAGCAGCATTAGCCTATACTGGAGATGTCAATAAAAGCAAAATTTCATGCAAACTTTCTGTGGCTGGGCCAGTCCTGGTCTCAAGGCAGGGCTGTCAGCAAGAAGCAAAACAGGAAAGGCCCCTGCTATGGCTGAGCACTAACCTTCTCGGACATGAATCAGATAAGAGCTGCCTTTCTGAGCAGGAGACTCATCTCCCACCATGGCCCGAATGGGGGCAATCGCCTCAATACCCCAATCCTCAGAACAGCTTTAACTTAAAGACTCATTGACTTCCCATCTCCTTTCCTGTAGCTGACTATATTTTTTCCCATTTTGCTATCTGACAGCCAGGTGCTTTGTGCCTCACATAAGATCAGGATATTAACACTTTGTTCCTGTCTCCAGCCTTACCCTCTGCCTAACACAGGGTGCTTGGCAAGAATCTTTTTTTTTTTCTTAGTCCTGCATAATCCCTTTCTGAATTGACCTTCTTTGGCAATTCCAGGGATGATTTATACCCAAGAATAGCAATCCGAGGATTTTAGCTGGCGTGAACCAAAGTCCAAGAAGGAGAATGTGAGGTTTAGAGACATCAGCTAGGAAACTGAGCATTGAGATATCAGCAAACAGCCCTTTTCAGCTATATTTTATAAGCTGGACAGAAGTGAAAAGCATGAAAGAAGATAACCTGTTTCAGTCTCAAATTAAGTGGGGAGGACATGTTTACATTTTACCAGTGAGGAATTCTTGAACTTTTAGAGTTGAGTGTCTTGATTATGCCCCACGCACTCATCAAGAGGCTAAAATAAGGCATATGATGCAGATGGCCTAGGAAGCAGATGACTTCATATTTGAATGTTACCCTGTGTTATGCGTAGGGAGGAGTGAAACGTATTCATCAGCTTAGCGGAGGAAACTAGAAGTCTCACCACATTTCAGGGTCTGCCATATGATGAAAAGATGTCTAAATATGGTGTACAGATAAGAAAAAGGCTACTAAAAACATCAGGACAAATACTAAGGTATTCTCATAGTTCTTATTCAGACTAACTCCTAGTGAAGTCAGCAGACATCTTCTCCCAAACAGCAGTTCAGATAAATTCTAGGTTTGTCCCATAACTGTTAAATCCTCCCTTCATCTACCAGACAAACACCCTCTTGAAAGAAATGTGCAAAGCAAACTGTCTGCTTTTCATGGGCTGCTGTTGGCATCTCTGGAAGTTTTATTTTCAATCCAAAAAATCTAACAGTCCTTGCTAGGATAATGATCATGTGCCAGTTTAAGAAATAAGTGCCATGCAATTAAACTATACATATGTTTTCTGTTCCCTCCTATCAGTAGCACTGTGGACAACTGTGAGAGCATTCTGACTTGATGAACTGAATTTGTTGTTATTATTTGTAAATGCAACATTTGTAAAACTCAGTGTGAAACAGATTTTGCAGGAGGTCAGTTCCTTGAGTGCTGTTGAATCATTAGTCAATGAGAAGACATGCTGTGATGCATCTTCTCTATTTCTGTGATGTTTCTAATACAGCATCAATCATTCAGAACAGAAGCACCTGTAGGCAGAAAAGCAGTAAACATTACATTTTCCCTTGTCAGAAATGCAAGGCTTGGACAAACACACTGTAAAGTGATCCATGGGAGATGGAAAATGTTAGAAATACTTGCTTTCTTGTAGGGGGGTACTAAGTTGTAATTTAGGGCATTCAAGCTAAGCTGACAGTTACAATCCATGTTGTAAGACACCAACATTCCCCAGGCCACCCTTCCCAAGCCTACTGGCATGACTGGAGTACCTCCATGTAACTGAGAACAGGGGGGTCCTCTGAGCCTGCCCACACCCAGAGTACTTTGGCTTACTTGCAGAAACAGCTAACCCTTAGTGTTGCCGAGGCGGCTCACTCCAATCCGGTCGAGAGGAACTCCAAACCGTCTCTTAGGCAGCTCAACCACTTTCCTGCATGAGGAAAAAAAAGCAAAGGAGGAGGAAAAGAATTGGGGAAAAATATCACAGGAATAATCAAAATGTTACTACATCTGTGATTCCTCCATTCATCCCACTGATGACTTTATTGTTGAGGCAGAACAGCTGTACAGGAGCAGCCAAAGATGTGAGTGTTTAAAAATAAGATGCTTCACTTGTCTTAGAAAATAATAGGCAAGAGTTGCACCTGATTTACAGACTGGCTGATGTTGATCCACTATCCCTGTTTTTATCTGGCAGCAAACAAATAATTCTCAGGTTAACTGCTAGTCATAAAAGAAAGGAGATATGCTGCATTTATAAAGAGAAATTGTTTCATGCATGGTATCATATATTTGAAGTGACCCATTAGCGTGGATCTTTGAAATCTCCAGGGCCAACTGGGGCTGAGGTAAGCAAGGAAGTAGAAAGCGTTGCGCAATAACAGAGCGGAAAAGTCAGAGAAGCCCTAGCAGGATTTTCCTATGGGGTCTCCTGCAATGCACTGTTCTCAACATTGAATAGTAGCAACCCTTTGATGAGACTGAAAATAGGAGTGTTGTGGGTTTTTCCCTCCATATGGTAGGAAATCATCATTTTCTGATGATTTGACAAATGAGGACACGAGGGAAGTTTGAAATAAGTTGTATGCTGGAATATTTTATTATGATTTTGTTTTAAATATAAAAAAGAAGTTTTCCCATCTTAATTCAGCATTTTTGAGCATTTTTTTCCCATCAGCAGAAGTTTTATTTTAATTAATTGTGAAAGTGATGGGATTTTCTGCAGCCGAGAATAACCTCAACTTTTGCCCTTGGAAATACTTGCCAGCAAAATGCAGGTCCAAGAGAAACCCTGGAAAATGACCTCTTTTCTCCATCAGTCCTTGTCAAGGAAAACGAATAAGAAATTTTGTTCTTTAAGTTTGAAAATGCAAAGTAACTACCACAGCCTCAAGTTGCATCAGGGGAGGTTTAGATTGGATATTAGGAAAAACCTTACTGAAAGAGTTGTGAAGCATTGGAACAGG
>Ga0181612_105859_pt1 | contig 12385 bp, 5 predicted proteins | sample HoacroProtozoa21_FD_119630 | JGI IMG/M metagenome (GOLD analysis project Ga0181612, IMG submission 119630) | Hoatzin crop microbial communities from Cojedes, Venezuel. Combined Assembly of Gp0051906, Gp0051904, Gp0051908 | reverse complement strand
GGGAGGGGCGGTTGGGGTGGGTGCTGGTGGCTGTGCGCTGGGGCCTCCGTGCGGGGTCGTGCGGGGCGGGGGGCCGGGCCGGGCCGGGCGTGGAGCCGCGGGCGTGCGGCGCTGCGGGAGTGGCTCCTTCTCCCCGGGAGAGCGGGGCAGGCGCCCGCCCGCCCATGCCGGTACCCGCGTCCCGGGCCTCCGGGGTGCCCGAGGGGGACGGAGGGCGGGCGGGGCCGGGTCAGGTCGCTGCGTGTCTCTCCTCAGCTGGTGCCTCTCGTGTCGTCGCAGGTTGGCCCGGGTGAGCGTCCTCCATGACTGCCTGGGCTGCAGGACCTTCGAGCTGCCGCCCTCCGCGGCTGTGGGCAACGTGAAGGCGCGGATCGAGGCGGAAGCGGGCTTCCCCGCCGCCGAGCAGCGGCTGTGGCACGGCGGCAGAGAGGTGAGGCGGGGCGGGGCGGGCGGCGCGGGCAGCGCCGCTTCCCCGGGGGCCTCGCCCGGCCGCTTCGTGCGCCTCGGCCGGGGCTCCCGGTGCGCGGGCAGCGCGGTGCGGGCCTGAGGGGAGCGGGGAGGCCGCTGGGACGAGCAGCCAGCCCTCGCGCTCCTCTCGATGGTGCTGGCTTGTGTCATTGGGGTTTTTGTGTCCTTTTATGACATAATCCATATGGCTTACCCTCATTTTTCTGAAGGGGAGCAGAAGATTCACCGGAGAATGCTGATGCGCTTGTTCTGGCTTCCTTTCGATCTTTAATTGATTTTCTACCTGCTCACCAGCTTCAGCAGCAGGGTTGATGCCACCCTGATGGGAAGCTCTTACGGGAAGTTAGAAGTTGAGATCTGGGTCCAGGAGAGGGGAGTCAAATGACCTTGCTGCGCTGAAGGCATCGGCCTGGGGTCACCATTTCGGTACTGCTTGCCATGTTTCTAGCCATGGCCTTGGGAAGTGGGAACCTGGAGATAGTGTTGGGATGGGAGGAGTAGAGGCAAGAAGAGGGGAGGGAGAGGAGGTTGGAAATTAGGGTTAAATAGGGCAAGGGGACTTGGAAATGCATAAAGGAGAAGAGAAGGTTCCGTGGAGACCTTATTGTGGCCTTTCGGTATATAAAGGGGGCTTATAAGAAAGATTGAGAGAGACTTTATACCAAGGCCTGTAGTGATGGGACAAGGGGTAATGGATTTAAACTGAAAGAGGATGTATTTAGGTTGGACATAAGGTAGAAATTTTTTTAGGGTGAGGGTGGTGAGACACAGGAACAGGTTGCCCAGAGAAGTTGTGGATTCCACCGTCATTGAGAGTGTTCAAGGTCAGGTTGGATGGAGTTTTGAGCAACCTGATCAAGTGAAAGATGGCCCTGCCTGTGGCAGGGGGGTTGGGACTAGGTGGTCTTCAAAGGTCCCTTCCAACCCAAGCCATTCTATGATGCTAGGAAAGAACTAGATGTATTGCTCAAGAAGCTTTTAAGAACCTACATGGGGAACACAAGCAGCCTTTAAGGGCTCGGGTTTGAAACAGACTGCCCATGTAGTTTTGCCTGATTGTGTGTGTCGTTAATTTTGTGCTCTGCAGGCCTTCCTGTTTTGTGAGGAAGGAGATCTGTGCATCACTTTCTGAAATTCGTCTGAGATCCAAGCAGCAATCTGTCTGGCACGGAAAACTATCTTTTGGCAGGGAACAGTCAGTAAGCAGACTGTAATAGCTATTCTGATTTTTTTTTTTTTAAATATTAAACTAGAATACATATGGGAATATTTATTCTGTACTGTAGCAATTTTGAAAATCCTCTATCCTTTGAAAATCCATTAAAATTTTTGAACTCCTGTTTATTGAGATCAAATTATTTTTTGATTTACTGAAGTAGTAGAATATTCATCAGTAAATATTTTTTTTTCAATTACAGCTGCTACGTGCAGTTTACAGATGTTAAGTAGAATCCATTATCTCTTTATCTCATAGTTACTTACAGTGTTAAACTATTATTTTGAGTCTATTCAGTCTCCTAGTTTCTGCTGGTGTTTTGGTACAAAAATCCTACCTGAGAAAATTCAGTTATTCTATGGCTTTAATACTTGGTGATGAGTTATGGTGTTCTGTGGATTCTTTTTTATTTTAGTGAGTCCTGAGTAGGTGGTATACCCAGTGTCAGTTATTTTACATCTTAAGACAAGATCAGCTAACGTATAACATTTCTGTAGGAATTTACAGGAAATGCACTGTTGTTGTAAGTACTACTGAAAACTGGTGTAAGTAAAAAGTAATATTTTTTTCTTATTACTGTTTTTAAATTATGACTACATACTGTGGACTAGGACTGTCTTTTGCTTATTAAATGTAGTTAGACTGTAAGTGTCTACGTCTGTGTAAGCACCAACTTCTTTCTGGTGACTTGTATTTACCCATTGAAGTGAGGAGGTAGTCCTGAGCTTTGCTATAAACTGAGACTAATACAATAACATAATTTCACATAATAAAATTTTAATACAGTTTACTATAAAGGAAACTAATTTGAGTTGGTTAAGTTTCTTCTTAGCACAGCGCACCTTCTACATTTGTTATCGCGGTATGCAGGATAACATCACGTCATATATGACTATTTTAGCATCACAATGTATGTGACTGGGACACACATATAATGTGAAACTAGAATTGCAACAAATCTGTTATGTGCTGTGATTACTAAGTAGTTTTCCTGATGGCTGCTAAGGAATTTGCTGCTTAGTTTGCCTCAGTTTCTCTGATGTTCCTGGTGAGTCCATAGGTCTGCATGTAGAGGTAGTGGGGAGATGAGGCTGTCAAATTCTTCAGGGGTGTTTCTGTGACATCTTTTTGTCTCTACTGTATTACTAGCTGATTTGAGCTGATACTGCTTAGTTTAAAACTCCTACGAAATCGCATACCCATATGTACTTTCTGAAGTACATAGACCCTATACTTCCTGTGTACGTTTATTTTCTTTATGGGCATGTACCTTAGAACAATAACTGCTTTAGTTGTATGCTTCCGGAAGTTCCCAGAACATGGGACTTTTCAAATGTAAAAACAGGAGGCCGTGGATTGCTCTTAGTATGCTTCTATAGGCATTTTTTCCACCTGATTTGTTAGCAGCCATTTTTTTGGTCCCGTAACTAACAAACTGATACTTCATCTGAGGAGTATCATTACACAAAGGAGGCCACCCTAGACCCCAGGGACTGAAAGTGCTGCTCAAACCTAATACTGGATGTTTCATGGTGTTTGTATACTTTTAGATGAAACCAGTTTCCATAGAATAAATATGTAGGTAATGAAGCTACAGTAAATTATTTATGCTGCGGAATGTTCTGATGAAAATGTGTTGGTTTTTTTATTTTATTTCAGTTATCTGATGGTATCAAGATTGTGGATCTTCAGAAGTCTCAAAATCAAGTTTTTCTGAAGCTTCGGTCAAAAGGATTGAAAGGAGGAGGTACAAAAATACTTGTCTCTGCCTATAAACTGGAAGGTCAACACGTTTTCTAATGCAATCTGGAGTTAATTGAAATTGAAAATTGAAATTATTCTCTTCTTTAGATGGCGAGCAGTTATTTTTCTTATAAGTCCTAGGTATCACTTCACTTGTTCATTATGCCAAGGAGTAATGGTTTTAAGGTAAAAGAGGGTAGATGTAGACTGGATATATGGAAGAAATTTTTTACAGTGAGGGTGGTGGAACACTGGTACAGGTTGCCCAGAGAGGTGGTAGATGCCCCATCCCTGGAAACATTCAAGGCCAGGTTGGTTGGGGCTCTGAGCACCCTGATCTAGTTGAAGATGTCCCTGCTCTCTGCAAGGCGGTTGGACTAGAGGACCTTTAAATATCCCTTCCAACCCAAACTCTTTCATGATTCTATGATTCTAAGAAAAACAATAGTAACATCGTGATGTGTGGGGGATATGGAGCAAGAAAAACAGAGAATCTTTTGGACCAAATCATGCCTATGATCTGTTCTGACAATGGTTTGAGTGGAAGCCTTGCTCTCATAATCACATGCTACTGATACGGGAATTTTAATATTAACAAATGTGTCATGGAAACATTCAGTAGCAGTTTCTTGCATGAGAAAAAGAAAAAAAAAAGAAAGAGAAAGAGACTGCACACATAGCACAGATAATGCTCAACACCCAGTTGCAAGCTGGGGCCGTGGCTGAGCACTGGTTTCACATTGCCCTTCACACATGAAAAGAATGGCTGTTCCAGGGAATGTCAATGACTTCTGCAACCATAGGGATGAAGTGACCAACAGCCTGTCAGTGTTGAAGAAAACTCATGGGAAGATCTGTGTGGGGTTCTAGGCAAATTTATAGTCTGAAAAGATTAGCAGATGAGGAACGAAGATTTTGAGATCTAGCTGTGTTCTTTGGTGACAGAAAGATTGCTAGCAACCATCATTGTCACTTCACTTCTAAGCAAGTGCAAGGATTCAGCTGGAAGGTGGATAATTAAGGAGTTAAGTTAATGTTGAAGGATATAACTTCTGTGGATATTTAGCAAATTGCTGGTTAAAACTCTTTGGGTTTATCTGCCATTTAGCTCTCTGTAAGAAATGTACTGCTTTGCTCTGAACTGCCCTTTTCCTTAACTTTTTTCAACATTAATTTATGCTCCTACTAACCTAGTGGCTGCTCTGACTTGCACCACTCTCTGTGTCCCTGAGAATGGTTCAGCTAGAGAAGAGATCGCCTCACTGATGCAGTCACCAGAGTCAAGCAGTTTTCAAGGTTTGGAAGCACCGGCATTTTGCCATTTTGGTATCCCTTTATCTGATTTCTTGATGAAAATGGTCCAACATCTATAAAGTGTTCTTGAGCAAAACTTTACCTGTAACATTAGAAATTCCTGAGTGGTTTTCTGGGAACAATTGCATCCTGCTAAATCAGAAAGATCAGCCTGTAAATCCAATGAACTGAGTCAATTCTCTTTGAAGTCTGTTTCCAGAGTGCCGTGAGGTGAGTGAGTTAACACAAAGGCTGCCGCACATGGTACGTAAATGTCCACTGCCAGTCTTAAGACATGGGATTCTGGAAAACAGATTTCATATCCTATCAATGTAGAATGAAAGCACACACAAATCATACTCCCAGTGACCCAACACAGTAATGTCCACTTCGGGGACTGACCTGGAAAAAGATGCCATGTGCATCTCTGTCACATGTGGTGACCACTTAATAAAGATATGAGTGAAAGATTCAGGAACAAGTAAAACTGGGTGTGAGTAGGGAGTAATGACCCATGGTGAGTGACAATTGAGGTTATGTGGATGAATATTCAATGTGAATGGCCTGCATTATTCATGGAAGGTTCAAGGTAAAAGGGTTAACTTGATAACATCCTCTTACTGACATCTCATCCAGAGAAGAAATCCCAGCTCTGTGGTGCTCCTCAAACTGAGTCCCTCTGTATGCAAACAAATATGCTGGTGACCCGTCTGCTTCCCACTAGTGGTAACTCTTAGGGGACCAAGGACCTTCTGTGAGTGCTGGTGACTTTGCCACAAGCTGTGCAGCTGAAATAATATACAGCCTTTCATCTGGCATGGGAACAGGCTGGGAAAACATCTGTAGAAACCAATAGTCTCCTGGTCCCCCAGATGTGATGGCACATATTGCCATGCCTGGCACTACCCATGTCCTCTGCTCACCCGTCTGACATGAAGAGCTTCCCCCATTGTCCATCCTACTTCATTTACCATAACACATGGTCAGAGGGAAATACAGCGGCTTCCTGCTGTTACAGGTAAATGCACCCTGACCAGGAAATGTAGGCAGGAGAGAAAGAAACAGTAGAGAAGAGTGGAAAATAACAGTAAGGAGGAGGAGGCAGCACAGGGATGTAGCCAGCAGAAGAGATTTGGTAGTGCGCATCCCCTTCACAGAAAATTTAAGAGACTAGAAAGGTTGTTCACACAAGAAAATGGTTTTCCTCAATACAATAAAATGAATATCAACACAGAAAAATCTCCTTTTTCAAAGTCGACACCATTAACATGAGCAAACTGACTCTGTGGAGATGCACAACTCTGCAGATTTTATGGCATCGTATAATTGCAACATTAGCAAGTAAATTAGTTAGTCCTGTACAGAACTTTGAAATGCTCCCTGTTATTTACCATTTCTTCAAGAATATCTAGATGGCTGGTGCCTTGTGCAAGGGCCTTTGAGTAAGGTAGTATATCTTCAGAATAAAGCTGAGGCAAACACAAACTATTTCTGAATAAAAGCATCCACACAGGAGTCTAACACATTCAGCTAACGTGTTCTTACTTAAGCCTTCTAGTAATTTACCTTAACTTTCTTGTCAAGCCCTTAGCAAGAAGACAGTAGACTCTACACCAGCATGGAGAAGAACTGAAGTGTACTCCTCTAGTTCTAGCTACTGCAAACATTAACATTAAACTGTTGATTGTTAAATATGAATCTTTCCCTTTCCCTGGCAGGTATCATTTTAATAACTCCTTTACTGCTTTTGCTCAAAAAAGACTCACTTTCATCACCATAATTTTAAATTTCTGACTGAAACAAGAAGAACTGATCAAAAGCACATTCCTGTTAAGTGGGGAAGGTCAGACCTCTCTGATGGCTCAGCTGACATATTAGTGGTTGTTACTAAGTTCCTCCAGTGAGATATTACCAACAGCCTTCTACAGGAGTCTTGGAAAGTAGAGATCTCACAGCTATTAAGAACTGGGAGGGAAAAAAAAATCATAGAGATGGAGAAAGAAATGAAAAATAAAAGAGATCTAAGCTGGGCTGGAAGAAGATAGTGAAAATACGCTTCAATACTACATAATGAGAGTTCTATAAACTGGTAGATGCACAGGAAGAGAAAGACACTGACCTTGCAGATCTCTACAGATAGATAAACACATGCAGTGGGAAAGTTAATCAAACTAGCTGATCCTTCACCCACAAAAGTCAAAGTATTTTTCTGACTTAAGTGGGATTTAGATTTGTCCAAGGCACGTAAAGTTACTTTCAGGGAAAGCATTGGTGCCGAATCAGGCCTACACTGAAAATGTTGCTATCAGTTTTCACCCTCCTGTTAACAGTTATTTATGAAAAAAGGAAAGAGTAAAATCAGCTGTGGAAAGAAATGCAGAAGTGCCAGAAATCCCTTTGTCCCCTCAGTTTTAATATCTGTCTACTGATCTAGCTTTTACACGAAACCTCTTTAAGTGAAACCTTCTGTGCACTTAGAGCATCAAACAGACCAAGAAGTCTGCAAGGTGCCCTGCATGTTTTTCTCAGGATTAAAATTAAAACACTGACTTGATATTTTATTTGAAAGGGTGCCCTACTTGCCTATTTTGCTGAAATCAGATGGTTGGAAACTTGCAAGACATGCACACTCTTGTTTAATGTAAATTGTACATTCTTACAATAAAGGTTAACAGAGAGGAAGGCATGTCTGATGCTGTTATCATTTGAGTTTGAAATTAAAATGCTCCCCACTCTCCTCCACTTTACAGGAACTACACACAGCACCACCAGTACTCCTCAAGCTGCAAAATTAGTACTTTCGGGAACTGGGCTCTGCCCGACCTTAATCAGTGTGTATGTGGACTTAACCATCCTTTCAAAGGATGATTCTTGCAGTTGTAGAAGCCTAGGTTGTACTTGACAGCTCTCCCTCTGCAAAACAGTAGTAGACAAACCCATCAGACCAAGCACAGTTTAGTGCCCCTGATCAGTTGAATAAGATCAGATCTCTATTTTGGCACAAGGAGCAAAAATATTTCATTAAGCCCGATTACTGTTTGCTTAGTGGAAGGCTGTTTGGGGCACTTTAAATAAGGTCTGTCCCATCACATACTGTCTGCCAAAACTGCGACTGGCCGCTGTACATGGAAAAAAGCAAAAAAAGAAAACAAAAACAAAAGCTTCCTCTCACTAATTTTCTTCCTGATATAAAACAGGTGCCATGCTTCCAGCTTGCCAACTACAGACACCTTTTCACAATAGTAAAAAGGCTGGGACAACATAACTTAGAGGAATCAGGAAGAAAAAAAGACAACTATAGTAAATTTCCATCTAAATATATACAATTGATTTGCTACTATCAGTTATTAAAATCACAGGATGCTTAACTTGCTTCTAAAACTTGGAGACATGAGAAAAATGGAAGGGAGAGAAACAAGAGAGCTCTGAGTATCCTCTCAGTCCAAAGCTACCGTGATACAATTCATGTGCCTTGACTGAGGCTAACTCCTATTAAGCTCCCATTCAATGTGATCTGGAAAAACAAGCCATAAAGCCAGTCTGAAAAGCATCAGGTCATGTCTTGTTTGCATTGGAAATAGGAAAATCAGTAATAATGTTTAAATAAAAGCAGAAATTAACTCATTGAGTTAAAACATAATCAAAGTTGGGTACTCCTAACTTTGGTCATGTGTTATAAGTTTCCCCTTTTTCCTGTTCAGTGACTTTTAACAAAAGTGAAGGAAAGTACTTTTAAAATACACAGATCTAGATTTTAAAACCAGTATTCTAAGATTTCAATCACTGAGTGATTTTTTTTTCTGTACTCCATGACTTGCAGTGATTATCTTTTGACTTTTAGGTGTGAATGGTGTTGTGTTTTTTGGATTTTTTTAATCTTCTCAAACTTTGAAGATGGAACTGGTCAGGCTTTTTTCAATATTCTCTCCTCTGCTGACTCCCAAAATACCAATCGGCCAAAAAGGTTTCTCTCCTCTGGGATAGAATTTGTGGAGGAAGATTTCAGAGATTTGCCCTACAATAACCTGTAACTCAGTGTTTATTCATTGAAGTGGAAGAGACTTAGATTAAAATCAGAGCACCATATCAGTCACTAAGGAGATCTGAATGTGAATCTTCAGTGTCCCAAGTGAGTTCTGTAATGGAAGAATATTCGGGATTCGGAGGAGCATGTAAAGGGCTGTGGCAGGCCTAACGTGCTTTTATTCTACCTTTCTTTTGAAAAAAAAAATACCTAGAAATATGGACTAATTCTGATGCAGACTTTTTTTCACAGCTATTTCTTTTTAATGAAACTATTTTCTACCGTTCCCTGCTTTGATAGTTTTGGATCATGTCTTCCAAGACTGTTTATATTTGGGACACACACAGTATTCCATTTTAGCTGGGACAGTGTAAAAAGGAAAAAAATTTTTGGTTCACCCTTTGCCTAATCAAAGCCCAAAAGTCCCCACCACTACTGAGTCTCTCATTTCACTAAAATTATTCAAGCACTACAGCATAAAGGCTGTCAGAAGCCAGTCCTCTATATGCAAAAAAAGGAATTAGTGACTATTCCAGGGTGGGTAGGGAACACTATTTCATTTGCTATTGTGAGATATCAGGAGATCCTCAAATGAAAGATGTTGTAAAGTGTAAGTGGAAAATATACTAAGACTTCACATGGAACTGAACCATGTTTGTTTAGATACCTGATGGAATGTTTGCACTGTAAAGAACCTAGTGTGTGTATATGTTACTTTAAGAAAGTATTTTCCCTCTTATTAGGACTACTGATCTCAGGAATACCATTTCCTCTGTACCACATGGTGCACGGATATTGCAGTTTCCAGTATTTGTTGTAATGTGGGTGTCTGATTCAATTGCTTGGCTATCTTTGGAGGGTGAATGTGATAAACAGTAGGACCATAACCCAATCATAAAAGCAATGGGAAATAAAGAACAGGCCCTGTTATAATATATTTTTGGACAGCTTTGGATGATTATTTCATAGAAACCTAGCCTCCTAACCTCCACTCCTACCCTATCAGCTCAGGTATGTTATGGGTGACACCGTGGGTCTCTGTTATCTACTGAGGTGAAAAAGAGCACAAGAGCAGATGTAGAAACACTAACCCATCTCTTCCTCTCCTCACGACTGTCTGCATCCCAGCTTTACCTCTGGCCCAAAACTTCTCATCCCTGTTCATGAGGCACTCAATCCTGGCCACGTCTCCTGGACATCATGGATGAAATGCTATTACCATCTGCATGCTGAATGCTTCCTTCCCACATCAGTATGCGATATGTCTTGTGGATGCCTCTTGTCTTGAGCACAGATTTCACGCAACACTTGGCAATCAGTGGCTGAATCTGAGGTATGAAGCAAGGAGAGCACAGGGCACTCCTAGTCTCCACCATCCCCACCTGCGCCTGGAGAGTTGTTCTTCGCTGGAGGGGAGTGGAAACTGTGCAGGGAAGCCTGGGTGTGTTCTGTACAGCATCTTTCTAAATTTTTCTCTCAGAAATGTATGCACAATGATCCTCATGTACCTGAGACAGACTGCTATATATGCTGCAGAGAGGGTTTGCATGCACCCAATACATTTACTGGTTCAAGGACATGGTGCACAGTACTCAGGCCATCCACACTATTGAGATTACCAGCACACACTCAGGTATCCATCAGTAAGAAATATCCAAGGGGGAAAATAAAGAAAAAAGGACATGTAGTAGCCTAATGATGAACATTGCCTTGATTACAAAACATGGCATCATCAAATTCCTTCTCACAGGCATTCTCCAGCATGGTCTTGGCAATTACTTATAATACTAGAAACCACTTTTCCTCTTTTTAAAGAAAAAAAAATATAACCAGGTAAAATAAGGTAGATGCTAAGGGACAACCTTCTGGTACTATCCACTTAAAAGAGCAAAAAATATTTTTGCTGTCCTCAGTTAAAAACAGGGAAAAAAAGAGAGGTGACAGGCATGTTCTCGATGAGGCATAAATGAAGGGTTTCAGGCTGGTCAGAGCCTGGGTTCACACGATATTGTCAAGGTCCCAGATTTATGCTTGACAGTGTTAGTTCCAGGACCACTATTTATGTTGCTTTAATCAGTCACACTTTTAAAATCACCTATGCTCAGCATTTATATCAATAAGGTGGTAATATTGCTGTCAGGCACAAATATCGATAGTTGTGTCATAATCTAAACTCTTTTAATCTTTTCCTATGCTTGCATTAATGAATCTGTAAGACAACAACTACTACTACAACAACAAAAAAATAAGGATGGTTTGTATTATGACGAGTGGCCATGGAAGAAGAAAAAATACCAGCCCTTTTTTTTGCTTTTTGCCAACCATTTTAATTTGCCTTTAGCCTTCTCTTTTTCTGTCTGACTTTGAAGACATTGTCAGCACATCCTACTGATTTTCTCACAGGCTACTTACATCTCTGAAAATATTTTTAGCCTCAATGGTAGTGTGAGGCAGGTAACCTCTTCCCTAAGTGACTGGGGAGAGGAGGAGAGGGAGAAAAAGACAGAGAAAAAAAGAAACTTCAGTCTGATTCCTGTGTGAGGAGGCATCATTGTGCTTTTTCTTTATCCTTTTTGGTTTTTTTGACTGAGCCCACCCTAACAGCTGTCAGCCTCGGTTCTTTTTTCGTTGTAAATAAAGTCCTTCTTGGGTTATAGCTTTAAGCATTTATTTTTAATTAAAATTCAATTCAAATATGAAAGCCAAAGAAACTTTCAAAGCAAAATCTACAAACTGATTCTCTCAAAGGGTCTGTTTTCATTGCCATAGATACAGATTACTATAAAGAAACTTGAACCAGACCTTTGACACCCAGGAAGGTCAAAAGTCCTTTCTGCCTGTGCTAGGACCCTTTTGACAACTTCCTGTATAATTTGACTGTTATTTGCGTGTCTGGTCATCGTCTGACCCTGAAGTCTGGAAAAAATTGAGAGGCAGCATATATCTCTGTTTCATATGGACCTCAAAAAGGGCCATTTTAATTGCATTTTGGTGGAAACCTACGTGTGCAGGCTGCAGCTGGGGAAGCTCCTAGACTTTTGTAGGTTAAAGATCAGCTTGCCTTACACTACAGTAGTTTGGTGCATATGAGCAGCTCTGTGCTGTTATCTCCACAGCAAAAATGGATGTGTTTCACAGGTTACACAGATTTCAAAATGTACAGCACTTGCCCCAGTGCTACAAGCTAAAATTGAAAATACACTGCTCTGTCTTGAAATCTGTGCATTTCATATGCTTCCTATTTAAAGCCGATTGTGCTTCTGAGGCCTGGTGGTGCTTGAGATACTGTAAAGTTGCAGCCCTAGTTCTTGGTCAATGACATCCTCAGGAAGAAAACCTATATTAATAGACTAAAGGAGTCCATGGCAATCTTGTCAGGTTTTCACACTGGATATTTGGGGTTTGTGGCACACTGCAATGCAAAAGTGCTACACAGCTTAAAGGCAGCCTGCAATTTAGAATCATAGAATCATTAAGATTGGGAAAGAAGATCAAGTCCAACCATCAACACAACACCACCATGCCTAGTAGACAATGTCCTGAAGTGCCATGTCTATATGTTTTTTGAACATCTCCAGGATGGTGATTCCACCACTTCCCTGGGCAGCCTGTTCCAATGCTTGACCACTTTTTCCGTAAAG
>Ga0181612_102489_pt1 | contig 12385 bp, 9 predicted proteins | sample HoacroProtozoa21_FD_119630 | JGI IMG/M metagenome (GOLD analysis project Ga0181612, IMG submission 119630) | Hoatzin crop microbial communities from Cojedes, Venezuel. Combined Assembly of Gp0051906, Gp0051904, Gp0051908 | reverse complement strand
TGCATGGCTTAACATACGAAAACAACCAAAGATCGGAACATTTAACACCGGCAAAATAATCTCCAATTACTGTCTTCAGTCAGACTGCAAACCAAACAAATAAGGCAGACAGACATATGGAGAGCTTGGAGGAATAAGTGAATATTCTGTAGAGCTCAGTACATATTTTTTCAAAGTCCAGAAGTAAAGTCCAGCTAACTACAAGAGATACGAAATGTGACATCCATGAAAGTATCAGGAGCCCAGTGTCCCTGAAGATCCAGTTATCAAATAAGGTATCAGTAGTTTGATTTACAGTATTTTTTAATGGGTTGGAATACCACAGTGGCCTCCTGTCTGGCAGAGAGTAACATCTTCTCCATCCAATTAGTGCCAAGTGGCATCTACCTTGCTCCCAACTTTTTTAACTTTTGCATACAAAAAACCACAGAAGACATTGCTATCCCTTCTAATCATGCCATGTTTGCTTTCTGCAGGTGAACGGCCGTTTGAATGCAGCTGGCAAGGGTGTAACAAGAAGTTTGCTCGCTCCGATGAGCTGGCCCGCCACTACCGTACTCACACTGGAGAAAAGAAGTTCAGCTGTCCTCTCTGTGAGAAACGCTTCATGCGCAGCGACCATCTGACAAAGCATGCCCGTCGCCATGCCAATTTCCACCCAAGCATGCTCAAGAGGCGAAGTGGAAGCAGCTCAAGAACAGGGTCTGTCAGTGACTACAGCCGCTCAGATGCCTCAAGTCCAACGATTAGTCCTGCCAGCTCCCCATAGACCTACCTGCACTGGATGTCAGCACTTTGCCTCTAATACCTAATGTGGAGTTCTGTTTGTGTTGCACACATTTAAAAAACTCTTGCTTCCCATCCTCAGCTCCCCATCCTGCTTTTAAAAAAAAAAAAAAATCAGTAAATAGCTGCCTCCCACTGCAATTTCCAGTCAAATTTTCTTTACCCAACCACGTAAGTGGCTACTCTAACCTCAAGACTTACATGTCCCACTAGTGACTCCTGCTGTCTCAATATTTCATACATTTTGCAACCATTTACAGATCCTGTTGATTATTCTTTATAAGAAAATAAGAAAATCTAAAAAAAAGAAAAAAATCCCACTTAGTTCACCTCAGGTGTCAAAGTAGTTTTGTAAGACCAGATTGCACAACATGAGCATACATACACTTACAAATCAACTGTGTTGGATTGTGCCCCTCTTCTCCTTTCTCAGGGATGGATATTTACGTTACACAATAATTTCAATGAAGACACACCCTAACCGCAGCCTTACTCTGTAAATATATTTGCACTCAGAAGTTTTTTGTTAGATTCTTTCACACACTGGGGAAAAATAAAAACAAGCAAACAATACAAAAACCAGACCAGTACTGGAATGTAGTACCAGACTCTTCCATTGTTTGTTTTCCTGATTATACACCTACACTGGGGAGTGTCCAAACAGGAGTCTTGCCTTTCGTCAAGCTGCCTTCTGCTTTTGGTAGCAAGCCATCTTTTCACTTCATGCTGAAGATGCTCCAAAACCAAATTCCTATTGCAAAAATCTCTGGGAGGTTGATAAACTTGTTTGTTTGTTTGTTTTGTGCTAGATAAAATTCTGAGAAAAAATTCTAAACAAGATGCCTTAAGTAAATACCTTAATCATGATGAAACATATTTACACTGGGTAACATTTTGTTGCAAGGAGGCATGGAATCTCAGAGACATTCTGTCGTCACTTTCTCCCAAGTTATTAAGCTCTCTGCACTGCCTGTTCAGTATGGGACCAAGAGAATATTAAAATCAAACCACACTGACTTGAACAATTGTCTTCATTAATTTTTCTTTTTCTTAAATGAACTATGGTAATAGCATAGCTGAACCAATGCCCAATAAAACTTTTATCAAGGTACTTACCTACTGTACAGCTGTATCTTAGCAAGACAAATTGGCTAAGACAGAGTTTCTTATCCTGTTGCATCACAATCATGGTCACTGATAAAAGGAAGTGAAAATTATAAACTATTTTCTGACTGGAAAAATAAATATGCATTTTTAAGTTTTAAGATAAAATTGTATTTTATTCCAGTGCTACTACAAGTTTCTCAAAAATACACATACCAGCATAAAGTGCTCTCATTTCTGAATAACTGCTTAATAACAAAAAGGAAATCTTGGCTACTTGTTAATAACTTTCAAATATTTGACACTAGATAAAACACTATGAGGTAGATTTTTATGTTTTGTATGGTAGAAAATACAGAAAAAGACCAGAAGCATTGTGATGTACTGGAGACCTCATTGGCAGCAAACACACTTTCTTTGGTTTGACTACATCTGATGGTGCATATTATAAATTCAGGTCCTTTTGATTCTGGAATTTTTTGGGTTTTATTGTTTTTACTGTAGGGTATAAATGCAGTTAAGTGTAGCATGGTGAAAAGAAACTCTCTATGCCAAACCTGCTGTTTGATACCAAGTGAATGCCTCCACATTCCGGATGAACCTATATCTTACTTGCTGCTTTGCATTGATCTAATTTTGCAAGTTTTTATTGTACTGTACGTTAGCTGTGAGAGGCTAATACAGTTTTCCAGGTAGTTTCATAGGTACTTCTGTAATATTTACATTATTCCTAATACTATGCTTTCTATTAGTTGTATGGATAAATACTTAAGAGACAGTTCAAAGTTCAGATATTTCAGTATTTTTTTCATGTTGATTTGATTCAGATTCCACCTCTATAAAATCACAGTTTTTGCCTTTTGAATTGGAAGTCATGTGAGGCACAATTCTACTGTTTCATTCCACAGAAAATGAAAGAACATGGTAAAGTTTTTTTGCAAGACGACAAATATTGTTGCGTTTGTGTGGTAAGTTGCCTTATCACTGTTAGGGGAAAGCCAGATCTGTTTGCCTCCATAGATTTCCTCTTTTGTTTTTTTTCCTTTTATAAAAATTTCATCTACCAAGATACACAATTTTAACAACTTCATACAATTCAGATAACAGTTATTCACATTCCGATCATTTCTGTGACTGCTAAAAGTGCTCTTGTGTTGTAGTTTTTGTGGAGGCATTTAAGATACCTAGCTGAAGGAATTCTACAGGTCAGCTGTGTCTTGTGTACATACTTTAAAACAAATCATAAACACATTTCTCATTATACCTTAACAGAGGGATATGGGGGTGAAAAAAGACAAAATTAAAAAGAGACCTAAGTAGCAGCAAAAATCATAGGCTTCATGATCTAAGTTCAGTTTGTTATAAAATAATGTTTTCTAGCAAGAGCATCATTTAGTCTTTAGCAAAGGAGGAATCACTCCAGTCCAATTATTTAGGGCATAATAATTCAGCATGAATCAGTAGATGTATTACAAACAAGTTGTTTTAATAGCCTGGAGAAAGAATATTTGCATCAGGTTTTATTAGTACTGAAATTATAGGATATAAAGATTATGGGACAACCTATTCCGAGTGACACAAGAACTATGTAATCTTAAACAGTAAACTAAGAATTTTATGTATATTGCTCATAGAGGTTACTAATAATTCTTCAAAAAAACCCCAAACCAAAACTGGATCAGAGTTGAATTTCCAGTTCAGCCAGTTCATCTAATTAGAAGGCTATGAGAATATATATAGCCACCATAGCTACACTTTCAGGAAATTCTCTGAAATTTGTCATTAAAACTTTTCTTTTTTTTTTTTTTATACATCTTAGCTGTAAATACTTCAGAGTGTGTTAGGCTGACAGTCAAATTACTGTGTTTTAAAATCCTGGCTAGAGTTTCAAGTATCTCCATTAACTGTTTAATACATGATAAAATGTATTTTAGGATAAAATTATGAATTCCAAACCAGTAGCAGTTTCCAAAACTGAATGTGAACAAAACCTCTCAACATTTTCATACGGAAAGACACTGTTTGGGGGTTTCTAGCATCTGCTGGATGCTAGAAAAGCAGCATCAGCACCTGCAAGGTCATAAGACTCCATTGTCATGATTCTTCCTCCTGAGTTTTGCAGATATGAGAAGTCTGAACAGCTCAAATTATGTTTTGAAAGCTGGGTGCTTATCCAAACTAACCTCCAATTTTTACCCTTTTATTGGTTTCACCCAGCGGTGTAACCTAAAATAGTCTCCTAGCATAGCAACAAACATTGCACACTCAGGAAATACTGCTCTGGCAAGGTGCAGATCTCTTCACAGTCCTCCATTTGGAGGAGTGCACGTCTCTCCTTCTGCCTCCTCCTTTCCCCATGCAATCTGTTGAGGTGAATCCCTACCAGCTACAAAATTGTTCAATTTTCTTTTTTTATTTCAGAATATAACAACATGTTTATTCTTATTAAGAAAGCCCTGATAGTTTGTTTTTCTCCGGCCATCATTCTAGTTTCCTCTGTACAAGTTGAGCTTGACTGCCTTGCTGTAGGAAACAGGTGCAAGTTAAAGTCATCATTTCACTACCACCACTCAGCTGAAACTAAAGATGCTCTTAGAAACTCATTCACCCCTTCCATTACCTCATCCTGGACGAAGGCCTAAAGTGCATTAATGGGCACATGAATTCAGTCTTCATCCTGTTTCTTGGATAGCAGTCCTGGTAAAATGCTGGCAGCTAGGTTTTATTGTGAGAATTGTTTATATCTGCGAATTAATTGTACCTTGCTTTTTAATATATGCATAGTATCTGTTTACATTACATAACTGTAAAGGTATGTATTTATAACAAGTCATCAGAAGCCTCTGTTTGATGGTAACACCTAATTCCTGTATGTATCCTACTGTTTTTACTGCATTAACCCTTGCAATAACTTTTAGCTCTGAGAGCCTCCGTATGCCTTTAAAACCTCATTACCTTCTATCCAGATGTTCCGTGCTTTCTGAGTTTCATGCAGCCAGGCAGTAAAAGGCTACGTGAGGAGCTTATCTGTTTCTAGCTCTTCACATTGACAACTGCTTCTCTCCAGTTCTTTGCCATGAGTTCTAGAACCTGTACTGTGTAAAGTCCATTGTGGTTTTGGGGAACATGTTTTGTGAAGAAAGAATAAGGAAAATGAACTCTGCATACTTAAAGCTTGCTTTTTCATTGCCATTTGATTTACTAATTTCATGAGGTGATGCCTACAAATTGACTTTCAGGTGCTCTTTTACTCTATTACACCACCTTTTTGTGCATTGGGTGCTAACATATAGTCTATGTCATTGGTATGATGGACGCCCATATTTTCAAGTCTTTTGGGGATAAAGCTATAGACTTAGGCAGAAGAAGATAACCGAATTATACTTGTTTACCCCATAAGCCAGAATACAGAATACAAAAGCCCATCCACTGGTATAGGGTTTTTTTATATATATATATGTATATGGATTTATATAAGCAGATGCACATACATATATAAATGTATATATGTGTATATTGTGTAGTACATGTGTGTATACATAAATACACAGCATTGTGTATATACTACACACCAAATAATGAAGGGATGTCTACAGAGTAAAAATAGGTATCCATTTCATGGGTCTGAACCAAAATCCTACATCTGAACACCACTGCATATGGAAAGTTTGAACCTGTTTTTTGAGATTTGTAGTGCAATTTAATCTCTGGCTACAGCTGCAGTTATCTGTGTAGATATGCATACTGGGGGACATGTGTGTGCGCGCACATGTGCTTTTTCACAAGCGCATGCCTTTGTGGGTGACAGAGAATATGTGTGCCAGTAAGTGTGCACGTGTTTACAGATATACTTCCAGCTTTGGTGAATTATAATGTTACCAGTGTCATCTTCCCTTGTACAGTTTTATCAGCAGCACATGAATGCTTCTGTGGGTTACTTTTCAACTCTTTAAATCACTACATTGAAGTATTACAGTTGTACAATTGTATGTTCATCTATTCTTGCTCTGCTGTAACTTTATGTATTTTGTACTGGATAGATTATATATTGTGATAATGTCCTATGCAACAACAATAAAAAAGGGAAAACAAAGGAAAAAGGAAGAAAATTAACATGTAAAATATTGTCTTAACTTGTATGCATGATTAGTGATGTTTACATTTTCCAAAATAAAACTTATAACTATGAAATATTTGTTTTCTTTTAATTTCCATCTCTATGTAGCAGTTAAAAAGCATCAATTGTTAATATTTCTGCTGTTCATTTGAGGCTTGATATCTTGTTTGATATATTGAAGTTTCACACAGTGCTATTGTTTTAAATGGGATTTTTTTTTAATCACTGAGAGAAAGTTTCTGTGATGTTTGTTTTGTACTCACCTCTTGCTTTAACCAGTATTTTATAGTTGTATAATGAAATTCCTTTCTCAAAGCTGGTATATACTGTGTTTTTCTTTACAAGATGGTTATAGATTAATATGCATGACTTAAAGGTCAGAGACAGCCATCCTTTCTTTCAAAGCCCAGTTCTTTGCAAATTTCTGATACCATCTCCACAAGCGGCATTGTCCTATCAAAAGAGTAATTTAATCTCACAGCACCCTGAAGTGTTCTTTCCTAATTTTAAAGATGAGGAAATTGGCACACAAGAGATTTGAGTGACTTCCTCGAAGACATGAGGCCATGGCAGATCTATGCCTTTATCCCCCTTTGAAAGTAATACCACACCCCCAGGAAAACAATTTTGTGCCCTATAATTATTATCTGTCTATAGAACATTGTAACTGATTGCAACAATAATTTAAAATAGTGGACTATGGTTGAAGGATGAAAGCTAAAATATCCTTACTAAGCTAGGAGCAATTGTGGTAATTACTTTAAAATTAGCGCATTTTCTTGTGCAGGGGTCATGAAAACTGTTCAGAGCAAGTAACTTGGAGAGCCATTATCATTAATAGCAGGTTTCCCCATGTATTCATTCCAGTGTTGAACTGTCAGTGCTATTCATTATCTCTGACGATGCGCCAGTTAGCTTGTGCATCTGTATGTGTCTATGATCAACTGCTATTTTAGAACTTATGCAGGGGAACTAGCTAAATCGCATAAATGCTTAACTATGTTGATGCAGTATTTAAGGGCTTGTTATCCAAGAATAGTGTACTCTTTGGGCATGGAGTGGATAGCCCTGACTCTTTAATAGCAAACCCTCACCTGGAACAGAAGACAAAATGTGTATGTCCAGCAGAAAACCATAGGTTTGTTTCATTCTCTTCTAACATTAGTGTGATGTGGCCTCTCACTGCTTATTCTCAATGTCTACGTTATAACTGGGAAATCCCAGGCAAAGGACTCTCTGAAACATTCAGATTGTAAGAATCCTCAGGCAAAAATCCTGGTAAATCATCTAATACCTGAGTAAGTTGAAGTTCCATTGCAGACCATGTGTGTCAGTCTGTCTGCTGAACTTCTTCCATTTCAGATCCACTGAAGAAATTAACATCACCCTAGCCCTGGCAGTCTTTCCCTTGATGCTTCTTCAGTTGTCTTCTCAATTCACAATTCTTCGTTCATTTTTCAGCTTTGAACAGACAGGCTAGGCAGCTGCTTTGGAAGTCCAGTTGCTTTTCAATAGTTTGTTCCTATGGAAAGGGTGTGATATATCTAACCTCTGTCGCTACCCAGTTTCTTGGCCACTCGCTCTATCTTAATTCACTGTGTGTACTGGGGGGAAGGTGGTGAGAGGTTCACTGATGCTGGAGAAAGTTGATACAGCCTCTTGCTACTCTTTTCTGTGAAGGAATGAGTCTGAAGTTTCTTCAAAATACAAGTTACAGAACACTTGTAGGCACTATTAGCTTGTGAAAATAGGCTGCAAAGAGTAGCGTTTCTGAACTCTTCCTACATGAGTGATCCGCCTCATGTTTGATAACAGAAGAGCAGTCAAAGTTTGTTTTTTGGCTTTCTAGAAGAATGAAAAGAGAAACAAATCCTTCTAAAATGATATGCCTTTTCAATTTAAGTATGGAGCTGTTGCCTTGGTACTGTAATGTTACGTGCCTCCTCACCCAGACACCCACACTCTGAAACGTGTGTGTTAACGCATTCTCATCTGCAAAAGAAATTTCTCCACGGTTGCTAAATTTATGCGTTTCTGTTTTGCCCGTGACTCAGCATTTACCATGAAATGCTCATGGACTTGGCAGTAGTCCATCAGTTCAGAAAAGAAGTGATAATACTGCTAGAATTAGGATAGGATTTTCCTCTTTACATTTACTTGTATATCATTTCTGGCTTCAAAGTAGTCCACCTTAAGGTTCATTGCCCCAGCTTTTCAAGGAACCACACCCATGGCATGCTTTGCTAGCTGACTGCAAGAGATTCAAGTAACATAAATATACAGTCAATGGAAACAGAGAGAAAAGCAAGAGAAGATGGAGATTAAAATAAGAAAGAGGTGAGGACAATGAGACAATCCAAGTGTTTCTAGCAGCTGACCAGAAAGGCTCATATGGCACCAGTATACGCATGGGGCTTCCTAAAGAATTTCAGAGCAAGTAAGCTAGACAGAATCTCCAAATACCAGCGACTGCATCACCTTTTCTAAAAGCAGTAGAGGAGGGAGCTAAGTCAAACAGTAATTCAAGCAGGTGGCAAGCACACATATCTAGCTAGCCACAATTTGTTGCCAGTGCAGCTAAGAGTATAAAGAAAGCGATTATTTTAATAGATTTCTCAATCCATGCACTAGACAAGGGAGGGGAGTCTGAGACATCTGAGCAGCAAGAGGGAAGAGGGAAGCATGAATGAACACCGGCTTTAGGAGCTAGATTTGTGCTTTGGGCAACTCAGAGAACAAGATTACATTAAACAAGTCTGGAGGAAAAAAAAAAAAGAGCGAAGAAAAGAGATCTGAGAAAACCTGAGTGGGATTTTAGGCAAGAACAGGCCCCAAAGGTCTGCTAACAAAACCTAAACACTAAGCTTAGCAATAACTCTACCTCACCAAGAGAAAACAGCTCAAGAGTATAATTGCTGCCTCAGCATAATCGTAAATAAAGGATCAACCTGTCCTACCTGGTTGACACTGGTAGGAGTTAAGTTTAATCTTTGGCTCCCACTGGCTGGAATAAATGTTCAAGAGGAAAAGAGGGGTTGGCACCAGGGGCTGGGTGAGGAGAGGCTCTGAGACACTACTGCTGGCAGATCTCTGCAGAGCTGACATTTCTCTACTGCGTCACTGGATAAATGTTCCTGCCTGAGCACACTGCAGCAGGTCTGAGCCTGCTGCACTATTACTTGTAAGGTACACTCCAAAGGCTCGCAAAGGTTTACGCTGCTCAAGCTGGCTTTTTCAGAGCTAGCCCAAGTGTTCTTCCCAAGGCCTAGGCGGTACAACTGGTACATCTTCCAGAGGGAAGGTGCAATATGCCAAGTGGATGGATAAGAGAACACCATTGAGAAAAAAAGGCCCAGTTGAAGGAGAAGAGAGATTGTGCTGATTAGAGAGAGTTTCAGGCGTATGGCAGCATAGTAAGAGGAATGAGATGAAAAAATGTGGGAAACAGAGACAAAAGGTGTAATAAATAGGGAAAGTAAGGTAAAGAGGGGGAAGATAAGTATAGAAAAATGAGAAAGGAGTATAGGGTAGAGCAACTTTAAGTCATTTTCTAGAGAGAAAAAGAAAGGCCTAAGGTGCAAAATCCAGCAGGGGGTCTAGAGGAAGGAGTAAGAGAGCTCATGTGGTAGCATTTCCAACAGACTAGAAGGCAAGGCATATCAGCGTGTAATAAACAGGACTGTGTGTCTTTAAGAGACCAATGTTTGTGTTTTCCCATGCTCTTCTATTGTGGAAATAACTTTCAGAGTAATTTCTCTGATCCTGGAGACAAACTGAACAGACACAAAACATAACAAAACAAAATAGTAATGGGAAGAGAGAAATTCCTCCCTCCCCCTTCCACCAAACATGTATTTTAGGTCAGCGATCTGAACGCACTCAAAGTCTCGGAGTGGAAGAGAAACAAGGCACAGACCAACCATGTTGTTTGGTACAGACTTTTTGAATCAAGGTCACCTTCACCACCACTGCATAAACAGTTAAAACATGACTGTTACTTTGAAATATTTCCCCAGCCTGTTACTTTGAAATATTTTATCCAGTCTCTTTGGTTAAAAGTCTTACCTTCCAGATTTTCTGCAAACAGTGAACTGCAACAGGAGTTTTCTGGCTTTTTTAAACTTCAAAGCTTTGCACTTCAAAGACCCTGCAATTTTTCTCTGAAGTCTCATGCCCCACCCTCTGCAAAAAAGATGTTAGTTTGGGACTCTCTCAAAATGCCACATTTGGAAGCTCACATACATCTAAAAATCAACATCACAACTATGATCTTCCCAGAGGGGAGAAAAGAGATGGGCAGCCGCACAGGTGGCTGGCCCCAAACCCAGACTGTATCAAGACTTCTTACACCAACATGCAGAATCACCGCTGATCAGACCCAAGATGCGTCCATTTTCTCTGTTTCTTCCTTTAGCCTCTATTACTGGTGCTGAGAACTACCTCAAACCCGGGATATTACAGACAATCAGGTACCATGAAGTTGTACGGTCTCGTTTAACATGCAACCTTTTTGCTGACTTTGGAAGCCATAAAACAAATCCAAGCTTTCCCACTCTGGGGCTGCCATACAAACTGCTGTTTGCAGCCCGCTGGGAGGAATAGGATGACTTGACAGGAAGAAGGAAGAAGAAAGTTTTGTTCAGGATTGCCAATCCATCCTGTGCCGCCGCAGCAAGCCCTGTCCCCAGTTTGCAGGGCCAGGGCTGAGGGAGACGCCCGTGCTGCCAGGCAGCAGGCATGGGCTGGCTGCAGAAGGCAGAAGAGGTTGACAGGTCCCTCAAAAGAAATGACCTACATCCACCTTCCTCGCTGTGGGAGAGGGGTGACTCTCGGGCTGAGGGTTTGAAAGCAGCCACTGCACTCCTCAGCTTCTGCAACTTTCCCTGAAGACTGGATGAGGAATGGCTTCCCATCAACGTGCCCTCGCAAGCAGCTGTACTGAATAACCCTGGTGAGAGAACAAGAGGAAAGCGAGGGAAGCAGGAACCTTGTGGAGGGTGGGACTGTCCAAACAACAAGACTGGGTAAATAATGAGGCCTGGCTGTTGGCTTCCCTTTAGGAAACCTTCCATTCAGGCTCCACTGGATATTTTTGGACTCCACCTGTCTATTTTTAGGAGGGATAATTAGTGCTGAAGGAAATAAGGAAAAAAAATCAAGCTTTAAGTCCACGCATAGAAAATCTGGCATTCTCCACAAAATCACTATGATTAAGGAAGAACTAAAAAGGAAGGGTTATATTTCAGGAGTAAAAATATGCTACAAGTCACTGTAAAAATTGAATGTTACATAGTGTTTGCTAAGAGAGGGGAAGCATTTCAAGAAGACAGCACTTCACCACTTAACTGTTATTAAACAGGAGTGAAGGCACAGCTGAATGCTCAGCTTTAAAACGCAGCTGTACTCTGGCTATGTTTTTGTATAGCTCTTAGCTGTGCTGAGGCTCCCAGCTTCTCTGCTTGTTTTGATCTGGCTTTGGGAGGGGCTGGCCAGGACCTTGAGAACAACTGGCACAGGCTCTGTACAGTTCTGTGCATGAAGTTACGAGTAAGAGAAAAATCACAGCCAAGTTACATAGCCCTCTCACCAGGTCCTTAAAACAATCTGCCTGAAGTACAGGGCTATCATAAGGCTAGAAAATGTGTTTTATGAACTAAGATGGGAAGTTCTCAGAAAAAAACCCCACCCTCTTGCATACAGGAGCTGAAACATGATGGAACGTGTGCAATGCTTTCAAAATTCAGCTATTATTTTACTGATAGCAATGATTTAGATTCACATCCCTCAGCCTTATGACACAGTCTTTTATCAGTGTTAATGTTAGCATTGCTTGTAGAAGAAAAAAGCCTTTCCCCAGTCGTTGGAGGCTTGGCTCCTCTGCATCTTCTGCATCTTGCAATCAACACAGACGTGAATTGCATCTTTGCCCTCCTCCAAGGAAAAACACTCTGTGCTGCCCACTCATCCCTCCCCTTCCCCCCCCAGCGGGTTCGGGGGGAGAAATGGACAAAAGGTAAAAGTCATGGGTTGAGATAAAGACAGATTAATAAGACAACAAAGGAAATACTACTACTGCTGCTGAAAATAATGAATATGTAAAATAAACTATAAACAATGCAATTTTTCTCACCACCGAATGACTGATTTGCAGCCAGTCCCTGAGTAGCAATCGCGGAACCCAGAAAATTGCAAAGTTTGCGAAACTCCCGAAAAAGACTGAACTCCTGGAAAACAGAGGATTCAAACCCATGGAAACAAGAAAGAGCAGCTTCCAGCCTGCTGGTCAGCCCCCATTCATAAACTGAGCATGATGTCTATGTTATGGAATATTTCCATTGGCCAGCTTGGGCTAGCTGATGGCGATGCTTCCCCCCAGCT
>Ga0181612_166411_pt1 | contig 12386 bp, 12 predicted proteins | sample HoacroProtozoa21_FD_119630 | JGI IMG/M metagenome (GOLD analysis project Ga0181612, IMG submission 119630) | Hoatzin crop microbial communities from Cojedes, Venezuel. Combined Assembly of Gp0051906, Gp0051904, Gp0051908 | reverse complement strand
CTTCGACAGGAGGGTTGGACTAGATGACCCACAGAGGTCCCTTCCAACCCCTACCATTCTGTGATTGTGTGTTAGGTGGCACTCGAGCGGGTTCAGAACTTGTGGGGCCTCGTGCATGTGGCAGGATTGCAGGGTCTAAACGTATTTATCTGAGCTTAGTGTTTGGAAGGGTGAATGCATTGAGTTTTCATCAGCTCTTCCCTCTGAACCCTGCTCGTTAATCTGTTCAGACCCATACAAGTGTCTTGAAGCATGCTGGGCCATGGTTAGCTATGAGTGAACAGCTGCTGACCCAGTATTGACACAGGGATAAATTATTCAGTGTGTCTTATTTGGGAATTCAAAGGCTTTGTGATAAAACCTGCAAAACTGTATTATGTCTCTGACATTCTCAGTTTTCATTATTGTGTCTTCAATAATTCACTAAGCCTGCTTGTTCACCTCCTGGCACTCTGGTGGAGTTGCAGGCTGGTGGCAAGCAGCAGACAGTGCTTTCTGCTCTTCCTTCTCGTGGCTTTTCCTTGGTACCTTGTAGAGGAAATTTCCCTGTTGCTTACTGTCTTAGACCTCTTGCCCAAGGTTATTAAAATTTTTATAGCTCACATAAGGGCAAGAGGCCACAACCATCGCTATTGTCTGGAGATTTCCTCAACAAACTGTAATTATTACTTTCTCCTTCCCTGGAGATACGTTTTAGTTTTCACCATGGCTGCATTTATCCTGCAAGAATGCCGGGGTGGAACAGCCACATACTGTTTTTCAGAACATCTCCTGTGGAAATGCCAGAGTAGAGGCCAGTGGAAGAGGAAGTTGCAAGAAGTAGTTAACAAAGGGTTGATCCTCAGGAGCACTGCTGCCGAGGTCTCTGCAGGTGGTGCATACCTTGGTTTCTGCCTGTCCTGAGGGACTCCGGTTGAAGCAAGAGCCGGTTGTGCAGTGGCCGTTACCGTGAGGTGTTTGGTTGCTGAATGTTGAATTCATCCTCGGTACTGAAAACCTCATGCTGTTGGTTTTGTAGGGGCAGTTGCTGTGTCTGTTGGTTGGGAGAGAATTAACACTTGAAATTGTTCTGCTGTTGAGCAGCTTCGGTAAACTGGGCTTTACCATCCTCTGGCCCAGCTTTGGCCCCGGCAAAGGCAGTGCTTGGCTCTCGTCCGTGCCTCTGGAGGTGCAGGACCTCTCTTTGCTGGTCATGTCACACATTATTGGTGTGTAGGGAAACTTTTCTACTGCCTGGGACCTGCCTGCATTAGAGTCCAAATGTACGGAATTCCTGTTAGCTGGAAGTAACCGCGACACACGAATGTTCTGCTTTGGTGTATTTGAGCTATATTTGCATGATTTGCAGTTTCTGTACAGGCCTAGCATTGTGAGCAACTATGAGGAGACAGTCCCTTCCTTCACTCTCTGCACCTTTTGGAATTCTCTCACTTGACCTAAGTTTTGCTCCTTCCTCTGCCTGCTGTGAGGCCCCTTCTGGGAAGAGCCAGTTTGTTAACAGAAAGATCTGAGGAGGTACTTTGTCCCTTCTCTCTAAGAGACTTCCAGCTGTGCACCCTGTAGTTGAGCCCATCCCTTTCACTGTTGCTGTTTCAGGGATCAGCTGGCCATGTTTGTTGCAGACCTGGAGTGACATGGTGCCAGTGGCAGAAGAGAAAAGATGTGCAAGGACACACCTCATGCCCTTGAGCTGTGCAGGCAACTTACTGTCTTCAAGGGACAGAGCAGTTGTGAGACTCCCATTAGAAGTTAAAATTATTAATCTTCATTGGGTGGAGAGGGTTTTTAAAGAATGTCACACAAGTCACTGGAGAGACTCCAGACTGGAAGTGCAAGCCTTAAGTAAGAGTATGATAATGCAGGAATCTGAGCATGCTTTCAATGGACTCATCCACTGGTAATTTTCTTGGGAGTCCAGATTTGGGCTCTGCAAGGAGGAAAGCCTCAGCGTCGTGACAGGCACTGGTCCTCACCAGCCCTGGTTGAGGCTGCAGCAGCGGCCATTGCAAAGAGCTCATTCCAGCTCTTCTTCCGCTCAGCATCCCGACAGAGCAGTGCTAAGGTATGTGCTGTGTTCTGGTGTGTGGAAATTTCAGTGTGTGGTTGATTACCCTAGGAAAGAGAACCAGCATTGATATTATGAACTCACCACCTGACAAAGGGGAATTTTTTTCTGTGGATGTACAGAGAAATGTCTTAATTTCTCCTGGGGTTCCTTGGGATGGAAAGTCTGAGTAAGGGTTGGGGTCTCGATACCAAGGCATGCCAAATGCTTCAGAGTTCAGAATATTTTCTTCCAAGTCAGGACTTTACAGAAGTAATGGAGTTCACAGGATATGTGAGAAAGACCAGAACCTGTCTGCACAGATGTAGCTTTTGCTTTATTTGTCATCACTTTGATGATTTCAGCCAAATGAAGGATGGAGGGAACGTGTAGGGAAGGAACAGAACCTGCCCTTTACTGGTTTGCTCTGGGCAAAGAGCTTGGGCAAGGCTGTCATTAGAGAGACTGCAGCCTCTTAAATTCAGGTATGTTCTGTAATAAAATGTTCTCTCCTGCCCACCCCAGTTATTTCAATTAAGTACCATTGTAACTGGAAGATAGACGATGTTGGAATAAGGATTTCCAGGTGATGCTGCCTGCTTCTGCACTGAAAAGCTGTTTGCGTCCTCTGCAGAGGGAGCCTTGCTCCTACACTCTTGTTGCTTTTTGCTGATGCTTTTGGGTTTACAGTAGATAGGAATTCAAGAAATGGGGATAATAAGGAACTTGGGAAGCAATGGACTTTTGCAGGACTGAAACAAATCTAGTGAGTTCAGTAGCAAAGTAGGAAGTGCAGCCAGTACTCTTGCTGTTCTCCTCGCCTGTAGGAATAGATGCTGCTAACTGGTATTTGTATTTTCAGGTGTTAATTTCTGTATGGTGAATAAAGGCAGGTAGATTACATTGTTTTCTGGTACAGTACAGACAAGGTGATGTTTTGTGGTCCTAGAGCACAGACTGGTGCTAACACGGGAGGCGGTCCCGTCTCAGGTTTACGAAGCTGAGCACTGGGGTGGGTGCTCCTGCTGCACTGTTGCGTCCCTTCGCTGAAGGCACAAGTGGATCAGTCTGGTAGGTTATTCACTTCATGGCTGTTGTAAGTAGCAGTGTGAAACCTCTGGGGATCACGGTGAAAACTTAACTCTTCGTGCTCGTTCCCACTGTCTCGGGTCAGTGCTGATGTGTGGGAGAAGGAATAGTCCACAGTCCCTTAGCCATCCTGCCCTTAGTATGGCTCCTCTGTATGAAGGATTTTACAGTGTACTAGAGCATGAAAATTGCTATTTTTGGACTTACCTGTTGCAGCCCCACTGAAGAACGATACCTGTTCTGGAGTCAGTCCAAATAGTGTTCAAACAACAAAACAGAGAAGTGGTAGGGCCACTAAAATGGAGCAGATGTTTAGCAGGGAAATAATTTACAATTGGCCAGTTTGATGGTACCTCTTGACCCTTTCAGGGCTGTTTGATAAAACTAGCAGTTTCCATAGCAACTACTAAATTACTTGGTGCTTCAGAGATCTGTGATAAAGGAGGCGAGTCATTGTAAGGAAACATGGTGTTGCTATTTCTCCCCTTTGCGTTACAAGAGTAGTGATCTGGCAAAGCTTGCTGAATGTGATGCCCCTCCTGAAGAATTTTTCCCACGTTCACCTTGGCCAAAGAAATTTATAAATTTTGTACTTTTTCAGATTTTATTTTTCCCCTTTCCCTCGTGATCAGCTTTGTCCTTCTTGGCAGGTGGTGCTGACTGAGCGTAGACGGGGGTTTGGGACGGGACAGGGGACGGTGACACAAGAGGCAGGAGCCCATGTCTGCAATAGATGTGTGCTGGGTATTCCTCACTGCCCTTCTCTGAGGGGCATGGACCAGCTCCACGGTGCAGGGTACACTGCAGCAACCTGGGTGTGAAGATGTTACAAGTCACCATTATCCTGCGCCTTTGCTACAGTGTATTTCATCTTACTTTTGTCTTCTGTTTTGACAGCTCTTGGAGATTGTACTCTTCTGATTTCTGTTTGGTTTTTTTTTCTTCTTCACTTGTTTCTGTTCTGAGATAGGGATGTAGATGAAGATCAGGGCAGTCTTTAGAACGGACCCGTGGAGATGTATGCTAGGGAAGTGGCTTCAGGGCCTGCTTACCACAAAGCGCAGCGCAATTCTTGAAGCTATCAAGGTGCGCTCCAGCACTCTTGCACCTTTACAAATATTTGGTAGTGTGCAAGACCTGTTGTTTCAGTGGAATGTGTCTCATACGTTGGGAAAACAGTCTGTGTTAAAATCCTGAAATGCCTGTTTAAAATACTGTAATGCACTTGTTCTTTTTAAATTGCTGTTTACATTTCATGCTGATCAAAGTTTATCTGACTTTCGGCAGTTCTACAGGTTTTGAGTCATTTGGATAAAATACATCAATAAGGGAAGAGACCTGATTCCCTACACCTCCCCCTTCTCCCCTTTTTATACAAACGTAGAACTGTGTTAGCTTTAATGAAATCTCAGAGGATTTCTGCTGGATCTTTTCACTGTACCGTTGACTGCTACACCCAATATCCATCCACCTCTCTCAACAATCCTGAAGCAAATACTTCCAGGTGAAAATGAGGAGCAAACTTGCTGGATGACCCCAGAAGTGCGCTGTGCTCCCAGTGATTGCTTGGAGACTATAATTTGGCAGGAGGTCGGAAGGAGTCTGCGTAAGACACTTTGGGGATGTCAGGGAACGCGTACTTCGTGGAAATGCTGAGCTGTCACCTCTCCTTCGCATTGGATTCAGTTTTCCAGATGGGATGCTTCAGGAAGAAAACATTTGATTTCCCAGTGTTCATTTAAGTCACAAAGTTCTGGTGTTGAAACCATAAGCTGATGGCAGCATGTGTAATTAGTAATCTTAATTTTCTTATTAGCTAACTTCAAACAGATCATCTTTTACATGTCTGAGTTAAGTTTGTAAGATGGTTGGCAGATAACCGGTTGCTAGGTGATATGGCCAGACTCAGTCATGCAGTTGGAAAGAAGGAAGGCTGAGCGGTTGCTGTGTTATTTTGTGCAGGTGGTTCAATATCCTGAAGTAATTTTGAGTGCTATCCTTTCTCTGTAGACAAAGGAAAACTACAAAGCTGTGGAGATCCATTATGCTACTCTTCCACAGCCCATCTGGTCAGTCTTCTGTTTTGTAACACTTTGGAATAACTGTACCAAAGTGTCATACCAACATTTTTAATCTACTTCCTATTGTTTGTCTCATTGCCTGACCTTTGCTATGCATCGTGCTGTAGTTCTTCTGGGAAGTCTGCTCTTATATTCTGAAGTTACTTTTACAAAGTTATGGTGATTTCATCACTGATGTAGAAACGAAACCTTGTGATCTTGAACAACGTTTGTTGCTGGAAGAGACACGTACAAATAGAAACTTGGCGCAGAAAAATGACCTCCATTAGGAGAAGTCCTTTTGAATGCTCCCGAGAGATCTGGCAGAGCTGAAGCTATGTGTGGGCTGTCGCTCCCCTCCTCAGCCTTCCTGCCTCCTGAGCACGTAACTGTGCCATTCCCGTGTGCTCATCATAGTTCAGCACCATACGTGTTCAGTGGATAACAGTAACTTCCATTGCTGGCAAAGAAACAAATCATGACTGTTCCATGGATCCAGGTGCACACCTACCCTGATTGTGTTCTTGAGCAGGTGCTGTTAGTGGAGTCACTAATTGTCTTGTCTCTCAGAAGTGAATATCTTCAGTAGTGCTTGATGGACTCAATAAAATGAAGGATTTTTTTTGAGCCAAAGTTTCTGATTTTGCTTAGACCCTTCTAAGAGCTGCGCATTGCTGAGTCGACTTCTGGGTCCTTTCTGCAGCACTGCTCGTTCACTTTGTGCAGTCTGGCTGTGTCGCTTCCCTGCCAAAAGTTGCTTGTTCTTTCTTCCAGTTGAAATTGAAATACCTGAAATGATTTTGTGGTTGGGCTTGAATGTAGATCATAGAGCATGTAAGAAAGAAGGTAAGGGACACTTGGCAGATCTTCCTTTGGAAGGTGGATTCCCAGGGAACTTAGTCTCTCCTGTGTCTTGTGATTGTTTCTAGTACTTGTTTCTCCTAATTTTCACCTGCTAAATAGTTTAGATCTCACTGTAGGCAATAAAACAAGCAAGGGCAGAATCAGTTCTTACTCTCCTTGAGTTCAGGCAAATAGACATTGTCTTAAGATTGTGCTTAGCTTCTCCTTCCTAACTTCATCATTAATGGTAACTGAAGTATAAGGAAAACATACTATGTTGAGACTTGGCTGTTCCTGGGCATTTCCTGCAGAACCTGTATCTCCTACCCTCTTCTCTGTCTTCTGGAGAGATCAAAGTTTTGTCTGCTCTAGCTGGAGCTAACCAGTTGGACTTGCCACCCATATTCACTAAGAACTGTTATGCATCTTTGTTCGGAGTTCAGGTATCTCGTGTCAGAGTGACTCAGCAAGAGAAACAAGAATCCTGAGATACTGAGTCACTTCTGGTCATTTAGGTACGATTGCTTAGGAAACACTCACCTGCAGGGTGCCTGGCGTCTGCTTGCTGTGAGACTGGACAGGGGCTTTGCTGTCAGATGCTCACCAGTACTTTCCCATGACAGTGCCTTGAGTGTAGTGTCCTGTGGTCTGTGTGCTGCTGGAGCCCAGCACTCCCTTGCCTGACGAGCTAGCTGGTGACTGTGCTCACCTCAGCCGGCTGTGCAGATGTGCCATTAATGTTCTGTACTGGAGCTGCTGGCCTAGAAAGAGCAAAGTAATGCTAACAACAGCCACCAGAGTAACATTTATTCTCATGTCCAGGTGTCAGGATTTTGGTCATCTTCAGTAGTTTCACTGCAAGATGGCAATTCCAAATCATTGCACAATGTTAGTTTAATCAGCAGTCATACAGCTGGGAAAAGACTTATTGTCTTACCTGTGAATCCAGATCACCTGTGTTGGACTGTCTGTCCGGTCCGTGAGTGCTGCACTGGCTAACCTGGATCTTCGAAATATCCCTGGCTGGACTTGTTGTGAATGCTGAGCCTCGTGACTGTGGGCTGGCCAGATGCTTTAATGTCTCATGTTTGGATTTTATTGTGGGTTTTCAGTGTGATCCACCTAAACTTGCACAGTCTGGCAGGATGCAAAATGAAGAAATGCTGAAGGCTGGGGGAGGGGGCAGTCATTTAGTCATTTGAGCTGCTACTCAGATGAGTAATTCGAAGTGAGACAATGAAACTCTGTGCTGGAACACTCAAGCCGAATAGCAAAAAGAGTTCTTGTGGTGGATGTCTTCCAGTTTAGGACATGATTTTTATTATTCCCTCTTTCCCCTTTTTAATGTTTTTTTATTTGTTCTTGCTTTTAAGGATATAAGAACAGAGAGTAGTATATGTTTGTATATTCTTGAGCTCTGCAAAGGTTCTCAACACTTTCAGCATTGTTAGAATTGGGAGAACTGTGTGCAGATGTACACTGTCAGTTAAATATCAGACATTAATACAATTTAAATCACGGTACAGTGCTGAAACGAAACAAAGTGCTAGGTAATATGATGTTAAAAACAGTTCTACCACTGCCGCAAACTTCACTGAGAAGCAGCCTACAGGTGTCATCTAATCCATTGATTTTTTGTGTAATTCTGTGTCTTTTAAATCTCCAAGAATACCTTACCAAGATTGCTGTTACTTCTGAGCAGGGTGAAAGGTGGCTTATCTTTACTTCTGCAGTTTCTAAAACAAGTTCAGCCAGAAATTGGGCAAAACTTTGTCCCTGTTGACGTGCGGAGGAATTCTAGGAGATGCTATACTTGCAGTTGTGCCTGTGAGCCTTAAAGACGAGGCTGGTTGTGCTTTCCCTGTGCTGTATTTGGGCATCAGCAGCTTGGTTGTTACTTGTATAGAGCACTTCTCTCCACTTGTGGCTGGTTCTTGCTGTTAAATAAGGCTTAAGAGTTGTAGCTGGTAAAGATAGGAAGACTGACTGTTACCACGCGCTGCTATGAAAGGTGGGGTATGCCTTCTGAAGAGGGGATCTAAATTATAGCTGCAGTTTCTAGAGTGAGCCTGGGGTGGGCTAGAATGGAGCAATGACAATAAGCTGTGTGGAAAGCTGGGCTGTTAACTTCTGTGCTAACCAACCTAACTGAGCAAGGATTTGAACTGATGATTACGTTTAATTCGGGTGGGCAAGTAATCTGTGCACAGTCTTCCACCAGGGATAAAACAAGGCATGATACTATACACACCGCCCCATCCTGTTTTTCTGTATAGGCTTGGTGAGGCTTAGAGGAAATTTGCATCTCTGGGTAGTGTAGGTCCTGTAAGAGAGACCTTGGAAACGGGCGGAAGATAAAGCAGCTATGCTGCAGAGACAATGCGTTTGTCAGATCTCTGCTTTTTCCTTAGGGCAGGCTAAGGATAGTGGTTCAGGTGCCAGCCAGGCATACGGACCGTGAAGGAAAATTGTTATCTGGGGTGCAGCCCTAACTTTGTGAAAGCAAGAGTTCAATTTGCGTGGATGGCAAGCAGTATTTATGCATGTGCTGCATGTGTTGTGAATTAAAGCACATTCTTCCCTCTCCTCACATTCCTGAAACCCCACAGCAGAGATTTGTCCTGTGTTTTTCTCTAAAATTTGGCTGTAAAGCAGTTGCAAGGGGAGAGGAAAGATTCAACCTGGTGCTTGGCCCCAAGAAGCCGTAGCAGCTGTTCCCACATTTTCCCCTTTTTGTTCGTCACGCGTGTCGTATTGGTCGACCGCTGGCCTGGCCCAGGTGGGCAGCAGTGAGGAGCTGGCTGGTGGACGCCAAGCAGGCCCACCTGGGACAGGGCTCCGTCTGCCCAGGAGGCGTTCTGCAAACTCAGGACAGGCCGATTAAATGCATCATAGATTATTTGTGTTATTTTTGGCATCATCTCCTGGTCTGGCAAACTGAGGGAGCATTGTGGAAAAAGTGTTCTCGATGTGTTTGCCTTTCCTGTCCAGATAGCTGCTTGTCCAGGGTCTGAAGCCGACGTGAATATAAAGGAGTTTTGAATTTCCTCCCCTGTGTACAATGGGAGTCTTTGTCTAAGGCTGAGGCATTTTTTCAGGTTTTCCATGCTTGTTTGACAGTAATTTTCTGCTCCAAGTTCTTCCGATGCCGTTCCAGTTTCGTGCTTCTGTCTCCATTATCCAGTTACAAATCAGCCAGCAATTCGTTACGTAAATGAGTCTCTCTCTGGGCGTGAAGTTTGATGACAGAATGATCAGATGAGCCCTAGGAAGGTGGCATGGGTGCACAGAGGCAGCGCGGTGTTGCTGTGTGCTGCGGCTGCCGGATGCCTGCAGAGCAGGGGCTGTGTGGGGAAGGGAGGTCCCAGAGGCGCAGGAGCCCCGGGGCATCGGGGGAGGCAGGGGAGTCCCTGACCCTTGGCAAACGGAAATCCCGAAACCACCACAGTCTTTGTCTCTGCACTCGATGTGGGCAGCCTGGAACAGAGGGGATGGGTCGTGTGCGTGTTGTCTGCTGCACATAAACTCCTGAAACTCTTACCCTACTGCAGAGAGAAAGAGGTGGTGTTCTGCCTGGCTGTCTCAGCGTGTCCTGAGGTAGCTGTGTGACAGTACGCTCTCACAGGACTCCTACATGCCAGTTAATCCCCCAGCTGTTTTAAAACATTTGTAAACAGTATACCATCCTGCCCAGTAAAGAGTATAATATGGACTGCTCTTAGAAAAACGCTTGTACCCTGGTACTAAATCATATTCCAGAAACACGAGCTCGTGCTTGAGGCTTATAAGAAACTGTGGTAAGACAGGACTGAACTCCTGTGGCTGCTGCTTCCCTCAGACTCTTGTAAGCATTGCAGATGAGATGTGCTAAGGATCTGGACGATTTATTGCTATGGATTCTACAGTGAAAAATGCTAGGAGACCGAAGAGTTGTACCAGAGCCTACTACGGATGCCAGTACAGCACAAGTATTTGCGTAGATCCCTGATTCAAAAAATTAAAGTCTATTTTATCTAGTAAGAAAAGTATAGAGTTGTCTTGGGCTTCCTTTACTTGGCTTGGTTTCATTTAGCAGAATTCTGGGAAACGTAGAGATCCCATTCATATTCATAACTGCTGTTTCTTTGATTTGTGTTTTTACCTTCATTGCATGTTTTGTATTAATTATAAACCAATTACTGTTGCTCTGCCTAAAACAGTTCTTGCATGTTGATATTAGAAGGGTTAAAAACTTCAGAACCCCTCTTGATGTTGGCCATTTCTGTGATGGCATTTACATTCTAATCCTGTTTCAGACTGCACGTGCAAATCTAATCTTCAGGGTCTAAACAGTTGTCTAGATGGGATCTTAGATGGTGAGGATCAGAAAACTAACAAGCATGTTAGTATTTGCATTGCCTGGACGCTGCAGTAGTCAGTCTAGTGATGACTGCTAGTGGGACAGATAGAAATTCTCCTTGTGCATTAGATGGGCTGTAATAAACACAGATGAAAAATACTAGCCTGTACAGAATCTACACTGGTCAATAAGCAGAAGAAATATGACTTGTGCTTAGAACTGTAGAGCGAGATTATGCCTGGTTAGGCAGACATTGCTTCTGCTGCATCCCAGCCATCAGCCACCTCCATAAAACTGGAGTATCCGATTAGGAAGGTCGTCTTTTGTGTTCTTCTCTTGTTCGTACAATTTTTGTAAAATGAAGAGAAAAGCACCAAGAACTGTAGTCTTGTAATCAAAACATGGCACATGCTGAAAAGCACGGGGCAAAAAGGCAAGTCTGAAAGAATGGGGGCAGGGGGGCAAAATCTGAAGGAGGCAGGAAGACCTGTTACCTTTTGGATGGATCCTGTGCTGGGAGTAATGCGACTTCAGATCGCTGCCAGTCTGTGCTTGGACTTGCTGTATGAGCAGCCTTGGTTACAGGGCCAGTTTGCTGCATGGCTTTGAAGTCTGAAGTGCCAAATATATTTTGCAAGTTATTGAATTAGAAGAACTTATTTTTCTGTTCCAGAATATCACCAGTGCTTTTAGTGGTATTATGGATAAAAAGCACTAATTATTCCCTGTCCTCTTTCCCAGGCCATGTCCACCTGGCTGTATGAAATCTGTAAACTGGCTGAAGTGAGACTAGTTGTCCAGTGGACTGAAAAATGCCTGACTGTATGAGACTGCAGTATGGTGTGACTTCACAGAACCGGAGGTCCATAGGTGTGCAGGATTACTTGCTAACAACCTCTCTAATTTAGTGTCAGTGACTTGTTAAGGTTGGCTGTTTGATAGAGCTGCCTTTTACCTTTTAATCCTCTTTCCTTCACAAAAGGCTCCGGCTGGCAGTGCCATATCCCGCTCTCTGTGTGCTTACTCTGGGGGCTGGCAGTGGAGAAGTCAGTAGATGGCTGTGCAGAGCCCGAGCTGGCTCTGGCTGGAGGCTTGGGTGCAGGTGCTGTTAACCCCGTGGCATGCTAAGGAATCTGGAGGTAGGAACAGCCGAGCACGTGTTCGGTCATGCTAACACAAGGAGGTGAGAAAATAGTTCCCATTGAGGGGGATGGATCTAGTGCCAGATTTCAGCCGAGAGTGAGACTTTTTTTTTTTGCATGGTGTCTTGTTCTGGGAAAGTATGATGCAGAGACTGAGAAAATGAAAAAATGAAAAAGGTGATTCCAGCTCTTCGTATTACATTGAGGATGCAAAGAACCAGGGGTTAGAAAACACCTGCTGTTCGTTTGTCTTGTCTTTAGCAAAACATCATTCTGTTGTTGCTTTAATCTGCTTAAAAGGAGTCTATAGTTTTTTCTTACCTGGAGTCACTGAAAAATTAATATAACTTTTACTGTAGACCGAATAGTCTTCTATCTTCACATAGTGTGATTAAAAATGTAAGGTTCACTGAAGCGTGGGAAGACCCTGTCTGTGTCGGGGCTGGAAAGCCCCTCCTTGTCTCATTTCTTCAGCTGCAGCTCCTGGCTCCCTGCCTTTCCTTTTCCTCTCTTCTTCCAAAGGGTGATTCTCACCATTTCCTCTTTGCAGATTTTTTCCCTTGATACGGTGTCTTCATTCCAGTGCTAAACTAACTTGTGAATGCCTCTTGGGGAGGAAATAGGTGATGTGAATGCTTTTTATTTATTTTGTTGAAAGTCTTTGGGGAACACAATGTGTGGAGAGCATTCTGTATACACTGGAAATGGGAGGAGAAAGGAAGGAAGGGGTTTTTGCAGGAGAAATATTGGCCAAAATTTTCCTTTCAGTTACGATTAATAGGTTTTTCTTTTGGGCTCTGAATGCTGTGTTTGTATTCAAATTAAGTAGTTTCTTAGGGGGGACTTCTGGGAATAGATGTGGGGAGGGG
>Ga0181612_150351_pt1 | contig 12386 bp, 7 predicted proteins | sample HoacroProtozoa21_FD_119630 | JGI IMG/M metagenome (GOLD analysis project Ga0181612, IMG submission 119630) | Hoatzin crop microbial communities from Cojedes, Venezuel. Combined Assembly of Gp0051906, Gp0051904, Gp0051908 | reverse complement strand
GTCCCTTCCAACCCCTACCATTCTGTGATTCTGTGTGATTCTGTTAGAACATTGGCCAGGGCTTTTTACTGAAAAACATAGTGTATTCTTGGACTGTACTGTGCAATAGTCATTTATTTCATAATGGAATGTGGCATTTGAGAAAGGAGACCAGTGCTGTGAGAGACAGGTTCCCTCATTAACTCTAATCTCTAAACCCTACAGTAGGATTCTAGTCATGGCTTGTGGCAGCACTCTAATGTGTAGGTTTCACATGCTGAAGCTGTCTGTGGGAACAGCCAGATAAATAGTTTTACTGTGGATGAGCCTTTTGCTGTAGGAAGGAAATGATCAGTAAGTCTCAAGTCAATAAGAAGAACATACAGGTGGCTGGATGTTCTTCAAGTACTCTCATGGTACTCAAAGTTTTCAGTGAAAACTTTTTTAATAATGCAGAGTCTCTTTCCTATTTTCTTTTAAAATCCTGGTTAAGCATTGCAAGAATTGTAACAACTTCAAGGATTGAAACAGTATTTGAAAAGCTGGCTAATGTGGATTTGATATCTTTTCATGTAACTAAAATAGTTACCTGCAGACAGTGACAAGTGTTCAGAAATGCAAACCAGATGGAGGCAAACAAAGCATCATTGTGGAATTTGAGGTAAATAGAATGACATTTGGCATAAATGAGCTATTTCTAGAAAAAGCAATTATTCAGCCTCTCTTTTTCTAATAAGTTTTTATTAAACTCATTCTTATAGATGGAAAAAATCGTTGTGTAGTATATAATCATTCTCAGAAGAGATTGTATCACAAGTGTGTTTAATAATGCTTATTCTTGCATTATGCATTTGGAGGACAAATGGTCCTTTGTAACGAGTTTCCACAACATCTAGTGCAGCAAGATCGGGCAGGTTTGCAATCTTAGAGCAAATCAAGGTGAAAGACATTATTAAAGAAAAATTTACTTGATCAGTGAGTATATGAACCTTGGTACCACACTTAATTATCTTCATGCTCACTTCCTTACCTGTTTTATGAATAGATGGGGGGAGGAACAGTTACATTTCCTCTTCCAAAATGGTTTTAGAGCAGCTAATCATATTACCTTTTGTCACACTCAAACTTTTGCTGTAATGAGGCTCAGTGCCCACTTTAAAGAAACAAACCAAATGTATGGGTTAGTTTAGCATCTTGAAAAATAAAATCTCTGACAAAATATGGACTGAAATGAAATATAAGGCAATCTAATTTAAGAAACTCTGTAGAAACACAGACTTACAGCCACTGAAGCCAAGGGCAGCATATCAGTTTTATCTCTACAAAAGCTAGTCTTTAGATGCAGAAGGCTAATTTTGCTTTACTGTGGTGTGTAGAAATTTGGTGAGAATAAGATAAAAGCTTTAGCTGCCAATTTAAACAGAACAGATATCCGAAAGATGTCACTGTTACTTTAAGTTACTACTTTTTAAAAATAGTTCAACACTGTTTGCTTGATAACTGAGAAGGAATGTTCCTACTTAGCATCCATACTCATGTGTACAATTTATCTCTAGATTAATGTTTGGAGGAATAAATCTTCTCATTTGAAAACTCCGGTGTAAATGAAGCTAACAGTCACGACTTAAAGAAAAAAAAAACAAAACAAACCTATTTAGCAGATGTTTTGCTGTTGAGTCACAGTGTTACATAACTGGGCAGCAGGAAGAAAAAAGTATTACCCATGTCTACTTTTATTTCACCTCAAAATTTTTTCCATCAAGAGTGAAACTTGTGGCATTCCTATACAGCCTGAGTGACTGGTCTGTGTTGTACAATCAGAACACTGTATGGCTTTAACTGGGGCAGGAGGTAGTTGCTTATACAGCTTTCAGAGTGGTTGTGAGGATGACTAAAGTCTGTATTTAAATGACTTAATCAGACTGCAGGTTAGCACATTCAGAAAGGGATGACAAGAACAAGATACATGGTGGAGTTTTTTAAATATGAATGAAAAGTACACATTTAAATAAATAAACAAGTGAATTTTATTTCTTCTGTAAACTCAATTAGCTATGTAATTTGGTTAGGCACTTTCACATGCTGTTTTACGTAGGTGTGTGCATCTTTACACTTTGGAATACTGAAGCCTGGCTTGGATGATTTGGGTTCCTTGTTTTTTGTCTCTTAAATGCTAAATTCCTGTTTGAAAATAGGATATAGGTATGATGTGGGAATTATCTGCAAATTCTACTTGTGACGCTTAGAAGACAATGGGGTTTTGACTACTCTTTGCATGATCATTGTTCTTAAAACTAGGAATTGTGACAGCTGGGGAGAGTTGTTTTTTTTTTTTTCTTTGTCCAGACAGGGCATTTTGTGTGCACATGTCCCATAAATCATATCTTCTATCTCAGATATCCCTCCACTTAACAGTTAGTAATTTTTGTATAAAGATAACTTCTACCAGAACATCTCCTGGCAGTCTCTTAATCTTCTAATTGTTCTTTAGATGAATTTGAGAATTGCATGAATATACACTATGAATAGAAAAACAATTGGCATGGAAAGTTCTGAAGAGGTGAAGAGGATAATCGAGGTAATTTCCAAGGAAAACTTTTGACTATTTGGGGTGGGGTGGGCTATAAATCTTGCCTGAAAACCAGGAATTGATCATCTAGGAGGTGCCATATGAGCTTCTCAAGTTCACATTTCTGGGCTTACAGTGATGTGGGATGCAATTTTCCTGCAAAGTGGAGGCAAGTGGCATCCATCCCATCAACCGGATGACACCACAGCCATTTTTAAATAATTTAAAAATCTTTTTAAAAATCTTTGTCTGAAATCTGGATGCTGTCAATGTATACAAAATACTTCGTGGAGTGTGGGTTTGTTTCACACAAAAAAGCAAGCAAACCCAGTTTTCCATCAGAAATAAATTTTTAAAATTTATTTTGCTGAACATAAGCAGATTATAGTACAAATTACTATAAAAACTCCATGCACTTTATCAGGTACAAATAACAGCATTTATCTTCCATTGCATGCTTATCTATTAAAGATTAATTTTATAGGTTTTGTGTCTAATTCACTAGAATGGTCTAATATAATATTAACTATGAAATTACCTGCTCTTGTAGAATCATTAAAGCAATGCATGACGGAGTTTCTCATCACTTTATAACCACTTCCCTGGCCTGAAAGGCAGAGTTTATGTTCTTTTCCTTCTGAAGTAGCTCACAAGGCAACAGCTGAAACGTTTTGTATAATTAGACCAAACAGAAGTCAACATGGGGAGAGAGGAATCTGTCTCATGGCTTGTCACGGTTTGTAATCCTGCAGATCAATACCTTGTAGCTAAGCATGCTGTTGTTTTCAGGTCAGTAATGAGCAATTGCACAATGTATTCTGTAAGGTGAAGTAGAAAACAAAAGAAACTGGGGTTCAAGTAGTAGAGGAAAGAAAGTTTTCAGAAGAGTTGGGGAGGAAATACCAGAAAATACCTACCTGAGGTTTAATTTTCAGAACAGCAGGAGAAATACAAGAGGACTCGTATTAAAAACTCGCCTTCTCTATAGGACATGTCTTTACTGCTCTGTAAGATTTCACCCTCTTTTCCCAAGGTGGGATCAGCTGTGCCTCAGCCGTTTCTGCCTGTGTTTCTTTGCTGTAAAACCTTCCAGTGAAGGTCACTTCTGTTCCTGCTGGCTTCCCACTCTTGCACTTCTGAACTCTGCCTTTGGGCAGCTTTTTCTCATGTTCTTTGGCATCATTTCCGTCAGCTGAAGCTGTTTAGTCCCTAAACCTATATACTATGGGAATGGAAAGATTTCCTTTCTTGCCACAGTTCACCATGTCTGTCCTTCAGCATCTTATTTTAAGATTAAACAATTCCTGTTCACTCATTCTTTTTTCATATGCTGTGTTTTCTAGGCCTTGATTATTTCTCCTTGTTCTCCTCTGCTCCTTCTAATTGGCCTAGATAATTTTCATAGTCTGGTGGCCATGGTGGAGCTAGTCCTTCCCCTGAGGCACCTGCATGATCAATAGAGCAAACAGACCGTTTTATTTAACCCATGCTTGCAATCTGCTAGAACTCCCTGGTTCTTTTCTATAGATCAGCTACTTGTACAATCCTAGATTGTTAATTCTTTTTGCTTAAGAATAATACTCAGTCTGTTCAGCTATTGACTTGTATCTGGTTTTACTTTTTTGTTTCTTTGTTTAGATTTCAAATTGAGTTTGACCAGCCAACTTCCAATACAGTGAGTAGTATCAGAGGCAGTGTGGACTCTTGCAGAACTCTGCTTTGATATACCCTTCTTTCCTGACAGTGAGCAATGGACAGTTGCTCTCTGGATATGATTTTTCAACCACCTTCAAAATCCTTACTAAATTCAGAGTATGACATCTACTGCTTCTCCTCTGTCCATAGCACCTAATATCTAAAACTAATCTACCACATCTAAGAAAAATCATGTCAAATCAATCCAGTTCCCTTCTGTTACAGGGTAATGTCCAATGTGGATGTGTCAACAACCATGTTATCTTCTAAATATTTCTAAAGGGACCAAGTATTTTGCTGGATATTGAAGTTAAGCAAGCTTAACTTTCAGCATCCTGTCTCTGTTAAAACATCTGTTGATATAGCTGAGTACAGTTGCAGTAGCATTCATGTTAGAAAGTATCTAGAAGATGTACAGCTATTGATATGAATCTTTAGATACAATGATGGATCATTCACTTACTGGGACTTACTGTAAGGGTAAAGCAGTCCTTATAGCCACTTCCAGTGTATAACTTTATGAAAGGGCCTGAACTTACTGGTGTCAAGAGGAGAGTTCAACCCTTCTCTGAAGCAACAGGTACTAGCTACAACTAGGAGGTGTGAAGCAAAGCCTAAGCAATAGCTTGACATGAGGCAGTAAAAGCCATTTACAGCATGGTAGATTTTGCTAGTGCCTAGTTCAAAACTTTAATTGCACAAATAAATCACCTGATATAAGACTGTTTCTTCAGTTTTCTTCTCTGCTAATATTTAGTTTAGTAAAAGCAGTCCAGTATGCTAATACACAAATTAAAAGACTATCCCTTTTACGAATAAATTGCTGTCAGTTTCTAAAATAAAGGGCAAAACAAGAACAGAAGGCAGAGTATAAATGTTGTCTTCCATGTTAAAGTAAAAATACCTTGCTATTAGATTAAAAATATTGAATTCCACAAACAGCTGTAGCTTATGTTATATACAGACAGGCTGACTGTATGGTTGTCTAAAGGATTTCCATGTGTTTATATAGTGTGAGGTGATAGTGCCTGGAAATGTACTACAGAGCTATAAGAGAAGGGGAATCTAGTAACACCATCTGAATGCTCCTATACTTGGCAAACAGGTATTGTATTATGGATTAGATGTGCTAGCAAGCTTAAGTAACTCATGTAATTTGGCTTCCTAATTGAAGTGATTTTAAATATTGCACTGGTGTGTGAGAAATGTATTCTGTTTAGCTACTGAGAATATTGTATCAAATAACCTGCTTCACACTAAGTTTAAAAACATCAAATCTGAACAATGTTACATTCAGTAAAGGTGTTGCTAGTTATACACAAGTTTCTGTTAAAAGCTGCCTCAGTAAAATATCTTAGATCATTTAAGAGAAATGAAATGGATACAGTCCAATAAACCCAAAGATATGACAGCCTGTGGTGAACAGCTACTGCCGATTCCAGTTCTTGGATATGCTTGTGACTACCTATCATGCATGTTAGGGAGAAGAATCTGGGCCAAATAATAAGTATTTAACTAGAAAATTGGATATAGGGAGCTATGAAAATAACAAAAAAACAGCTGGCAAACATATTCTGTGAAACAAATTGAGAATGAAGTTGAAGACAATGCTCTTAAACAAAGAACCTGAATTATTGTATAAATTTGAGTCTGTTTTTTAAAGGAAATGTTAGCACAGGGGAAAAAATGATATACTCTTAAACACTTTCAGGAGGAGAGCGGTGATGTTATTACGATTCAGCTATATCAGTATAGCTGATTCAAATATCAAGCTTCCAGGATGTGAAGTGCACTGTGCGAATAGGCCTAAAGGAGAGGAAGTCGAGAAGAAATTGGAGATGGAAAACAGAAGCCTGATGTGTAAATGGCTTGCACAGACTAGTTATTATAATACCAGGCTTTCATTGCTTAAAGCAATAAAATACAGTAATATTGTTACAAACTTTTATAGATCTTGAGGGTAGGATGAAAAGGAAGTTCAGTTGGCTGACAGTGGTATATAAAATGGTTTGAACAATGATTGCAGGAGAGGTCAATTATCCTGACAATACTAAAAAGGGGAGAAGAGCCCAGGAGTGAAAAGGAGTAGTATGAAGATGCCCTACTTTTGTCAACCAATGAGGCTACATAAATCATTTATTTTTGGTCACTTTCATAGAGAAGTTAGCAGTCAGTGCTTTAGGACAAAATAGAAGATTGTTGCCCTTGCTTGGCTTCCTTGCATTCAAAAACCTTGTGAAAATCAGAGTAGATCTATGTTTTGATTGTTCTTTCCACACTTTTAACCAAGAAGGCATAATAGCCCCAAGAAAATGTGAAGAGATTGACTATCACTGATTCAGTACAAAGCAAGGTGTATGCAGAGCAGTGGCATCTCTTATTAGACCAACTTCTGGACTATACAGGGATGTTCTATTTTGAGCAATTTGCATAGTGAGGTTATTCTCTTGGTCTGCTGCACTTGCATCCAGGGGACTTGGACATATCACAATAAATCCGTCCTAAAGCCTAGCAACAACTTTGTAAGTGAAAGGAAATTCCGCCTGACTTGTTACATTTTCCTACTTTAATTTCCTGCTTTGGCACACTGAGATACATCTCCATAGATAACTTGTGCTGGTGTCCATGTGGCTTACACAAGGGTTGAAGAGTGTCCCAAGAAGTCTAGACAACAATTCATTCTATGTCAGACTCCTGCCTTCTGCTGACAGTCATTCACTACTCGGGATTACAACACACTGTTGTGTTTCTGTATAGAACAGGTCCTGTATTTGTCTTTGTGTACTTTTTCTGCTGGGAAACTAGTGCCTGATAACTGTTGAAGCCATTCCTTGTCCTGGTGGCATTTATCCCTTCACTGTCTTCAAAGTCAATTCCTCGGAAAAATGGAGCACTAGTATTTCTTTCCGAGGCATTCCACTACTTTGCTGCTTAACCAGGAGATGGGTTTGTGGATCATAAAGGGTGTGTGGCATTCATTCAGCTTCTTGCTGTTAGTAAGCAAAGGGGATGGATGTTGCATGTATCCTGTGGTTGGTCTGGGGGAAAAAGCACATGCTTGTGCTTAGGAGCACTCCAAGTCAAAAGTCTGAACTTGGATTCCTCTTGCCATGTAACAGAACTACTGAGCTTTCTGTGATTCCCGACAAGAATCTGGCTTGTACAGCCTCTTGGGAGAAACTCGGTAGTATTCATAAAGACTCTCTTTTGCAAATTGCTTTTTTAGAATCTTCTCAAAGCTATGATGTTATGTATTTTCTAAAATTACTATTTGAAGCTGAGATGGTGCTAGTTTTTCTTTTTAATATGAGATAATTTAGTCAATTTCATGGAGGAAAGGTACATAGCCATTAAAATGACTGGATTAAAGATAAAGGGAGAAATTAATATGCAGTAGGGGTGTGTTTGCGTTGCTGGGAGGATTTGTTTTTTAATACTGTATCATAGCCTTTTCATTAAGGGAAAGACAGCCTTGAAACTTTTTCGTAATGTGATGATGTAATTGAAGAGGTTAAGGGATTTGCCTGAAAGAAATTCAAATTACTGAAGGTTAAAAACAAGAGAAGTATTCCATGAGTCTACTTTATTGCCATTTGAATAATTTTAAATAAAGTGTGAATGTTCAAAACTTATAACACCTACTTCATATGTCCTTTTGACCTGGCTGAGTCCAGAAGAGCCCTACTGGATTAGGTTAATGGTTCCTCTGAACTAATATCTTGCCGTTCACAGGAGCCAGCTGAGAGCACGTGCTGAGGCAAGGGATATAAAAATAGGGCAAACATAATGATCCTTGGTGTGAACTACTAGTTTTTGGTAATCTGTAGTCTTCTGAAGACAAAGACTTCATTTGCACCAATGTTTTAGTAGCCCTTTGAGGCCTTTTTCTATGAACTTGTTTAAATGAAGGTAATGCTTATTTATTTCTCTGTTGGCATTCAATGCTTCTGATAGTGATGTTTTGCAACTTGAGCTGCGTTGCATGGAAAAGGTGTTTCCTTTGTTTTTATTTCTGAGCTTACCACTCAGTATTTTCATGGCTAAGTTCTGGTAGTCAGGCATTAACCTTACCCACCCCTTTGATATTTGAAAATCCCATTACATCCATGGCACTCTCTTCCAGCTGTTCCAACAGAGTTCTATGTTGTGTAATCTCTCTTCACATGGAAGCTGTTATGGATTTCTCAGATTATCCTTTTCGCTCTTTTCTAGTCTTTTTCTCTGTGACTGTAACTACACAAAGGGTCAAGGAGTGGCTGAATCTTAGATTAGCATAACAGTGCAATGGCGTTTTCTGTTTAGGTTCATTACACTTGTAATTGTGCTTTCACATCCTTTTGCCTTCTTGAGTGCTGCTGAGCATCAAGCTGCATTTTACGCACAACTATCTACATAGAATCCAATGTAATTTTCATGTTATAGCTAATTAAACAATGATGAATTCTAATGTATTTATGGTTATTTTCTTTGCATATGCAGTTTTACTTTGAATTTCACTTGTGACTTCATTATTTGTTTGATATCATGAAATCCTTCTGCAATTTTTCAGTCATTTTGATATCTGCTCAATTATTTTGTGGAGTACCTCTTCTATTTTTTTTTCCTGAGAGGATTTTGTGTAGATCTTCTGGCATTTCAGTTTCTTTTAGAGCCCTTAATGCCTCTTGCAGTTTCAAGAGTACTGTGAGATGAAGACTTGATATGTCACTTGCTCATCATCATCTTCAGGTAACAGATTTTGGAGTGTGATATCCCTTTGTAAAAAGTGTTCTCAGCTCTTGCCCGTTACATCAGTGTGTTAACTAATTTTATTCTTTATTAGTGTGTTAACTAATTCTATTCTTTATTAGTGTTTCAACCATTTGGACACATGCCAAAGATTAGATTTTCTGTTCTGGATGTTTCTGGGTCCTGCCTGCAGCCTTTCTGAAAATGGTGTCCTGCTACTGTTTCTGGCTGTAGTGTAGATTTAGGTGACAGGTGATGAACAACAGAATGTTGATGCTGTACCATCAACATTAGCTAAGCATTAAATCTTGCCTCAGTAATTCAACATAAAGAAATCAGCATGTAAGATTTATTTGCAAGATGGAGTGCGATGGGGGAAAGCTAAGTCTTTAGGATTTCCAGCCTCCTTGCCTTCTGTTGCCACTCTCTGTTTCACTGGTGGGCTTTGTTACAGCTTTTGCATACTAGTATTTGTTTATGCTGAAGCCCAACCATAAAAAAACCCCCCCCCCCTCAAAAAAAAAGCCATACAGGAGGATGTTGACTGTCTGAAAACCAGTACGCTGTGCAGACAACAGAGACAAGCAGTGCATCAGCAGGCCTTGATGTTCAGAGTAAGAACAAACTAGAAGGATGGAGACACGGAGTCTAGTGATGACTTTATTTGTATGGGAGTGGTTATTTCTGTAAGTCACCTGAATATGAATTTTCATGCTTTCAGATAACACATCTATTTTATAATTTCTTGCTTATAGAACTTACAAAATAGGTCACGTGCATTTTTTTGTAAACCTCGGGAACATGATTTATCTTGTCCTTGGATTTTTTTAGCATTTTCACTTTCAAAGTTCCCCGTGCTCACCCCTTAAGTAACCCTTCCTCTGGGTCGCTAAGAAATGCCTCTGCTTTATTTCTTTCTTGGTGCAAGTTTTCAAATGTTGGAGTCTTATAGACAAACTCAGATGTCACTCCAAAGCACTGTAAAAAGGATCGTCAGAATGGTCATTGCATTTTAACACTCTGTTGAATGTCCACTAGCAGAATAACACTTCCCCTGTGAGCACCTGGAATTTGAGTTGCTGCTCCTAGGGAGTAAGTCAACTTTCAGCAATTGGAGCTCCATTTATATTTGACACCTCCATGAAAATTGAAATTAGAAAGTCATCACCTTTAAAGGTATAATTTCTTTAATTCATCTGTCAGCATATATATCTGCATTGTATTAACCAATGTAAATTTTCCATGGTTTCTAAACACAACTAGTTCAACTAATTGGCAAGTAATAAAAGTATTATCTGTGTTAGTGTTTTCTTGTACCTATCATCTCATTTTGTAGTGCAAAAAAAGAACAGTTAATGACTAATCATCTTTAATATGAATTGTGAAGGTGGAAATTTGGCAGCATCTGGTTTTAATCCTAAAATTTGCAGTGGGAAAAACTTGCTTCGAGCTATGGCTTTTGGCAGGTGAGGATGCCTCCCTAATACAGATGTAACTCAATATAAATAAACTCAGGAGGAAAATAGCTGCTATTGCAGAATAGGTGATAGCTCTGCTGTCAGTCTGGCACAGGAGTGCTGCAGGACTGGTTACAGACAGCAGCTCCTGACATGTATGGTCCTAGCAGTTGGCAGGAGGTCGAAAGCTGGTGGCACACAGTCCCCCCAGTCGCAGCATGGAGCGACGCAGCAGCCAGCCTCTCCAAAGAACTCAGCCATGACAGTATCTGGGGCACGTGCTGCCTTCCTCATGAGGAAGCTTTCCTGCAGAGCATGAAATCTTTTTTGTGAAAGAACCCAGCTCTTGGTATCTTTGGGATGTCAGTGGCCCCCAGCTGAATTCTGACCTCTCGGGTTAAGATCTTTGCACTCCAAAAATCAAAAGGCCATGGTACTGAATGCGCAATCAGAGTTCATGGTATAGAGTGGAAATTTGGTTACTGGGTTTCTGTGGAAAACACACTTTGGCTTGTGAACAAGTGGACGGAAATTACTCTCTTACGAGAGGGGGAAAAAAAGGAAAGAGGAAAGTAAGGGATTTTTTTTATATATATACTTTAATTCTTTCTTGTTTTATTCAATCTGATTCTGTGATTAAAAACATATAGTTGAGAAATGAAGGGGGACATACCTTCCCCTGCTTTGTTTTTTCATGCTAGCATAGCCCTGTTGGAAGGAAAGTCTATGTGCCAGGAGAATTTGTATATTGCTTTAAGGGAGTAAGTTGATCTGCTTGAATTTGGACATCAAAATGGCTGCAAGTGACTTTAGATTTAGGAACAAAAAATGCTTAACAAAGAGCAGAGCTGTGCCATGCATGCAGCTCTTCTGAACTGATGTTGACTTGCTTAAGCAACACATAGATGTGGTGGATCCAGCCTTTCAGAAAACATGAAAAATACCTGTTGCCTTACGTTAGCTTCCTGATTGCCCAGCTCTAAAGGTGCTGAGACTGGCACTGTCTGTAGCTTAGTTACCTATAAAGTCTTTTTCTGCAACCTCTCTGGATGTTCATGGTATTGCACCAGGTCCTTTAGCAAGACACTTGACACAGTAACCAAAACTAGATTTACTATTTTACCTGTATAGACACTAGAAAACAGTGTTTGCAGCAGCTCTTGTTGACTGGTACTAGTGATGCTGCTCACTTCAGAAGTTTTGAGTAATCCATAGCAGGAGCAGAAACAATGTCATGGTATATATACAGCACACTTTGCCAAATACAGGTATAGCTAACAGATGGGTTTCATTTACAGCTACTTGAGGAGCTGTAAATATGAAGCACACAAGAAAAGAGTCTCTCTTTCTAGAAGAGATTAAAATAATGTAAGAATTCATTGAAAGACAATGTGATCAGCTTTGGTTAATAATAAAAAGTAGTATGATAGCTCTAAAACATAAGGTGCCAGCTGAAACCTGCCTTGTAAGGTTGATATATTGATATATGGGAACTAAATTATTTTCAGTAAAAAAACCCTTTGAGCCAGCTTTATCTCAGTTAAGGTCTATAGTTGAGCATTCAGTTGGAGACAAGGTACACTTCCTCTTCCATCCTCAAGCTCTAAAGGATTAAAGTAATCTCTCCTGTGGCAGTGAGCATGGAGAACATGAGGCCACTGGTATTTTCCTTACTCCCACTTCTCAAGGTCCCAGGAGAAAGCATGCTCTTTACAGAAATAAGGCACTTCAGTTCTGCCAGTTCCCCTGATCCCTCTCTCCCAAAGACTTAAGCTCCTATGAGCCATACTTGGTTCCATAATGAATTCAAGGGTAAAATCAAAGCTTATCAGGCATAATATTTCCTTTAATGTACTTGGAAATACTTACCTTCATGTAGTGTAGCCAGCATCCCTACTCTTACTTTATACTTCTGCAACTAAGAGAATTGTGCGTTTGACATTTTTTTTTTTTTTTTT
>Ga0181612_119852_pt1 | contig 12386 bp, 7 predicted proteins | sample HoacroProtozoa21_FD_119630 | JGI IMG/M metagenome (GOLD analysis project Ga0181612, IMG submission 119630) | Hoatzin crop microbial communities from Cojedes, Venezuel. Combined Assembly of Gp0051906, Gp0051904, Gp0051908 | reverse complement strand
CGGTCATTTCTGTACCCTCGTTGGCAACCCAGTTCGAGGTGTTTCCAATCAAGTACATTCCCTCTTTGGCATCGGGCTGGGTGCTCTCGGTGCAGGTGGAGCCGCCGCTGTAGGTGAGGTAGCAGTCAACCGTACCGTCTGCTTCACCAGTGATCGAGATGTCGCTGGTTTTGCCAGCTCCGTCACCTTCATTGCAGATTGCATACAAGGTCGAGTAAGTGCTCTCAACAGTCAGTTTGTAGTAGGTGTAACCGTTGATGGTCTCGGAGGTCAAGTTGGTTAATTGCGTGCCAGGCCAGGTGCCACCGGTGTAGTTCTGACCATCGTCCCATACCCACAGGTAAGCAGTGCTGCTGCCTGTGTAGCGCACGTAGATGTTGTAGGTGTAGGTGCTGGTCTCAGCCGCCTCTTCTTCGTACTTTACTTTAAGGCTGAGTTGGTCAAAGTACAGCGTGTAGGTCTTGCCTGCGGTAACAGTCCACTTCCATGCGTTGCTGCTGGTCCAAATGCAACTTTCATAAGAAGTGGTCAAGCTGGTGCCATTGCTGGACGGGCCAAGGCCATTATCATACCAACCATTTGAGGCTTTACCCAATACGCGGAAATATACATCTCCACTGGTGGTCGGTGTGTATGACCACGTGTAGGTTGTCCCGTCGGCGGTCATCATGGCAGAGCTGCCGAGAGAATTTGTGTCCCAAGACGTCATATCGCCCTGAACATAAAAGTCGTCGGCGAGCAGCTGCGGGGTGGCGACTGCTAGGGCGGCAAACAGGGCGCACCATCGCAGAGCACACATCCTCAGTGCATTCTTGCTTAGAAATTTTACCTTTTTCATTTGTTTGTTATTATGACTTTTGGTTAAAAATTTGAATATAAATAGTTACGATAATAGTTTCGGTTATGAATATGTAAGTTGGCGTTTCTGGAAATATAATGAGAAACGGAATGCAAATATAACGAACGTAATGGTTTAGTTGTGCGGGTGATAGGGTAAAAAGTGTCAAAAAAATTGTGCAATCGATTGCATAATGATAGTGAGGGGCGGAAATTGCTTGCAGTGTGGATGAATGCGGGCGGGGGCGCATAATGATGCGGTGGAGGGGTGCGCGGAGGGGTGGGGTGAGTTGTGCAAAATTTGCATAAATGGGGGTTGCGGGGATTGTTAAATGTTGTCACTGACGTTTAATGGAATTGAAAAGGGTGTGAAAAGTTGTGGCGGTGGGAAAATGGGTTTACCTTTGCGGCGAAAATGGCGAGCTTTTTTAAGAGGAACACACCCTTAAATCGGTATAAGCCAAATGATTGAGACATAAAATTGTAACAAATTATTATTTTTCTTAAAAAACCTTATTGAGGAGATCATGAATCATCGAGATGTTGACGGTGGTGAGAGCAAGAGGCTGTCGTTTGCGACGCGTGCTATCCACAGTGGCGAGGAGCCGAATTATAACACGTGTGGTAATGTGGTGGCTCCGATCCACCTGAGCACGACGTTTGCGCGCAAGGAAGTGGATAAGCCGACGGGCGGATATGACTATTCGCGGACGATCAACCCGACGCGTAAGGCGCTGGAGACGAAGCTGGCGTCGCTGGAGGGTGCGAAGTATGCGTTTGCGTTTGGCAGCGGCTTTGCGGCTGTGAGCATGGCGCTGATGGCGACGCTGAAGGCTGGCGACCACCTGATTGCGCTGAACGACGTGTACTGCGGGACGAAGCGTGTGATAGACGGCGTGATGGCGCGTCGGTTTGGCGTTGAGGTGAGCTATGTGGACGAGAAGCGTCTGGAGTCGGTGGAGGAGGCGATGCGCCCGAACACGCGGCTGGTGTGGATCGAGGGTCTGTCGAATCCGCTGCTGAACATGGTGGACATTGCGAAGCTGGCTGAGATCGTGCATCGGCACGAGGGCGTGCTGCTGGGTGTGGACAACACCTTCATGTCGCCGTACTGCATGCGTCCGCTGGAGCTGGGCGCGGACATCGTGGCGCATAGCACGACGAAGTATATGAGCGGTCACAGTGACGTGATCAGCGGCGCGGTGATGGTGAACGACGAGGAGCTGCGTAAGGAGCTGGCCTTCTGCCAGAATGCGATCGGTGCGGTGTTGTCGCCGATGGACAGCTATATGCTGATGCGTGGATTGAAGACGCTGGCGGTGCGCATGGAGCGTCACCAGAGCAATGCGCTGGCGATTGCGCAGTGGCTGGAGGGCCATCCGCAGGTGTCGAGGGTGATCTATCCGGGTCTGGAGAGTCATCCGCAGCGTGAGCTGGTGAAGCGTCAGTGCAGCGGCACGGGCGGCATGATCACGTTTGAGCTGAAGGACACGGGCGACAAGCGTGCGGCGTGCAAGTTTGTGGAGAGTCTGGACCACATTGCGCTGGCCGAGAGCCTGGGCGGCGTGGAGTCGCTGATCGAGATACCGTCGCTGATGACGAACATCGGCAGTTCGCCCGAGGACTGCGAGGCGCTGGGCATTAACGACCTGATGGTGCGCCTGAGCGTGGGCATCGAGGACGTGGATGACCTGAAGGCTGACCTGGAGCGCGGCTTTGCGGCGATCAAGTGACGCAAGGGACATAACGGATAACGGCATGATGCGGGGTGGCTGGCGAGGGCTGGCTGCCCCGCGCTGCGTGGGTGTGAATGAATTAATTTGAAGTTGTTTGGTGGCTATGTGAATAATTTGTATTAACTTTGAGCCGTAATTTTTAGAGCATGATGAAATATCTGAGCTTACCTGACGCTGCGCGCGAGGTGCGTATTCTTCCATTCTATCTGTCGATGGAGGAGTATGCGGCGCGTCGTGTGAGGATGGGCGAGGATATTTTTTTTATGTGGCAGGTGGCTCCGACGGTGATATTTGGCCGCAATCAGGTGATAGACGACGAGGTGGACGTGGCGTACTGCCGCGAGCACGGGATCGAGTTCTACAGGCGTCGCAGCGGCGGCGGTTGCGTGTATGCGGACATGGATAACGTGATGATGAGCTATATCACGCGTGACGAAGGGGCTGACGTGCCGACGACGTTTGCGCGCTACACGGGCGCGGTGGCCGAGATGCTGCGTGGCCTGGGGCTGGATGCGAGCGACAATAGCCGTAACGACGTGCTGATCGGCGACCGCAAGGTGAGCGGCAACTCGTTTTACCACCTGAGCGGCGGGGTGTCGATCGTGCACGGGACGATGCTGATAGACACTGACATGGAGCACATGCTGCACGCGCTGACGCCGTCGCGCGAGAAGCTGTCGGGCAAGGGTGTGCAGTCGGTGCGGAGCCGCATCACGACGCTGCGCGAACATCTGCCGGAGATGACGGCGGAGGCGTTCATGCGGTATGCGCGCGAGACGCTGTGTGACGGTGAGGTGGTGCTGACCGAGGACGACGTGAAGGAGATCGAGGTGCTGACGCAGCGGTATCTGGAGCCGTCGTTCATCGCTGGGCGCAAGCATCACAGCACGGTGCAGCGGCGCGGCCGCGTGGAGGGCGTCGGCGAGCTGGTGGCGGACATCGACGTGCGCCAGGGCCGTGTGGCTGACGTGACGCTGGGCGGTGACTATCTGGACATGAGCGAGGACGCCAGCGCGGTGGTGACGGAGTGGCTGCGCGGAGCGGAGCTGACCAGCGAGGGCCTGCGGACGGCATTGGCCGGCAAGGACGTGGGCACTGTGATTATGAACTTGAAGAATGAGCAATTTATAAATCTTTTAACCAACTAAAAACCAATAGCAAATCTAAAAGAAATGGCTGAGAACAAAAAAACCTGTCTGTATGACCGTCACGTGGCGCAAGGCGCTCAGATGGTCCCGTTCGGCGGCTTTGAGATGCCGATCCAGTATGTTGACATCACGACCGAGCACAATGCGGTGCGCCAGCACGTGGGTGTGTTTGACGTGTCGCACATGGGTGAGGTGGAGATCACTGGTCCCGAGGCGGCGAAGTTTGTGAACTATATTTTCACCAATGATATCACCAAGATCACGGCTGGCCAGATCCTGTATGGCATGATGCTGTATCCTGACGGCGGCACGGTGGACGACCTGCTGGTGTACAGGGTGGACGATAACGACTACTTCCTGGTGATCAATGCGGCCAACATCGATAAGGATGTGGCGTGGATCAACGAGCAGGCGGCGAAGTTTGACGTGAAGGTGGATCACCAGAGCGACCGTTATGGCCAGATCGCGGTGCAGGGTCCGGAGGCTGAGAAGACGCTGAAGGATGTGCTGAACATTGACGCGAGCGACCTGACGTTCTATACGTTCAAGAAGATGGAGTATGACGGTGAGACGATCATCGTGAGCCGCACGGGCTATACGGGCGAGGACGGCTTTGAGGTGTATGCATCGCACGAGGTGATCGTGAAGATGTGGGACCTGCTGATGAAGGCCGGTGTGCAGGCTTGTGGCCTGGGCTGCCGCGACACGTTGCGCTTTGAGGCTGGTCTGCCGCTGTATGGCGACGAGCTGACGGCTGAGATTTCGCCGATCGCCGCTACGTTTGGCATGTTTGTGAAGCTGGACAAGGAGTGTGACTTCATCGGCAAGGAAGCCTGCGCCAAGCAGAAGGCTGAGGGCACGCCCAAGAAGCTGGTGGGCCTGGAGCTGAAGGATAAGGCAATTCCGCGCCACGGCTATGACGTGCTGGACGGCGAGGGCAACGTGGTGGGCTACATCACGACGGGCTATCACAGCATCACGCTGGACAAGAGCGTGGCCTTTGCGCTGGTTGACCGTCCCGTGGGCGCGCTGGGCAATGAGCTGAGCGTGCGCATCCGCAAGAAGGTGTTCCCCGCAACGGTGGTGAAAAAACGCTTCTACACGCCGAACTATAAGAAATAAAAGGCGGGCGCGAGCCGTTGTATCATTAACGAAACAAAAAACGAGAGAAACAAAACCATTTTAACTAACATCATCTAAAAAATAGAACACGAAAATGAGTAAGATTATTGAAGGACTGTATTACAGCGAGTCGCACGAGTATGTGAAGGTTGACGGTGACTTTGGTTACATCGGTATCACTGACTATGCACAGCATGAGCTGGGCAACGTGGTGTATGTGGATATGCCCGAGGTTGACGATGAGGTGACCGCCGGCGAGGAGTTTGGCGCTGTTGAGAGCGTTAAGGCTGCGAGCGACCTGAATTCGCCCGTTAGCGGCACTGTAGTAGAGGTGAACGAGGCGCTGGAGGACGAGCCGGGTCTGGTGAACAAGGACGCGTTTGAGAACTGGATCATCAAGGTGCAGCTGAGCGACAAGGGCGAGCTGGACGGCTTGATGGACGCTGCCAAGTACAAGGAGTTCATCGGCGAGTGATGCCTGCCGCGTGACGTTTAGATTGTAACAAAACAGAAAAAAGAGGACATAATTTCAAAAAAATAATGCCTTACAAATTTTTTCCACATACCGACGAGGAGCTGCAGGCGATGCTCAAGACGGCCGGCGTGTCGTCGCTCGGCGAGCTGTATAAGGACGTGCCGAAGGAGCTGCAGCTGAAGGGTGACTATGACCTGCCGGAGTCGATGAGTGAGCTGGAGGTGCGCCAGTTGTTTGACGAGTTGTCGTCGTATAACATGGCGACGCGTCCGTTCCTGGGCGCTGGCTGCTATGACCACTATACGCCCTCGGTGGCACAGAACATCGTGTCGCGCAGCGAGTTCCTGACGTCGTACACGCCGTATCAGGCGGAGATTTCGCAGGGTACGTTGCAGTACATATTTGAGTATCAGAGCATGATGGCCGAGCTGACGGGCATGGAGGTGTCGAATGCCTCGATGTATGACGGCTGCACGGCGACTGCCGAGGCCATGATGATGGCTGTGGCCAATGCGAAGAAGCGTAACCGCGTGCTGATCAGCGACACGGTGAATCCGAACGTGATCCGCGTGGTTGAGACGTATGCCAAGTTCCATGGCATCCAGGTGGACCACATTCCCGCCAAGGACGGCGTGACCGACCGCGAGGTGCTGACTGCTGAGCTGTGCAAGGACGACGTGGCTGGCGTGATCGTGGCAACGCCTAACTTCTATGGCATCCTGGAGAACTACACGGGCGTTGCCGACCTGTGCCACGAGCACAAGTCGCTGCTGATCATGAACTGCGTGGCCACTGCGCTGAGCGTTATCAAGACGCCGGGCGAGTGGGGCGCAGACGTGGCTGTGGGCGATGGCCAGAGCCTGGGTATCCCGATGAACTTCGGTGGCCCGTATGTGGGCTTCCTGTGCACGAGCAAGAAGCTGATCCGCAAGATGCCGGGTCGCATTGTGGGTGCGACGAAGGATATGGACGGCAAGCGCACCTTCGTGCTGACGCTGCAAGCGCGTGAGCAGCACATCCGCCGCGAGAAGGCGACGAGCAACATCTGCTCGAACGAGAGCCTGATGGCGCTGTATGTGACGGTGTATATGGCCCTGATGGGTCCGCAAGGTCTGCGCGAGGTGAACGAGCTGAGCTACAGCAACGCTCACTATCTGGCCGATCAGCTGGTGAAGACGGGTCTGTTTGAGCTGGCTTATCCTGACAAGCCCTTCCTGAACGAGTTTGCTGTCAAGACCAAGCTTGACGTGGATGAGTTGCAAGATTTCCTGATGCCGGACCAGTGTGGTCTGAAGATCGCGGACGACACGCTGCTGCTGTGCGTGACCGAGACGTATAGCCGCGAGGATTGCGATGCGTTGGTTGAATCATGTAAACTGTTTAAAGCCGAGGAGGATAAGAAATGAACAACACGTATTACGGAAAGCTCATATTTGAGTTGTCGCAACCTGGCCGCAAGGGCTATGCGCTGCCGAAGAACGACTGTGCCGAGTATAAGATGAGCGACCTGCCCGCCTCGCTGATGCGTGGTGAGGCTCCGGCGCTGCCCGAGGTTGACGAGTTGACGGTGGTGCGTCACTACACCAACATGAGCAACAACAACTTCGGTGTGGACACGGGTTTCTATCCCCTGGGTTCGTGCACGATGAAGTATAATCCCAAGATCGACGAGGAGATGGCCGCTCACCGCGGTTTCACGGGCCTGCATCCGTTGCAGAACGTGGACACGGTGCAGGGCGCGCTGGCGCTGTACTATGACCTGCAGCGCGAGTTGGCTGAGATCTCGGGCCTGAGTGAGTTTACGCTGAATCCGTTTGCCGGCGCTCATGGCGAGCTGACGGGCCTGATGGTGATGCGTAGCTATCATAAGGATCGCGGTGACGAGAAGCGCACCAAGGTGATCATCCCCGACAGTGCCCATGGCACGAATCCGGCCAGCGCCGCTGTGTGCGGTCTGGACGTGGTGGTGGTGAAGAGCCGCCCCGACGGTACGGTGGACGTGGATGACCTGAAGCCGCTGCTGGACGACACGATCGCGGGTATGATGATGACCAACCCGAACACGCTGGGCATCTTTGAGCACAACATTGCCGAGATTGCCAAGCTGGTGCACGAGGCTGGCGGTCTGATGTACTATGACGGCGCTAACCTGAATCCCATGCTGGGCAAGGTGCGTCCGGGCGACATCGGCTTTGACATCATGCATATCAACCTGCACAAGACCTTCTCGACGCCTCACGGCGGTGGCGGTCCTGGCAGTGGTCCGGTGGGCGTGCGTGCCGGTCTGGAGAAGTTCTTGCCGAATCCGCATGTGGTTTGCAAGAAGGACGAGGATGGCTATGACCACTTCGAGGTGGAGTTTGGCAAGGATGCGCTGGGCAGCGTGTCGGGCTTCCTGGGCAACTTCGGCGTGATGATGCGTGCTTATGCGTATATCAACACGCTGGGTCGCGACCAGATCAAGTGGGTTGGCCCGCTGGCTACGCTGAATGCGAACTACATCAAGGAGTCGCTGAAGGACTGCTATGAGCTGCCCATCGGCGGCGTGTGCAAGCATGAGTTTGTGTACGACGGCTTGAAGGACAAGTCGACGGGTGTGACCACGCTGGATGTGGCTAAGCGCCTGTTGGACTATGGATTCCATGCACCGACGGTTTACTTCCCGCTGCTGTTCCACGAGGCGCTGATGATTGAGCCGACGGAGAACGAGAGCAAGCAGACGCTGGACGACTTCATCGCCGTGATGCGCAAGATCGCTCAAGAGGCGAAGGATGATCCCGAACTGGTGAAGGGTGCTCCGCACAACACGCCGGTGCGTCGCTTGGACGACACGCAGGCCGCGTTGCATCCGATCGTCACGTGGCGTGAGCTGAAGGCCGAGGCCGCAGAGTGACACGGGTGAGTTGACAAAAATTGATTGAACACGATCCACACAGGTGACGTGCCCAGTGACAGAGAAAGCTGTTGATCGGAGGGACATCGCCTGTGTGGATGTTTGTTGAGACGAGAAAAGATTAATAAAGACTGATAAAAACACTTGAAGGAGGAAATCATGAAGAGTGATATGATCATCATTGGCGCGGGTCCTGGCGGCTATGAGCTGGCAGCCGAGGCGGCTCAGCACGGGCCGCAGGTGGTGCTGGTGGAGCGTGACCTGCTGGGCGGCACTTGCCTGAACCGCGGTTGCATCCCGACGAAGGCGCTTTGCCGCAATGCCGAGGTGGTGAACCTGGTGCGCGAGTCGGCGCAGTGGGGCGTGACCACCGGAGGCGAGGTGAAGTTTGACTACGCGCCGGTGTTTGAGCGCAAAGAGGCTGTGGTGAAGCAGCTGCGCGACGGCGTGGAGATGCTGATGAATCAGCCTGGGATCACTGTGGTGCGTGGCGAGGCTGCGCTGAAGGACGCGAGCACGGTGACGGTGGCCGGCGAGGACTATAACGCTGATAACATTGTGATTGCGACGGGTTCGGCACCGCGCGGTCTGCCCATCGAGGGCGCTGACCTGGCGATGACGAGCGACGACATCCTGGCGATGCAGGAGCTGCCTGCCAGCCTGTGCATCGTGGGCGGCGGCGTGATCGGAATGGAGTTTGCGGCTGTGTTTAGCAGCTTTGGCGTCGAGGTGACGGTGATCGAGTATTGCAAGGAAATCTTGCCGCCGTTTGACAAGGACGTGGCGAAGCGGTTGAAGACCGTGATGAGCAAGCGTGGCGTGAAGATTATCACGTCGGCTGCGGTGAACGGTATCCAGCAGGGCGAGGACGGCCAGTTGACGGTGACGTATGACCTGAAGGGTAAGGCTCAGAGCGTCACGGCGAGCAAGGTGCTGATGTCGGTGGGCCGCCAGCCGGTGCTGCCGCAAGGTCTGGAGGCCGTCGGTGTGACGGTGGGCCGCCGCGGCATCGAGGTGGACGACAATATGTGCACGAATGTGAAGGGCATCTATGCGATCGGTGACGTGAATGGCCGCTGCATGCTGGCCCATGCCGCTACGGCGCAGGGAATGAGGGCGTTGAACCACATTCTGGGCAAGGCGGACGGCATCAAGCTGGACGTGGTGCCGAGCGCGGTGTTTACCGTGCCTGAGCTGGCCATGGTGGGCTTGACCGAGGAGCAGTGCCAGACGCAGGGTTTGGACGTGACGGTGAAGAAGTCGTTCTTCCGCAGCAATGGTAAGGCTGTGGCGATGAATGAGACCGACGGCCTGCTGAAGATGATCGTGGACAATGGCACGCGGCGCATTGTGGGCTGCCACATCTGTGGCGCACATGCGGCTGACCTGATCCAGGAGGTGGTGACGGCGATGAATGCTGATGCGACGATCGACGTGCTGGCGCGTAGCATCCACGGGCACCCGACGCTGAGCGAGGTGGTGCTGGCGGCTGCTCGGCAGTTCTGATGCGCGAAGACACGGATTTATAAGGGGGAAGTCGTTTTTTGGGCGGCTTCCTCTTTTGTGACACGGATGGTCGGGGATTTTTTAAACACAAATTTACACAAATGAGACGCAAATTGACACAAATTATTTTTTACACAGATGGCCACAGATTGAACACGGATGAGCACAGATTTTTTATTTAGGGGGTGGGGAGGTCTTAAAGTGAGTGAAAATGGTGGGTGGGTTAAAATATTTGTTTGGATTTGTGCGTTGAAATTGGGTAGAATGGGTGTGGCGCGTTGTGGGGAATGGACATTTGACGTAACTTTGCAGCGTGAATTTGAAAATGATGCAGCGTGAATTTGAAAATAATTGGGTCAAGTGATTGGCACAATATATAGTCAAATGATTGGCACAATTGAAAGATATAGAAATAAGAGTTAGTGATAGAGATATGTTTAATAAGGAGATGATGAGCGTTAAGCAGGTGGTGCTGATGCTGGTGGTGGCGCTGTGTTGCGCGTTGCCGTGCGGCGCGGTGCTGAAGGAGAGCAATATGCATCAGACGCTGGGCGTGCTGTGTGAGGAGTTGTCGGACACGCATAAGGAGCAGCAACAGAACTTGAAGCGGTTCCAAGACCGCAATTCGCGGTTCCAGAAGAGCATCGGGCGCGATTTGGAGCTGTGTAACAACATTGAGCTGATGCTGTATAGCCAGAAGGATCAGTATGTGTTTGATGTGGCGTATGCGTGCAACCAGGCGACGGAACTGTATAACCGGTTGGCGCGGACGCGGTCGTTCAAGGAGTTTGAGGAGCAGCAGGATGAGCGGATCGAGCAGTATGGCAAGCTGATCAATGCGCTTGAGAATATCTCGCCGCACCTGCTGAAGACGGATCAGATGCGGGTGACGCGTGACAGCTGCATCTATCTGGCGAAGGCGATCCAGCGCGACATCGTTGCTAACCGCGAGAGCATGAAGGACAACCATGAGCAGCGTCAGGTGGTGACCGATAAGGCTAAGAAGTTGAATGACTATGCGTTGTCGGTGTATGACCGGATCAGGCAGAGCATCTTTGTGAACGGCGATCAGTCGTATCCGGCGATTTTGAAGCAGCTGCCGCGCTACATCAGCGAGGGCAAGCTGGAGGTGAGGGAGAAGTACACGCCGGCGCGCAAGACGCACAGCGAGTGGCGCGGGCCGCTGATCGGGTTCCTGTTCGTGTTTTTGGCGATCTATACGGTGGGTGCGCTGGTGCTGAGCTGGCTGGTGCTGCGCTATGCGGTGCCTGGACGGTTTATCTCGCTGACGTTCCGCAAGAAGCGGTCGAGCATCATCGTGTGTGCGGCGGCTGCGGTGTTTGCAATCGCGACGCTGATCATATCGAAGTCGCTGACGCATCAAAACTTCATGATCATGGCGACGGGCCTGCTGAGCGAGTATGCGTGGTTGATTGTGGTGATCACGCTGTCGCTGATCATCCGTCTGGACGGTGACACGGTGAAGAGCGGCGTGAAGCTGTATGTGCCGGTGCTGGTTGTGGGGTTTGTGGTGTTCTTTTACCGCATCGTGTTTATGCCTAACACGCTGGTGAACTTGACGTTCCCCGCGATCTTGCTGGTGTGCACGATTTGGCAGTATATTGTGATCAGGCGTCACAACAGCCGTGTGCCCCGCAGCGACACGTTCTACTCGTGGATCTCGCTGATCGTGATGGCGGTGTCGTGCGTGATGGCGTGGATGGGCTATACGCTGATGAGTGTGCAGGTGCTGATCTGGTGGATCATCCAATTGACGCTGATCCAGACGATTACGGTGATCTATGACCTGCTGCACAAGTATGAGGATAAGCGCATTCCGGCCGGTGCTAGCATCAAGCGGACGTGGCTGTATGACGCGATCTATAAGATGGTGATCCCCATCGTGGCCACGCTGTCGGTGGGCCTGTCGATCTATTGGGCGGCGAAGGTGTTTGACCTGACCGAGTGGTGCCGCGAGATCTTCCGCTATAAGTTTGTGAATCAGCCTGGTCTGATCGTGCTGTCGCTGGATCGGCTGCTGTTCTGCGTGGCGGCGGCGTTTGTGTTCAACTATCTGATCTATCTGGTGATCCAGGGCTATCAGCTATGGAAGGAGTATAAGACCAAGAGTAAGAATAAGGCGGTGTCGCTGTCGATGAACATTATTAAATATATCGGTTGGGGCATCTATATCTACATCGTGCTGGTGACGCTGCATGTGAACCGCGCGGGCATTACGCTGATATTGACGGGCCTCTCGACCGGTATCGGTTTTGCGATGAAGGACACGCTGGAGAACCTGTTCTATGGTCTGTCGCTGATGAACGGGCGTGTGAAGATCGGTGACGTGATCGAGTGCGACGGCGTGCGCGGTAAGGTGAACAATATCAATTACCAGAGCACGCTGGTGGAGACGACCGACGGATCGGTGATCGCGTTCCTGAACAGTCAGCTGTTCACCAAGAACTTCAAGAACATGACGCGCAACCATGGCTATGAGATGGCGAAGGTGACGGTGGGCGTGGCCTACGGGTCGCACATCGACCAGGTGCGTCAACTGATTGTGGACCGTATCAGCCAGCTGGACTGCTATGACCGCAAGAAGGGCGTGCAGGTGCTGTTCCAGAACTTTGGCGAGAGCAGTGTGGACCTGCTGGTGATTGTGTGGG
>Ga0181612_102231_pt1 | contig 12386 bp, 4 predicted proteins | sample HoacroProtozoa21_FD_119630 | JGI IMG/M metagenome (GOLD analysis project Ga0181612, IMG submission 119630) | Hoatzin crop microbial communities from Cojedes, Venezuel. Combined Assembly of Gp0051906, Gp0051904, Gp0051908 | reverse complement strand
GCAAAAAGTCCCTCTCCAGCTTTCTTGTAGGCCCCTTCAGGTACTGGAAGGCTGCTATAAGGTCTCCCCAAAGCCTTCTCTTCCACAGGCTGAACAGCCCCAGCTCTCTCAGTCTGTCTTCAGAGGTGAGGTGCTCTAGCCCTTGGATCATCTCCATGGCCCTCCTCCGGACCCACTCCAACAGGTCCACGTCCTTCTTATGTTGGGATCCCCAGAGCTGAACGCATTACTCCAGGTGGGATCTGATGAGAGCGAACTAGAGGGAGAGAACCACCTTCCTTGACCTTAATCTTAACCTTAAACATCTTAATATCCATACTTCAAATTCATAGCTCTGTTTTGAAATGGGAAGACGGTCTATTTAAAGCCTAACAGCACGGAAGTGCTATAAATCTTCTCTCTAAATGGGCAGATGGAAGTTAGGGTTGGAGGGAAGAGGACAGATGAAGAGTGATTCTTAAAAATATATATAGATAAATTAAATTTCCGTAAGTCCTCACAAACAGGGTATGAATTGGGGACATGATCCTAGAAGGACTTGAAAACCTAAGTTCTATGACTGCCAATGCTACTTTGCGCTCTGAGTCGGTGAAAAGTAGAGTAGCATCTATTCCTCAGTGACTATGGATTTCTGATCATTTGTAGCAGTATCTCTTCATCATAATTCACACTGATCATTTTTCTACAGATCCTGAAGAGACGTCCTACACACAGCATTATTCCAACATAAGGTATTATCCCGTGTTCCTAAGTTATTTGAACAACAAGCCAGTATCTCCACCATTCTATTCAAATTAATAATTTTAAAACCTCTCTATGTTTCAGAGAGATTCTAATGCAAAATTCTCACGGCTAACCACAAGGCAACCTAGTTAACCAGGAATAGTACCTAAGTATTTGGAAGGCCTTTACTGAAACCGCTTCAGTGTTTCTCTCTTCTGTTTTCAGAATGAACAAAACAATATGTATTAAAAAAAAACCACCTGACCCTGAGGACTAAGAATTAGAGTAACAGGAGATCTGCTCCACCATACCACTTTTCAGGCACATACAGAGGGATAAAGTCCCACTAGAGAGTGCTAGTCAACTCTGTTAGACGTGACTGTACGGACCTTTCTGACACATAACTGAAAACAGTATTGCTTCTAGAAGCAATCTGTTCATCTCAAAGTAGGAAAAGTCTTTACTGAGAAGACTGAGGGGAATATTGAAGCATTGTTGCTAGTAATTTCATTATGGGGCTACCTACTCACTACTTCAAATAACATTATTTTAAATGCAACATAAGAAATATATCAACAAATACGCAGTAGTTGGTTAACAGTAAATAGGGAAAGAAAAGACGAACTTGTGCAAATTTGCCACTTGCTGAGTTCCAGAAACAGCCTCTAAGAACAGGTATTTGACCGGTTCTACACTTGGAAGTAGCTAAAAGATGAAGAACATTTTGAACTTAAGATGCACTGTATTTTTCTCTTTATCATGGTCACATTAAATTCATTTGCATTCAGTGATACGACTGTTTACCTTCTTGCTGTAACTGACAGGTTCATTACCAGACGCAGTTCAAAGCCAAGTCAAATTTACATCACAGAGGATTAGAACAAGTATTTATTTATATATATACCTATGCACACAACTATGAGTGTGTGTGTGTCTTTTTACATCAAGAAGAACAGTAGCACATGCATCTCTTCCAGCTGCCACACCCTTAACTTGGGACATCCTCTACTTTCTGGAGTATTGAAAGTCCACTCTTAATTTTCAATTATTAAGTATGCTATGGGTTACAATCTCTCCTTTATGTTCAAAATGGTTGGCTTACAGTCTTTACAGTGACAGTCTGTGATATGCAATCAAACGAGTGAATCCAGAAATGGGAATCACTTTTCATTATGTTCTCATTTGCACCCCATATGGGTTTTCAGTGTTCTAATCTTTCAAAATGTTATACTGCTGGGGAAAAACAAAAAACAACAAAATAAACAAAACCCCTAGATACAATAAACCTACTCATAGTAAGCATAAATATTTCTAGTAGAAACACATACAGGAGAAAAAAAATATACATGTAATTCCCCTTTCCCCCCCCTTAGGAAAGGAAAAGGATGATCAGCAAAAAAATTATTCTAAATTCTAAGTAATATTTGTGGCTTTTAAAGGTCATTTGAGTCAACAAGCAGTGGTTAAGTAGCTCATGTTGACAGCCCAGGATATTCAAATTCTCTTTTTACGCCCGAATCAGGTACAGCAGAGGCACTGGCAGTAATAGCCATCTCCAGCAGTGCCTCACCAACGCCTCTCAACGCTGACCTGCAGGAAGCAGCCGGAGGGTTGGAAGAGCTCATCGCCTGCACCATCCCTTCAGGCTTCCAGCTCCTCAACCCCAGATTGCTGCATCAGAGGACAGAGTGAGGCAGTGGCTTTATCCTGGGGACTCCTGTCTCCAGGAAAGCACAGTGAGATTTCACCTCCATTCATCGAGACTAGTGAACAGTATTTCAAGATAACTATGAAATACCAGCTGGCCTATGGGTTGGAGAAAAAAACAACAAAAAATATTTTTTTTTTTAAATCGAATAATGGCTCAAACAAGAAGTGATATTAGAAATGGATGTTGATTTATAAAGAAAATCAATTTCTACTGTAAATATCACAGATTTCACTATAAATGAGAACAAGATTTCTAGCAGTTTAATCACAGTTAAGGTCAATTTCATCAATCAAAACCAGTGTGTTAGTTGACCTAAGACAAGTGTTTCTAACCAATTAAATGATGCTCGTTGACGATGTGAGCAGTGGTGCATCCCTTCAAAATTTCAATGCTTGTTCGTTTCATGAGGCCATCAAGAATAACTCACAGTAAAAGCAAAACTAAAAACTAGAAGAGTTCTGCAGTTTTCTAAATTACAAGAATTACATATTCTCAGTTCCTGTCAAATCCACTGTAACTTAAAAATTTTTCCCAGAAAATTAGGAGCCACATTAAGTAGCCACCACGTGAAGCACCAGCATTCCAGCAAGATCAAGAGGCCTTTAAATGTAAAGCACTTTATTCATTATTCTGCCCAAATTATGACAATTAAGAAACACATATGCACACAAAGCTTTGATATAAATACGCGTATTTGACAATTACTACCAAAGCATTTTCACATCCACGCATTACACAGAAGTAAAACAAAATGCACTCTTACTGCTGCCACTGAACAGCTCAAACTTTTAAAAGTGGTTTTTTTTTTTGATGGTGCCCATAAAAACCCCAGGAAAAAGTGATTCTAAGACTATAATTTGCACTTGGGTGCTTTAAATCACAGTCAAGTAGACAGAACATTAAGAATGGTATGGTTTTTATTTTCTACAGTGGTTTTATTGACAAGCTTATTTTCTTGTAAAGTTTGAAAAGCTAACACTACCTGTCCACATAGAAGGGGAAACAAAACTTGGTCAAAGTCTGTAGAACTTCCTGTGGAGAGAAAAAGAGATAATTTATACATCTATTGGGACCAATAAATCTAATATTAACCACATCACACAATTTCACAACTTTGCCCCGAAGAAATGAGAGACAGATGAAGAAATATGAGCTTTATCAATTACATGGAAGCAGTACCAGGCAGTCAATCATGTGAAATAATAAACATGATCAAACTTCATTAAAAATGAAAAATTAATCAAGATTCACACATGGGCAGGCAGCAGGAGCCATCCAGCAATTCTCCACAGAGCAGGAGGAGGTTGGGTTGTTGAGTGTTAACACCTCTCTAGGGACAGTCTCTACCCTGACCATATGGATCACAGTGAATAACACCAAACCACATGGGTTTGGCCTGGCAGGACCACTTCTGCTGGCACAGCTTTTGACTGTTACCTAGGAACAGAGGTCTGGGGGATTAGGGAACACTTCCTAACATCAGCAAGATAAATAACAAAAGATAAAACCAATAGGTCTCATAGCAGGAATGTTTAACGTTGCCTACTGCTAGTAGAAAGAAAATTTGAGTGTTAAAAGACCGACTGAAAAATGCATATTAAAATTAATACAAATTGTTTAACCTACAAACTGTTTTCTAAATGTTGCAAAACAGCACCACAAACAGAGAAACTTTCAAGCACAGCCTTTGCACGGTATCGAATAAAAAGCATGAATACGCAAACTGAAAACATGATCAGCAGAGAAATTAATCATTTTCAACTTTACAACTGTAAACAAATACAGTCATTAAAGAGGCAAAACCAGAAACATTTTAGTCCCAAAACAGTTGTGTTCATAGACAAAAGTAATCCATTTACATTCTATTGTTCTATAATGTTCAAAATTCTAATTCCCTAATCCACAACCCGCCACAAAGGTCTACCCAGTTTGCAGACCTTTACTAGCAGCCAACTCACCGTTCATTCTCCTGCAGGCTTAAATATTTCAAGACTTGAAATGTAAACTATATTTTTGCTTTCAGCTGAAACAAGATAACCCTGACTGAATGACAAACCCTCTGATAAATTCAACACTTTTCTGACCAATAGTAATAAATTATCATCAATAACTAAATTCATGCCTCCCACTTCATTTATTTCTAAAACCAGTGCCATCATTCAACAAATAAACGACATCAATCTAATAACCTATTCAGTGAAGCAGAAAACATATTGACTCCCTTGCAGGACCGTGTTCCTCCTACATAATTCAAGTAAGCACATCCCATTCTTAGCAATGGTTTCAGGCTCAACTGCTCATAGACTCTTCTTTGGAGGTTTCTTGACAACTAAAATGTGGCAAGTTCTTAAGATTTCAGGCAGAAAAAGATATGGAAACTTTGACTTCTTGACAGTTTATTGATAGATTATTTAACAACCTCCTTTTCTTAAAGAACAAGAAAAGATCTATTGAAGAATGCCATGTAAAGCAAAGAAGCATCCTATTTTCATTTTCAGCAGGAAACTTGGAAAGGAGCTATACAGATTTCAGAGTAAACTCTGCAAAAACACATATTTTCATATAAAACAATGCCTTGATAGTACAGCCCTCCATTAACATGATTGGGTTCACCCTTGTGCAGAATCTCACCGACTTTCGCAAGGATCGACCGGCTGCTGAGCAACTCTGCTTATGCACAAAAACTACAGCTTGACAAATTTTCAACTATTGCACGGTTGTCCTTTACCCACAACTGAAATCTCAATGCATAACATGTTAAAAAAAACCCAAACCCCAGAACTTTAAAAATTGTCAAAATTGTAATTGCAGGAGTAAAGTGCGCATATTTTTATTTGCCTTATCAATACAAATTGTCCTTAAAATAATGACTGTACATCTATTTTTCAGAAACAAAGCCATGTAGCTGCCACAGAGAATTCTGAAATAAAAATGTCAGTCACCTCAAAATGGCAAAATATATTTTTCTCCATTTTTCTGATTATTTTAATAATTACTGTAACTGCAAGCAAAAACATTCACATAATAAAACACTTTCGCATCTCATCAGCGTTGTGTTATTATAGAATAATGTATTACTCAGAACTTCGTTTGTACTTGTTTCTTGATATTTATAGCTTTCTAAAAACAAAAAATGAAATTTTCACTTAAAGAGGCAATATATTGAATCTGTACCACTATACACTGACTCATGTTTTAAAGACAGATTTTACAGTAATATTATGTGGCTTTTATAATGTTATTGGACATAATTTGACATTCGTTAAACACTAATACTTATCCGACTTGATTTACAACTAAAAAATTGAGACTAGTACAGGTTAACTACAAATATATTTTAAAATTTTAACTATTTTGAAAAAAAACACATACAGGATTAGATTTCAATTAGCAAAACTGCTGATCTTTTGCACGGAGAACTATTCAATTTCTGCTCAAGTTGCAGGCTCATTACTATAAGTGTAATGCTTTTTTTTCTTTTTTTCTTTCTTTCTTTTTTTTTTTCCCTCCTTTAAATACTGCTCAGTTGGAAGATTCGCAATGCCTACACAACACACAACTTCCTACCAGAGCTCTTCACGTGGGTGGTTACTTATGGTCTAGAGAAATCATTTCTTTACGATTTCCAATCAAAACTGTAACAAAACCAAACCTAGAAACCCCCCATGTCAGCATCCTATAATACTTTTTATGTTTTTATCTGACATGAAACACAGAGGTTGTATCAATAGCCTGTTTTCTTATTTTATTCCCCTATGCCTATTCTATTAAAGAAAAACCTACATAAATGCCTCTAAAGCAAAACACCCTAAAAAGAAGAAAACGGGAAAAAAAAAGCCCCAAACAATCCAGGACATACAGCTGATCAGCGTAAATTACCCAGCAGCTGAAAGCAGCATCTCTAGGGTACCACACGCCGGTTTGCTGGATCAATCCCCAAGTTTATATTTTCACAAATCTTTTTACATGCAGTTTGATTTTTAACATTTTAATGAGCAAAAAGTGCATCTATAGCAGCCAGTCACCACAGTTAAAGTGCAGGGCATGAACCATGTCCCCTGGGGCCTCAGCCCAGCCGTGTCACCGGTGGCTTTAGGACATACACCACCTGGCTCCTTCTCCCAAGGTTCCAACTCTTTTCATAATCAAAACACTGCTGACATTATAAACCCCACATGGGTTTTCTAAAATCCTTCCCAATCAATAAAGCCAGTACATAACTTATCGGAGACAACACAGAGCTCATTGATTAAGTTTGGTTTCAGTAGCAAAGTTTTCAAAATAAATGAGGCAGGAATACGGCGTTCAGGCCTTTTGTGTCACATCGCAATTTATGAAGGTGAGGCAGTCTCTAAACGGATTTCCTGCATGCACACGCACAAGAGATACTTGAAAAGCGTATGGAAAGCACGGTTGTTAAATACACACAATACACACTCGGCCTATGTCCCAAATTGTCTATATATTGAGATGAAATAGTAAAGAAAGCTCAACACCGCTGAAAAGTTTTGCTTCTTCACTCATGAATTTAATATGCAAACTGTATCTTAAGTCTTTTTTATTTTTAAACCTTTCACCGTATGCTCCCACTTCCAAGTCAACGGAACAACTTCAGAGCCTCTTAAATATACAGGATCACTTTATTTCTCCTGTTCAAATGAACATCAGTAATAAATATCCGGTGTTCCAGCTACAATTAAATAAACCTCACCGATAAAACGATATGCAGACGGATGGTCTAATGTAAGAACAGCAGACTGTTGCAAACAATCTACTCTTAGAAAGATAGGCGATGCAACAGACATTCAAAGTGGAACAAGAAGTCTAAGCAGAAGTTGGAGAGAAAAGAAATTAAAATACAGGCAGAGATCTGTGAAAAATGACAAACGATTAAGGCAAGACACTCAAATATTAAGTGTGAGTCAGAGAAGGGAAACAATACACCACAAAAACCAACAGGCTGGGGACCTGTATTTGGAAACCTATTGGGAAGCCTGAGGAAAAACAAGATGAAGCTGAAAAGACCCCTCGGAGTACAGACAAGACCTTCAGCTGGGGGGGGGGGGGGCCGCCCCCAAAAAACCAACCCCAATCCCCCACAACTGTGGTTCAGAAAGTACATACGTTTTCACAGGAGGGCAATTCAAATATTACAAGAGAATGGAGCACTGCAAATAAGATGAGTCTTCCACAGAGAGAAGAGCTGACTCAGCAATGAAAAAGCTGAACGCTGTTTTCTTTCCTCGACCTTAAAGCATAGGTGCAGTACAGGTGAGGCTGCTGAGAGGGAAACGCTAAAGAGAGAGGGTGGAAACACCAACAGTTTTCATCTTATCCAGCTTGAAATACCATCTGAATCTATGACACAAACATGAAATCCATCCTCTCTGCACGGAGGGACACCAAGAGAGTTTGAAGAACACATCAACAGAGCGATGGAGGCAGAGGAGATAGCAGAGAGCTGCAAGGGCTCAGAGGAGCACACTGACCGCCAGCCGCTTCGCGTCCGGGGAAGTGGGAACAGGCAGCAGGATCCCCACCTGAGCAGCAACCAGCTAGAGAGGATTTTATTTCTGCTCAGAAGCAACAGCAAATTTAAACACAGCAAAAATGTTAATTCAGCATGAAAGAGTGCTAAGACATTAACTGAAGCAAAATATTATGCAATTGTTTTGAAAACTGGGTTGTACATTATTCTACCTTATAGCCACAAAATTGCAAACTGCTGTTATATTTCATTCATCTATCTGAATAATCTTAACCTAACAATTAATTAAATCATGCACTGCAATGGAACAACAGGTTTAAGAATTCAAAGCAGTTGAGAGTGCACCCAAATAATCAACTTATACCTGGCAACAACTCTGTGCAAAACCCAAAGGGTGGTGAAAGAAACAGTACAGAACAATCCAGAACACCATCAATTCTGTTAGCTGTGCAGAGTTGGTCAGAAATTCATACACTTTCTCCTAGGAAAGGGAACATCTTCCTGCACAACCAGAAGCACCTCAGGAACAAGTTTTGGTAACTACTTTAAACATTTTACAAAGCAATGACTTACAATGGGTGAGAAAAGCTACTCAGGTTTCAAAATTTTATTTAAAAAATATAAATGTAATAAAGCAATGCCAGCACAAAAATAGTCAACCACTATCTTGAACACAGCTATGAGTAATACAGAGGGATCGGTACATCTTGTGTTCTGAACATTTGAAGCTTAATTTGTAGTTAATATTATCTTACATCAAATTTTCCTAAAGTTATCATTACAGATTAATCTTATCAATTAACAAATGCTGTGTAATTGTGTAGTGAAAAATCAGAAGCATTCCAATTCATGCATCTTATAAAAAACTAATTCTCAAATTAAAAAGAAAGTATCCTGCACGCGGAGGCCAGTGTCACACAGCCACAACAAAAAGCTGAGATTTTGCAAGGCGACAAAGCAGAGAAAGCAAAGAACAACAAACTTAAAAGCGACATTTCTCTGGATGTTAAAGATTTTTCCAGTTTTTAAAAAACTGATACAACACAGATTCTTTTTTAAAAAAATCATTCCTCATTTAAAATATTTAGGTCAAATTTCATCTTGCATTGATTTTATCATAAAAATCTTTTTACATCTTATAGCAGTACTGAACATCACGGATTTTTACGACGGACAAAATATTTTAGGAATTAATTTTAATCAGTTCATTAAAAGAACATACTACTCGAGAAAACCAGAAGCATAATTTGCTTAATAGCACTAATTTAAATAATCTTAATTTACTTCTGTCTCTTACTTTTTAAAATTCTACTGGTATTCTAATACAACTTTATAGCACTAGTTCATCCACCTGCTTAGTGTTCTAAAAATCCATTAGCTCTTGTTAAGCAATCATAAAGTCTGAATTAGGGGAAGCTTTTTCTTCTACCAAAGTCACCCCCAAAGTGTGGGCGTCAGAAGGGGAACGGTACCCAGTATGAAATAACATCATTTCACTGAAGGTAACCAGTTGTTCCCAGGAAAATGCTGTTTTTTAAAAACAAGCAAAAAAGCCAACATATATATACCCACGCCTGGTAACAGGAAGAGCATGAGATAAATAACATTTCCTAAGCATACTGAGGCCTGCTATCATTTCAATATTTTGAACGTACAAAAAATGTGCACAGATGGGCAACTTTTCTCCTTGCATTACTAAAAACATATTTCAAGATAAAGCTCAAAATCCCTGAATTTTTTAAACCTAATTGTGACTCTGTTTCTTAGAATTCACACCCCAAGGCCAAAGCTTTCCTGCCACCAGTCCTTCAAATCTGATTTGGACATTACACGGGAGGAGGCTCCCAGCCTCCCCGAGGTCTCGCTCCTTTTACAACACACGCACAACCAGTAGCTAATGGGCCTACGCTGAATTCAGTGCTCTGCACAGCTCCTCCTGGGACACAGGCCTAGCAGATGTGATAAAAACTGTGTCAGAGAAGTAGCTCTAGTTTTTGCCTTAATGACAACTTCAACCTCTCAACTAATAGAACAAAAGAACAGAAACGACTATTACTTTTTTTCCAGTAGAAATAAAATCTGAAAGTAAAGCTGAACTAAATATTTAAGCAGCTTTTCAAAGAGACCTCCTCAATAAATGCCTTTATAAGCCCTGCAACAAAATTAAGATTTAGTTTTATTCTAAGACAAATGGATTTTAGCCAACATGCAAAAATAAAAAATTAGAAAAAACCCTACAGCTACTGTGCTAAGAATAATTGTTCCAGTCTGAAACCACAAAGAATTGAAAAATTATACAAACAAGCATTAAAAACCAGGTCCCATTACGTGCATAAACTTTGATCAATTGGTGAAGATAAGAAGTGACAATATCAGAAAGCTAGAATACTAATTGAATGCAATATATTTTAAACATTTAGTAACTAAAAATGAGGAATATTTTCACTTCCACATTTAGGAAAAATTAGGTGAAAACCATTAGCTGTGAAAAGATAATCACATACTTCTCACACCATAAGTCAATTGCACAGGTATACTGCATCAGAAACAAAACTTTAAATATATTCTTTGGTTAACATTTGTTAAATATTATAATTCTGGCTTAAGATAACTGGCCCTTTTAGACGTCGTCGCCAACGCTCTATTCAGCTACAACTGCATACCCACTTAATCAGCAATCATTGTTCTCCGAGGCAGGACTTTGTTGTCAAGACAAGCACTGAAACCTTTAAAAAATTTCAGAACTGGCATAAGAAAAAAGTGATCTTTGTCAAACAAGGACAAATTTATGCAAATCTTTTATAAACATTCACAAACATTTATTTAGCTTTTGAAATGTTGGCCTCATTTGAGAGCATGAAAATGAGGGGGAAGTAGGAAGATGCAAAGGACAGCTTAGAGGCTGGCACACTACATAAATATTCAGGAGGAAGATTATAGGATTCATGTTAGGCTGTCTTAGGTTTCTCCAAAGTCCACATAGAATACCAAAGAACAAAACTAACGAGAAGTAGAGCAGATGTTAGACAATGCAGCAGCCCTCTTTTCCACACTCACTTGGCTATACTTCGATGCTTTCATTTTTTCTTTCAATATGGTTAGGTCATTCAAGGATTCTCCTATAGACTCTGTATTGTGGCTACAGAGCTATAAGCTGGACCTCTGTCAGCTTTCCAAAAGTTTCCATGAAAAGGCATTATGCAAATTCTACCTCTCTTACTCTCTTTCAGGAAAAAAAGCCTCCAGTATGCAGTCATCGGAGTATTGGAAGTCCCAGCCTTCATTTCTGTATGGTTGTGTTTGCCTTAGGGCCATGCTGCTTGTTTTGACAGTGGATCCCCCTAGATAGTTGGGATTAGTCGAGCTTGTTTAGATAAACTTGAAATCAAGGCCTTCTCTAGGTAGACAGCTAGATGTAGCTACTGAGTTTCCAGCTGCCTTCGTCTTTCATCCCAAAACAACTGCAGATTCACAGCAGAGATCACAGCCACAGGCTATGTCACATACATAAGTACAAAATTAAAGGCTGCTAAAAGAAGCCTTTGTAAGTCTTAGTGCTAAAATAAGGAATCTGTACTGCATAGTTTAAACAAATTATTCAAGAAGCACCAATAAAGGTCCACAACGGATAGTTAACAAGACACGTTCACAAAAGAAATACCCTGTTTACATAAATGGGCAAGATCATGCGTTGTTAATCACTTCTGCACCATCCACTGTCCAGCCTTTTTCAAAACACATGCAAGTAAATAGTCCAAAGCAGTATCAGCTAGAATATCTGAAAATGAGCTCTGTTTATCAAATACAAACTCTATGATCATAGCAGACTTATGACAGCACTATTCCAATTAGATTTTCAGTCACATTCACAAGAAGACTGGGCCAGATTTGATCTTTCCTACAACCAGATAATGCAAACCTTTGGAATTCATCCTCGCAAATGTGATACGTTAAAAGAGAAGGGCCAGAGCTCCAAACCCAAAATCAAATCCCGCCCACGTAACTACGTTACACCTTTATAAATCAGCATTGTAGTTCAGCCCCAATAGGAGATTCATTTTTCACAGGGGGAGGGGGAAAAAAAAAACCAAACGCATTACTTTTGGCTTTAAAAGATTGTAATCTCTTCTACCTGAGTGTAAATGTTCATATACACATCAGCAGCATCCCCGCACAACTGACGGGAATTTAAAGGAAAAATTAATCACTAGGATATTATAAATAAACAACCAGCAGAACAAAAAAAAAAAAAACAACAACAACAACAACAAAGAAACAAACAAAAAAACCATAGTTCAATGAATAGTACATACCATCAAAAAAAAAAAAAAATCAAGTCCCATCCTTTGCTCAAGAAAAAGGATATGAAGACACTTGCAATGTTGAAAACAGTTTTAATAAAGACAACAGGAGAATTTTCACATTAAAAAGCAAAGGTAAGAATTTGCCACCAACAACTTCTCT
>Ga0181612_158270_pt1 | contig 12387 bp, 4 predicted proteins | sample HoacroProtozoa21_FD_119630 | JGI IMG/M metagenome (GOLD analysis project Ga0181612, IMG submission 119630) | Hoatzin crop microbial communities from Cojedes, Venezuel. Combined Assembly of Gp0051906, Gp0051904, Gp0051908 | reverse complement strand
TGGGGCCGCGGGGCTGCGGGCGGGCCTCGTGTGGGGAGGAAGGGAGAGGCGGCGGGAAATGCACACAGAGAAATGGGGGGCGGATGTCGGAGCTGTTTCCAGTCAGGTTTTCCTCAAAACACGTTTAGCTCGGTTTTAATTCTCTGGACTCCGAGAGGAGAGGGTTTGGTCCCACCGCCCCTCGCCGGGGCGAGGCGAGGCAGCAGCGGGGCTGACAGCGGTGCCATCCTGCAGCTCGCACGCAGTCTTCTGCCTCGTCCCGCTCAGGACTCGGTCGTTTCACGCCGCTGTTGTACAAGCCCCAACCCACAGTGCAGCCTGGACAAGCCCTGAGGAGCGCTGAGCCCAGCGCCGTGCTGGGTCTGATGGGCAGAAACAATGTACCGGGGCCCAGACTGAAAAAACCCGCACAATTCTCACCGGGGACGTCGGCAGGGGGGTAGGCTGTGAGTCCTCCTAGGGCTTACAGACCTCATTGGCAATAATTCATGTGGTGATGAAGGAGATGGGAGGCTGCGCGGTGCCTGCAAGTTTGACAGGCAGCACGGTGGAAGCTTTGCAAACCTTGCTGGAAAATAGGAGACGAACCACGCTGAATGTGGGGCATACACGTCACGGCGGCACGTGGCACGGTGGCTGCATGCTGTGACAGCCACGCCAGGCGTGCTGAGAAGGACCCCACCGGCAGTCACGGGGGAGCGATGCAGACATCCTGACCCTCTAACAAGGGTGCGGGGAGTGCCCCCGGCCGGGTGCTTTCCCAGAAAAGAGAATATATCGTAGTGCCACCTGACAGAGCACAGCCAGGCATCCTGGGACACTGCCGCCGGCCGAGGTCAGGGAGCAGCCCTGTTTATTGTCCAGGCAGGCAGTCGGGGAGGAAAGCTGCCGGCCAGCCTGCTGGGGAGAAGTGCTGCCAGGGGAGAGCTGGCTGTGCTTCTTGGCACGCACGCCGGCAGTGAGACTGGGAAAGAGCTCGCAGTTTTTTACTAAGAGCCTTTGGACTGCGAAGCACTGGTGGCAAACTGATGTGTTTAGGAGGAAGTCATTAAAAGGAAGAAAATAAATTTGAAGTCCCGTGGCTGCCAGGAGGGTGTAGTTTTTCTCCCAGGTGAGATGGCTCGAGCTGGGGAAGGTTCCTGGAGGGAGAACCTTTGAGTCTGCTTTTCAGGCAGAGCAGCTGTGACTCTGCCTTGCACTTACAGCCTCCCTTGAGCCAGGCCTGGGCTTTTGGGGTCACCTCACAAGCAGAGATGCAAATCTAGCTACCTCCTGGGCTGTAACTAAATCCAGAGGCTGCTCTAGTGCCAGGCTACCTCTTGCCATTCAGTGTCTGTGCACAAGAGCTACCCATCCCTCTGGGAAGTGGGATTGCACCTTTTCTGTGAGCTGGAAGGCAGCACTTCAGCAGTGTTTCCTGGCAGGGAGCGGGGCTGGAGCTGAGCTGGGGAATGCAAAACATCAGCGGATCTCCTTTATTTAGCTGTGGAGCACATGCAATATTACAGCATCCAGAAACCAGCCATCTCTGTGATTTCATCCCACTGGATCATCCCAAGTCTCTGCCATCAGAACAGCTCTGGCCATGGGGAACACCACTGGTAGGTACTGCCAGCTCCTGGAAAAGAAAGGAGCTCCCGCAAGTGGAACTGACAAGGTAGCCATAGTGCTTATTAACAAACATCTCAGCAGCTTACCAGTTTATATTTGTCATATGAGGTGGACAACCAAATCTTTGAACTTACCTTCATTTCCCTCCTCTTCCTCACCAGAAGGGAGAGGTCCTGCATCCCCCCAGTAGAGCAGTGCACTCCCCTGGTCCTCCTGCCAATTGTAATCTACAGTCTTTACCTTTATTCCTTATGGACTACATTATCAGCAAAAAGATTACATTTGCTACTGTATTTAGGGCCAGTCTGTAAGTGGGTACTGTGCTCCTTTTGTTTATCGCTGTGTTAATGTTAGCACATGATAAAACTATGCCAGCAGCCGTGTCTGAAGTTGGTTAAAGCAGAAGGTACCCGTGAACCAGGAAACATGGAAATAAACCCCACACTTGACATTTAACAAAGATCAGACTACTGAGATTCACACATGGGGAAAAGGAAATACATTTTCTGACTATTGCAGCTCTGTTGCAATGTAACTTGTCAGAGTGTTGACAGTCTCAGGGACAGAGTCTTAAGCTGTACAATTTCATGTCATTGAAGCTAATGTGGATCTGCTGACTGACTTACCATCTTAAAACCTAATACGTAAGAAAAAAAGTTGGTCTTCATAAAGAGCAGAACTAGCAAGTTCACCTCTTTTCAGTCCTTTCCCAATGTCACACCACAGGGGAGCAACTCTGTCTACTCACTTCCTTCTTTCACAATAGCTACAAGTGAATTTGGTACATGAAAACAGAGCAACAGCTGAATGGCTTCTGTTCAGCAGGAAGTGCCCAGGGCAGAAAGGATGCTAAGGAGACACAAACAAGATTGACTTTCTTACTGTTGAGTTATACAAAAATTGTTCTGTCATTTAATAGAAATGATTAAGCTAAAGTTTGTAGTCTGCTTACTTAAGTGTTTTGAGTCCACTTCCTCACAATGGACTAGCCCCTTGTTCTCAGAACTGAAAGCAAGAAAGAATACCAGTACATTTACATCTATTATTTACTTGTATTTTACTTACCAGCTCTAGAGACTGTTACCAAAATGGATGGAAGATTGGGCTGTGCTGGATTTCTGTTCTAAAGTTCCCCTCAAGCCCTGCAGACAGCGCTTCAGTAGCCTTTGCTCTGGAAAAGCCTCTTGCGGTTACCCCTGGAACGAGTGTTTTCAAGCTTCAGGCAAGCCCACCTGAGAAACAGCTCTTTGAACCCACGAGATGAGAAACTGCAACCAGCAACTCATCACTCCTTCCAGACCAGTAAGGTTTGCTGGTGGCACTGCAAATAGCAAAGGGCAGAGAAAAGCTGGAAAAAGAGCTCTTTTCCACCACCCATGAAAGCTAAGACACCTGGCATTCTCAAGTAACTTTTCTCACAATCATCCTCCCTTCACCTATGGCCATGTCCTTTGTGTGCACACCATAGCACAGCATGGAAGGTGCAGCTCACCTACAGACGCAAGGGACATAAAGCTGCATTACAACAGCAGGCACACAAGGAGTGTCTCCAATGTTCCAGGTCTAGGCATATTATCCATCTGATTCCTACCAAGGTCAGACCTGGGTTAATGTAGTTGGGAGAATATACTTGCTTACCTGAGAAAAACAACAAACCATACCTGTGCAACCCCAAAATAAAAGGTTTGGTTGCCCTAAAACTCTTTGATTTATCTGGCTGTGTCAGCTGAGCAGATGAAGGGTATCACCTGTCCCCACAGATGTGCCACTGTTAAGTTTCCAGGACTGCATAAAAAGTCATTGTGTGTTTCACTTTTTGCCACATCAAAGGAAATTGTTCAAACCAGCAAACCTCCCTCTAAAGGGTCAGTTCCACTTAAACTGAAATACCTCTCCTTGTCGTCACTGTCTCCAAAGAGTGATAACTGCATGGCTAAGGCCTTGCAGAGTTTGGATGGAATATCACAGAGCACTTACTGCTAGTTCAGGTTCCTGGCTAACACTGAGGTCAACGTAGAAGCTATCCTACTTGTCTTTCTCATGCATAGTGAAGTAGGCATCTACCAAGTTACCCCAAATCTGTAAACTGTAATCCAGTACTTCTCTTCAAAACAGATTAAGATTATGAGCAGTGAGCAGTCTGCATTACAAGAAGTGGGTCAGCCAGGCAGCTGAAAAATTCTTGGCCTTCTCTTCCCTGGCCATAAGACAAGTAATGCTTTTTGCTTCCTCCTTTGGTAACCAGGAGTTTAAGCCTTTTGCTTGCTGCAATCAATACCCTGAGATACAGGAAGTTTAAAAGAACAAATGTTATTTCTGCTGTACCACGTGCCAGTAAATTGATTTCCACACACACCACCACCACCACCACCCCCCCCAGGAATCTGTTGCTGTGGGTCTGCCAGCAGTGTCTGGCTTTTTAAGGTGCCACTTCTAAACTCAACATGAAATCATGGTAGCCAATTCATGTATTACCACCATGTCTTGGAATTTTGTGATTTCAGGAGAAACTTGCTCGCTCTTCAAAAAGTAGTTTTCTGTGGCAAAGGCTTAAAAATGTGAATGTTGCAGATATTCCAGTAAAAGCAGGAGACAATTTTTTTTCTCCTACAGTCCTTTACCCGTCTCTCTCCTTTGAGAGCTTTTGCTGGAATGGCCACAGAAGCATGGCTCCTACCCCTCTGTTTGATATTACCTGTCCTTTTCCAGGCTACACCCTTTGCATCTGCTGATGCTTGAATCTACTTCGGAGGGAAGTTTTTTTAGGATGCTAACACTAGTATTCTTGTCCTGCTTCGGGTTTTAGCAGAGTCGAGGCAGATGTAGGGCTCTGTGGGGCCTCATTTCCTCCCTACAAAGAGACTTTCTACATCACCATTCACTAACCATAAAACAAAAGCATTATGTGACTCAAGGATAGACACGAAGCACACTGTAACTTAGCTCTCATCTTGCACCTAAGCACAGCTTGGGTCTGTCTTAGCTAGTGTTGTATTTCCTTCTTCCAGACTTCCCCTCTTGCAATTTGTTTCTATTTAAGTCTCCACACCCACGCTCTTCCCTTGCATTCCTGCTACCCAGTGATTTTGTACATCCTAATTGCTCTGCCTGTGCCTGTGACACAACTTCTGCCCGATGGCAATCCTGCACTTTGCAGCTGTGATGAAGGAAGCACATAGAAAGAGCAGAGACATTTGGAGTAACAGGACAGGTCTTTTCTAGGCTCATCTCTCAGTTTCTCTTTGGGGCAAAATAATCCTTTAAGCATTGATTTATCCTCTGCTGTTTATCCCCTTCCATTCTTATTTCTACTGTATGAACTGAGTGATCTACAGTGTCTTCAGCTTCTTAGTCACCATACACACCAGCCAGCAACTGGATTCCTTTAATTCTGGCAGGGAATGTGTGTCTGAGTTTCCAGTTCTTGTACTCCTGCGATCTGGATAGAAATTGTTACAGCTGAACCTACAGACATCTATACACACATAAATATCCACCAAGGATTTGTCATGTTCTCATGCTGTCGGGCCTTTAGGGAATTTCCAAAAGATGTTTTAAATCTCGCTTGAAATAAATAGTCCCAGGATAACAGGAAATAAAGTCTGGCTTCTTGCCTGGATTTTACAACGCCTGATACAGTATGGAGGTCCAGCAAGAAGAGTCAGTCAACTGCAGTATTCATGCGCTTCACTACAAGTCCTCCACTGCCTAACAGCTAAGCCACTTCCACTGACTTTCTGCACTGCTAGGGTCTCTCCCCTGTCTAGTAACAGACTTTTGTTGCAGCAAGCACATGGTCTTGGAGATCGTTAACCGTCTGTCAGATTAGATCAAAGAGTTCAGAAGTAACTTGAGATGAGCACATCCACATTGGCTTTGTTTCTCCTAGAAGCCAGGCTCGAAGAGTCATGTCTTTCATCTAAAATGCTGGCGTCCTGCAAGTGGGGTTATGATGAACCGGGTGGAACTGAAGGCCACAAACAACATTGTCTTCTCCCCCAGGAGTTCTCTTCACTATATTGCTTCTAACTAATCTTTGCAGTTGTCAGCATATCATTTTACTTTAACTTGAGTTCTCATTCATAAGGTGTAGGATTGGCCATGGCTTTGGTATTAATTTCACACACCAATTCTAGGAGAGCATCTTTGTCACTTAAAATGGAGGCTCTATTCTGATCCTGTTCAGTGTATCTTGATTTAACAGTCTTATTACCTGCCCCATACATTATGGTGGAGTGGGTTGGGGCTTTTGGGGGGTTTGGGGCTTTTTTGGAGTAGCTACACCTTTTCCCATAATTCTCTTTTTATGAGGTTATGGCTGCTAAAGTCTGGCTCTCTGCTAAGGTCTGTTCAAGAAATGTCCACTTCTAGTACCTGCACTCTGGCTGAGTCACAGCTACAGGACTAAAGCCAGGCAAGTATCAGTGCCCCTACACGAAACGGGCACTGTTGAGCTCTAACCCTCTGCAGAGATGTGCTGCTGATGGCAAGTGGCAAGAAAATACTCAGAGAGCTGCTGGCTTCCAGTTCTTCTCCAGTACTCCACCTGGGCAGGGCAGGGCTCTTTCCTGAGCTGTGAAATTCTCACAAAGTCCTGCTGGCTTCCCTAGGAGGCCTAGGAGTTATGCCAGGAGAAAAGGAAAGGCTTCCCTTCCCTGCTGCCTTTTTGCTTTGGGCTATTCAGCAGTAAGAGAGTGGCTTTGGGCATTCCTCTTCTGAGCTGTCAGCAGAGTACAAGCGCAATGGAAATTGTCCTCCAGCCTGGAGATTCAGAAGCAAGCAAAACTAAACCTGGTGGACTGATACATTAATGCATAAAATGATCTTCCCCTCAGTTGGCAGCAGCCTTCAGCTTGCTTGCAAATGTTCACATGAGCACCCCTGATCCCGTGTCACCAACACTAACAACAGGCTATCATGCAATAAATCTACATGACCACCTCAGAAGGAACACACAAACTGTCACACTGACCTCCAGCTTCAGTCCCTACATCTCCAAAAGCCCCCACTACTGCTGAAACATTTAAGCCAACAATGTTTTTTGTTTAAAGAGATTGGAGCCTTGTTGCTGGCTTTAGGCAGGTGTTTCTGGTGTCCTTCTAGTTGCATTTATTCATGACCTCCAAGTGGTATAGGAAGCCCATCCTGTAACACCTTTTGGAGCAGGAAGAGACATGCAGCTTCCAGGGCTGGCACATACCCACTGCTTCTCAATCTGCTTTTCCACTCCCAGTGCTGACACAACTTGGGAGAAGGAAGATGAAAGCTTTGGACTCGGGCTGAGGCAAGCGAACAACACAAGACCTCTGCCCTGCTGGAGCGTGATTTCATACACCGTGTTCTGAGTCAGCTGGAGATGGCCTTGAATTCCTTGGGTAAAAGCATCAGACTAAGACTGCCTTAGGCTCTGCATATGAACAGAAAAGGCCCTGCCCTCTGGCCTGAGGCTTATTTGTAGCCTAAAAGCAAAGATACATTGCAGATAGAGCACTGTTCTTTGTCCTTAGTCCCCAGACGTAAGCTCCTTAACTGCTCCATCCCTAATCTGTTATTTTTAGATTAGCTCTTTTTAAGAGATTGCTTGATGCCCTCTGTATACCTACTTACTTGAAGGGTTTTGATGCTTTACGCTGACAGACAGGCAGATATTCCTCTTGTACTTTCAACTGTAACTTTGAACTTTTCCCCCTAAAAAGCAGACGAGTGGGGTGCAGGGAGAACCTTTTATTCTCATGAAAAAAAATCTGAGTTTGCCGATGGAAACAAGCTACCCCCTGCAGTGACCTGCTGGACCAGCATCATCAGCTCCCAGTGCCAGCCACCTCTTCTCAGCACGACAAGCCACTCGCACTGACTTTCCCTCCTGTCCCCTCTGACAGTTTCTTGCCACCCCCAACTCAGGTGGATGGCCCTACAAGACCACTCAAGGGGCACCCTGGCTCTGCACAGCCTTACCTTTGCATGGCCATGACCCTCTTCTGCACCCCGTCCAAGCTTACGTGGCAAAGGCTTGGATGAAGCATGGCTAACTGCAGTGCTCAGCTCCTCAGCCTTGGGAATTTCTACTTCCTTGTACAAAAAAGGAAACAGAAGTGTGCCCAGACATGGGTACCACTGTGTTTTTAGTGAGGAACCACAAGATTGGGAGTGAAGGAGTTTGTCACGCTTTGTTCACCCCAGGAGAGCATCTTGAGTGCCCTGTAACCCAGGCTTGCTTGCTGTTTTGCTGAAGGTTTCCATTAGCTGTCACCAAGTCCCTGATCCCAAGATGGCAACAGGCCCAATGTTTATTAATATGTTACCACTTTTTTTTCCCTAGTCTTGGAGGAAAAAATGTCAGAGCCATGAGCATAGCCTGAGACCTGAGAAGCCTGAGCTGGCTGTGGCTCTCTGCTTCCACAAGGTCTCAAAACCAAGGGAGGGCAGCGCCAGGACCCAGCAAGCCATAGCTCCTCTCCAGGGATAAACAGAGCATCTGGGGTGTTTGTGTTTAGAGGCATCAGAAACAGGTGGGAAGTAGGATACCTCTGTCTGCTACTCATCTAGCCGAGCAAAGAAAATCCTGGTGTGTTCACAAAATACTGTCTCGGTTTGTTGTTACAAGCCCACAAAACTGTATCAGGCTGTTGCTACCAATTTTTCCTCCCAATGGAGACAACCTTGCTGGATCCCATGTGCTCAGCTTCACACAAATCTCCTTTCTGGGTGGAGAAGACAGCAGCCTTCTGCCTTTTCTTCACCACAGTTCTGCCTGGAAGTCACACAGAGCCCAAACCACACTGCCAGTCACTGCAGCTTTGCACTGCGAGGCTTTCATATCTGTCCTGGTTTCACCTGGGAGAGAGTTGTTTCCTCCCAGTAGCTGCTGTGTTTTGGACTTAGTAGAAGAATGTTGATAACCCTGATGTTTTTAGTTGTTCCTATGAAATCAAGGACTTTTTCCAGTCTTCCATATTCAGCTAACAAGCAGGTGTGCAGGAGCTGGGAGGGAGCACAGCCAGGCAGAGAGCCCAAGCTGGCCGATGGAAATATTCCATACCACAGATGCTGTTAAGGGAGAAGCCGCTGTCCGAGCATTCACACACCATTCAAGGAGTCGCACACACACCACCTGAGACTTGAACTACTAGGACCGGAGTCCCTTCACAGCGGGTGACTCCAGCGAGCCGATGGGTGCCCCTTTTCAACTCCTCACACACACTCACTCTCTGGTGCTTCCTCATCCCTCAGGCTCAACCCTGGGTTTCCCGAAGCAGAGTCTCTGTCATGACGTACCACCAGACGAATGTATTGAATGGTACAGCAGTGTAAAACAGCTCAAGCTGGGTGGCTCCGTACATGGACTCTGAACAAAGAAATCCCCGGGCAATTATACACTTGCAAACAAAGGTCCCGCCCCACACAAGTTTTCCACATGGCATCCAAGTGGCAGCTGAGCCAACGGTGTTATTTGGGTGTGGGGTCTTCTGCCCCAAAACAATGACACTTCTTATATTTTGGCTGCTTTTTTCTATAACAGACATCATGCTCAGTTTATAAATGGGGGTTGGCCTGGGGGCAGGGATCTGCTCTTCTCTTTTCTGTGAGTTCAAGTCTTCTCTTGTCTGGGAGTTTGAACTTTTCTGGGAGTTCAGTCTTTTTTGGGAATTTAATGAAATTCACAAAATCCACAATTTCCAAGTTCCGTGATCACTCCTCATTATTATCATTATTATTATCATTATTAGTAGTATTTCCTTTGTTGTCTTATTAAACTGTGTTTATCACAATGCATGAGTTTCCCCTTTTGTCCATTTCTCCTCCTCATCCCACTGAGGGGAAGGGAAGGGGTGAGCGAGCAGCTGTCTAGTAGTAGTTGTCGGCGGCCAGGTTAAACCATGACAATATCCCAACCCAGCAGATCAAAGTCAAATGTTTCCAGCTCTAATGATGACTGAGCTGACAAGAAATGCAGATGTATTGCAGGAAAGTTTGCAGCTTTTCAAGTGGCTATTAGAGTAGAAGAACTTCTATATATAATTCATACACATATATATATTCGACCTGACAATGGTAAGCTTAGCAGCTTTTTGCTAATCATCTCAAGGAAAAACAGTATACAGGAGGGCTTCTGATACATGATCACAGCATCAGTAATGAATCTCTGTAAGAAAACCACTATTCCCCAACTACACCAAAGAGGAAAACAAAAGGCTTGGTTATACCCCAGAAGCTCCAGCTAGTCCTGTTCTTCTGACACAGGTTGCTCTGGGCTCAGGGTCAGAGAGAAGGTGCTGCTTATCACAGTTTTTGCCTCAAGTCTGAAAGATTCGAGCCAAGAGCTCATTCCAATAGCAGCACCAGTACTGACAAGCAAGCCAAGACACATGCTATGTGCTTTTGAAGACCAACAAAGAACTAACCAGTAACTTAAGAGATGGAAGTAACTGCACTTAGGTCTCCAGATCACTGCTGAAGCTTTGATTTAAACCGAGCATAGCGTTTTCATATTTTTAATGCAAAAAGCAAGAGCTGGAATGGTTTCTGTACGGTATCCATTTTTACTTTGGTACTGTGCTTTCTTGTTACTAGAGCTAAGTACCTTTCTTTCTCCATTTACCCTATGGTGGGAAGTACTTGTTTACTTCTCCAGCTGGGGTTTTCAGCTGTACAGGCACAGCAGAAAAAGTCACTTGAAGCTGGGAGAGCTTGACCAATTCCTACTTTGGCCATGTGAGAGTCTGTGACTTTCTTTTCCAGTGTCAGAATGCTCTTCAGAAAGCAAGTCAGCCCCTCACTCTAGTGCATGAAGTCGTTGTGCCTACTATGGCAAAACTGTCATAGCCAAACCATGCACATCTGCAGTTTAGAAGGTCCAAGCAGGTTGTTTTACCTCCATTTGCCCTTTTACATCAGCGTTAGAGCAATGTTATATGTAATTTGGGGGGATCTGTCCCTGAGTCTAAGAAACAGCTGCTCTCTGGAACAGCCACTCCTCCTACCAGTATTGTATTGCCATAAATCAGTCACTTTAGGTAGCCAGGACTGCTCAGGAGGTGGCTACCATGCAGGGATACAGGGGCTAGGTACCAGAACCAGATCTCTACAAAGCTGTAATTTCCATGAGTCACATCATCTAACAGGAACTCACCGTCAAGGTAGCCTGCAGTTACTAAATAACAGCAACTTCCCATAGTTAGAAAATAAATCTTGCCATTTCAGAGCACAGCGTGTTTCATTTCACAGAAATAAAAACAACTACATGATTCTTGCAAGACCATTGCTCTTGCAACACAGACATCCTCCCTTCCTTCATTTTCACCCCCCTTCCAGTCCCCATCCATCAATTTTTGAGGAAGAGGAAAGCATTTGCAAAGCAGGCTTTGTTTCCTTTACAGTATCCTCATTATTCCTTTAGAAAACCTCTTCATTTCTTGGATAAATCAAGCCAATATTTCAATACTTAGGGTAACAAAAGTGTAAGGCCATAGGAACCTGAGACAGACAGGGGTTTACATGAAAGGAACTGGGGTTTACATGAAAGGAATTTCACCTTCCACTTCCCTCATAAACATCATGTCTCATGATGTTTCTCTCCCACTCCTAAACTCTGCATTGGCATTTGCTTAGCAGTTCCCTGGCACTAATTCAAGTTTCCATAGCAAAGGATGTTAAATGGGACTGTAATCACAAACTCGAGGAACTACTGAGTACAGAAAGGCAAATGAAACAGACATGAAGCAGCACAAAAATGCAAAATATCCTTGGAATATCCCTGCTGGGTACTCCCTGTCAGCACTGAGAGATGATGGGAAAAATATTCCCTTTAGAAATCCTGCCCTAAGTAGAGCATCCAGAAGTCTATGAGCCACAGTTAAAAATGCCAGACTAGATCTGAAGTCCAAAACTGTGACTGGATCAGAACAGATGCTCTGTATCTACATAAATATCAAATCCATCTAAAATCTTGTGAAAACTGATGATAATGGTATAAAACTTGAAAATCTATGGGACTTTCCCTGCAGAGCTTGAAGTGGAGCACTGAAACCATTGGCCATCAGAGAGCAAGCTGGCATCAGCTGGTGTGATTCAAGGGCTTCAGTATAAAAAAGGCTTCAGAAATGAATAAAAGCTCTATTTACAACACTTAATGCCCCTTAAAAGGGCTTCTGTGTAAGAGACCCCCACCTGTATTAGCAGGAGCACATCAGTCAAAGCAAAGTTTAACCCTAATGGCTCCCTCCACGGGGAGATGACACAGTGATGTCTCCTTAAGCGCCCGAGTCATTTTAAATCAAAACTGGCAAGGGGGAGGAAAAAATAATTTGACCTTTAAATTTTTTTTAAACACGTAGCAGGTCTAATACATCTTAGTGGGTGGGATCTCCCATAACAGAGACCTACTGTGAAGTTTATGGGGGTGTATACACCTTGCCTCCACGTGTGTTGCAATACCAGGGCTGGTGCTTGAGCTCTGTGCCACTGATGCTTAGCACAGACAGGAAATTTGAGTCATAAGGCGTTAAGGGCCTAAAGAGACCATGGGGATGGTCCCAGTGGGAAAGCCATCCCAGTTTTAAACAGGGGTAGTGGTAACAAGAGATGCTGGCAGAGGGCTGTACCCTCACCTTTGTCTCAGGCAGCTCAGCACCAGGTCCAAGCTCAGGATTACATGAGATTGCTGCATTCGTGGCTGCATCTCAGCCACCTCCATCACAGTCCCAGGGCTGTAGGGTGCAATTTCACACCACGGAGCCCATTTCACAGCTGGCTGCTGCCAAAGCCAGCAGCTTCACC
>Ga0181612_112595_pt1 | contig 12388 bp, 19 predicted proteins | sample HoacroProtozoa21_FD_119630 | JGI IMG/M metagenome (GOLD analysis project Ga0181612, IMG submission 119630) | Hoatzin crop microbial communities from Cojedes, Venezuel. Combined Assembly of Gp0051906, Gp0051904, Gp0051908 | reverse complement strand
GACATGTCTTTCAAATACCTCCATGGATGGTGACTCCAGCACTTCCCTGGGCAGCCTGTTCCAGTGCTTCAGAATGGTTTCGGTGAAGAAATTATTCCTATAATCCAATCTAAACCTCTCCTGATGCAACTTGAGGCCATTTCCTCTTGTCCTATCCCTAATTGCTTGGGAGAAGACACAAACACCCACCTCACTACAACCTCCTTTCAGGTAGCTGTGGAGAGCAATAAGGCATCCACTCAGCCTCCTCTTCTCCAGGCTAAACAACCCCAGTTACCTCAGCCACTCCTCATAAGACTTGTGCTCCAGATCAGTCATCAGCTTCGTTGCCCTTCTCAAAAAAAATATCTCGAAATAATAATCTGTGAAGACTTCAGAATATTTATGTGCAGCCTGGACGATCCTTATAGGCTTTTCCAAACAGGTCAAGGCGTAGACAAGTCCCTCGTTTCGAGTTATGCCTTCTTCATGTCTCCACTGATGTTCAGTTCCTTCAGTCTGAGACCACAGAGTAGAAGCTCTCCCCCTCCGCTCTTCAAGGACCAAGCTTTGAGTGCCGGGATAGCCCACGTACCCGAAGATAAGGTTGCAATTTCCAGAGTCAGCAGCTCCAGAAGCATCCTCAGGGATCAGAGCAGAGGCAGCCTCGCATGCCAGCATGGGGGCATCAACTTGCTGCAGCCAGCACCCATCCCATAAGCATCGTTAGGTGCAGACACAGAAGTGGGGTTAACGAGGCAGCGAGGGCCAGTGGTGGGGCTGGGGAGAGCACACTTTCTGTCGCTGTTGCAGTGCAGGTCATGTCCCATGAATGCACATCAAGGCCAAGAACAAACCACTCTTACCAGTGCTGAATCCTGCTTCAAACAAACTGCTGAGTCCCTCCCCACCACGGGGTGATGGTTTAAGCCCCTCTCCATCACCCCCTTGTCACTGCCGTGCCACTGCACCTCCTTATCCATCTACCTCGCCCCAAAATATTAATCCCCCCCAAGAGCTGCCCTCCATCCCAGCCCCCAAAGTGGGGGGCTCCACAGGAGCTGGGTGTGCCGGGACACCCCAGCAACACACCGGCTCCGTGCAGCATGTTCCTGGCAGAGAAGTGCCCCCCTCCACACGCCCCAGGCAGCGAGACAAGCGCAGGAGCTGAGGAATTGGAACCGACTGAGTAATGGGTCCCGTCTACTGGAAGAAAATGAAATTTGCCCTCGTGTTACCAAAAACTTGCACTCAACACTCACTGCACATTATAAAGAAAAGGTCAGTGAAACACAACAAACGCGAGGGGCCCAGTTGGAGAAAGCAATAAACAGTGACAGCAGCCCTCGTCTAATTTTTCAAAGCATCTCTGGCTTTGCTCAAATTGTAGTGATTTCCCTCTGCACTGCTGCAAGGGGCTGGGATGAGCAGCTTTGCTGCTGCAGGACAGGAGGACGTCTGTCTGTGCAGGCTCCCGGGGCTCGGCAGCGAGTTCAGAGGAAAGCAGGAAGATCCGTCAGACACGATTAGTATTAACAATCAGCAAAAAAGACGCGACTGAGAAGATTTTGGTCTCAGATGTGCTCTGCTCCTCTGGGAAGGGGGATCCCTGCAGCCCAACGCAGCCAGGGCAATTCCCAAAGAAAGGGACCCCCATGTCCCTAGCTCACCCAGTGGGACAGCAGGGTCCGAGTCCCCGGAGGGTCTTACCGTCCGCGATGAAGTGCTCAGGTACGTGAAGCGTCACCTTGACGGTCAGCGGGCAGGAGAGCTGGGAGCCGCACACCACGGCCAGGACGCAGGAGCTGACGGCAATCAGGGTCAGCGCCGTCTTGTTGACGGGGCTCTTCATCGAACCTGGAAGGCAGAGAGAGCAGTGGGTGGGTGGCCAAAAACCAAAGCGGTTACCAGAGGCTTGCTTGGCCTCCCCGCTTCCCTGCGTGGGTGCAGGAGAGCCCCAGCCCTAGGAAGGGCAGGCATTGAACAGAAAGACGTCATCTTAGTAGCAATGGAAGAGCTCCTGAGGCCTGCAAACCCCATCATTCCCCTCACGCCGTGTCTGGCTGGGTTTTTAACATTTGTGTTGTTTCACTCACTGAGTTACATCCGTCCTGGGGACTATAATTTCCTAGAGGAGGGAGAAAACCTGCTTAGAGCCCTGTACAGACCCTCTCCCTGGGAACCCGTCATCCCCGGAGTCGTTCACCACCCCCGCCAGGCTCCCCCAGCGAAGCCGCCGTCACTTTTCATCAGCCTTGGTTTATTTGGCAAACCTAGTCAAGTCACAAAAAAATAATCAAGCCAAATCTGAGGGCTGCCTGGACCGTGGCATCATTTGCTTTCCCTTAACACCAGGAGAAATCTACACCTGTAGATGTTCTGTAGCACAAATGCCTGTTAATTATTTACACAAATATATATAAATATTCAGTCATCACAGGGGGACTACACAGAACAACAAAGCGACCTACAGAGCCAGCCGCTTTTGACAGGCAGGAGTTATTACAAAACAAGTTTTATTTTGTCAGGTGCAGAAGCTCACGGCATCTCCCACGAAGGAGCTCTGTATTTTCTGACACGTGAAAGCCAGCCGCCGACGCAGGCACGCAGCCCGCCCGGTCCCCGCACGGCACGGGGGTCACTCTCCGATTACCACCTCGCATCTCGAAGGCCACGTGGCTGGCAGCAGGGCTAAGGGATGCCTGCACTGAGGAACAATCCCGTGAGGCTGGGGGGATCCCATCGCCCCATGGCTCTGCTCAGACCCACACACTTGGCCAGGCTTGGTTCGTGGCTTCTATTTTATCTCGATTTTTTTGAAGTATTAGGTAAAAGCCAACAAGTCAACGAGGAGCTCGAACATCTGCTGATCTAGAGAAGCCAGCAGCAGCTAGAAACCCACCGGGAAACCCTCATGGAGCAACGTGGTGTTAAGATGACAGCATCACTGTCAACTACAGTGAGGTGGGACAGAGCAACCCCCAGACTCCAGAGGGTAGGCTGTGAATTGGGCTAATAGAGTCATCGGGAGAGACGTGGCTGCCCCAGAAGAGAACGATGCTCTAGTTCAGTGCACGCCAGCAAACCCATGTGCCCAGCCGAGACACACTCCACTGATGGAGATCACCAGGAGAAACTGTCCTCAGGCCACCGCTACCCCCTCAGCAGGTCCCCACTGCCCGAGAAGGGAGCAGCCCTGGACACCACAGCTTGGGGCACCACTGGTGCCTGCCTGCCCAGTCCCCCTGGAGTGGGGGGCTGCCCCACCGCTGCTCCGACTGCACCGCATCCCCCACGGCCACAGAGTCCAACACCTTGCACCCATGCTCCGCTTTCACAGAATCACAGAGCCATTAAGGTTGGAAAAGACCTCTAAGATCATCAAGTTCAATTGTCACCCCAGCACCACCATGACTGCTAACCCATGTCCCCAAGTGCCACATCTACACATTTTTTGAACCCCTCCAGGGATGGGGACTCCACCACTCTCCTGGGCAGCCTGGTCCACTGTTTTTATTGCTCGAAGCTAACAACGGACGCCTCACGGAGCAGCCGGTTCCCTTGTCTGGCACTTGGGACAACAATTACAACCCACTTGGGGAGCACGGCAATGCCAAGGAGAGCACACAGCCCGGCAGTTAACCCCAGCCGCTGCTCACTCTACTACGGTGCGGCTGAGATGACGGAGCTCCTGGCAGACCTGACCGTGTCCCTGCTCAGGATTCAGGTGAGGATACTCACTTATTTTTGGAAACCAATCCAGCCTCTCCCACTTTGCTCCCCAGACTTCACCATCTCATCAGCAAAGCAAGATTTAAAAAAGCATCGGTTTGAAAATTGAACTGGAAATACATCCAGCAAGTTAGCACTTGCACATGCTATAATTTGACCGAAGCCGCTGTCAGAGATGCTGGTGCCAGGGCAGGGATCTTGTGCTCGGGCTGAGCCCGTGGCAGCACCTGCATTTTCCAGGCAGGGCAGCAGGCTCCAGCAAAGCATCCCCTGCAGCAGGATGGAGCCGGCACAGCGGATGCTCCGACCAGCGTCTGCAGGACAGGAGAAGTGGCTGATCTGCCGGAAAATACCCCATCCTTGCGACCAACAGGAGTACACAGATTGATTACTTATGAAGCACCTTTTACTTTCCTTATGCATGCATCGTCTAAACAGCCTTCCCACCCCTACTTCACAGTTTCATCGCCAAACTCCTGCCCCCTTCACCTTGCAATTCCCCTTTTTTTCTTCCCAATCTTTAGTCATATCATCAGCATAAGTTAGCACCTCCTTGGGAGGCAAACTCGTCCTCTCGCTGGGCATACTGTGCCTGCCACAAACCCTGCGTTTGCTTGGAGTTACTACATGAATGCAAAAAAGAAAAAAGAGGAGGGAAAAAAAATAGAAAAAAAAAAGAAGGAAAAAAGCCTCCATCAGGATAATTGGACACAGCCAAGTATACAATAAACCAGAGAACACTGGATTTTACCATTATAAATCACCTTTCAATTCAGGGTCTTAAAGCGCTTTGCAAATATTAAATCACAAATCCCTTATGAGTTAGATGAGTATTATCCCCTTTTCACGAAGAGCTGGAGGACTTCAGATCTGGGAACTCCCCCCTCCATCGGTCCATGTGGCTTCTTCTTTCCCCATGACTAAAAGGAGAGCAGCACAGGAGCTTGAAATAGCAAAAAGCCCATTACAGCTCAGTGAGTTTGAGCTTCGCTGCCCACAGAAAGGTACAATGTGCTACAAGTCTCCTATAACTACCTTCCCCGCTCCCCTGCCTCCCGCTCCCCGCTCGTTTCCATCACGGAGCTAATTATTGACCTCTAGAACTGCCTGACGCTGGCCTTGACCAACTGAACCAAAACAAAGAGTCTTCTGCTTGAGCAGAAGTTGGATTTCCAGCTCAGCTCTTTATTGCTCATGGTCAGTTTGCTGCCCGGTTTGATAGGAGGCTGTGGAAAAAGCAGATCCTTCTCTTGTTCTTTAAAGAGAGAGACGTGGCTCCCATTCTCTATCCCATCGCCTGTTCTTCAGACCACGGATGCTCCAGCAGAAGCACTCCTGTGCTGCAGTTAAACACCCATGTGGAGATAAACAGCTTCATGCCAGGCCTCTAAAACCACAAAAAAAAGTCACCTTAGCAAGCCACTGCTAACCACACCAACCTCAATGGGTTCACCTCAATGGGCTCACCTCAATGGGCTCACCTCAATGGGCTCATCAGCCTCACCAGGCTTGATGCTCCTGTTCAACAAGATAGACAAAATGACCCATTCCTTCTCTGGGTGTCCAAACCAGCTCTGTAACTTGGGCGGCAGCAGCAGAAATCACAAGTCTCTACCTGGGAGAAGCCTGCTCTTTCCCTGCTCTCCTTGTCATCTCTCTTCCAGCTTCCAGGGAGGTGTTTAAAGTGCAGATTTGTAAACCCAGGTCCACCGGACAGGCTGGTTTCGATATCGTTTATCAAGAGGAGAAAGCTTGCAGGGGGATGCAAGACCTTCATGGATGGCTGATGGGACTCAGGAGCCCTGAGAGCTCCAGCACCCAACGCAAGTCTTCGTTTGTGTCTTGTGGGATCCAAAAAGCCCAAGAAAAAGGTGGCGACCAGGCGCGGCTGAGACCAAACTCACTCTCCAAATTCCCCTGCCCTAATAATTCCTGGAAGGACCTCTCTGTACTCCTAATTCACCATGTTTCTGTTGCATTTTGGATGGTTGCAGCAGAGTGAGCAGGTGCCCGAGCACTCAACAGGGCTGTTTTAGGGGGAAAGCGATGGCCCACGGGTGCTCCCAGAGGAGGCAAACCCAGGGATCCTGCACCCGAGCAATGGGCAGAGCAGCAGGCAGGACACACGATGAGGATGAAGAAGAAATTACTTCTTCCCCCATGGGGAGAAATAACCTCTCTTCCCAACCTGCAAGAGCAAAGGAGAGAGAAGTAGAAAGGAAAGGCAAACAGCTCCAGTTTAGGGCAGAGTCATGCCTGAGATGCTTCCTGCTAGTGATCCAATTAATGGCAGCTTAATTAGACTGGAAGACAAGAGGAGCAGCCAGGACTCTGCTCACAGGGGCTCCTGCCACCACCACATTTCCCACCCAGGATTTTTTCCCCTTTAACACCGGTGCCAATTAGCCCGGCTCCGGTCTCCGTGCGAAGATGCGGGTCCCTCTGCAGACAGCTCAGAAACAGCTTGCAAAGCACCACGTTCCCCTGAAGATTTTGCACCTGCTGCAAGATGAAGATAAATGCAAAGCCACTGGTGTAAACACTCCGCAAACAGCCCCTCCAAACGCACCGTGTCTCCTTTGAAATATCATTTCCTTGTGCAGTTAATTACTCGCTGCCTTGTACACTTTCCCTTGCCCACCTAAAGGACAACGGGGGGAAAAAAACCCAACTAAACTCTGAGCTCATTTCTTTTTCATATTAGCAGTGCTGCCTAAATTTAAGGAGAAGAAAAAAAAAAAAGGTATGTTCACAACACATATGGGTTTACGAACAACACAAATATCCCGTGCTCTTGGTAATATGATGTTTCTAAATCAGGCTCATAAATACATGCTTGGGAGATTAGTCTATAAAAAAAATAAACTTTAATTACCCCATCTTTATCAGCACACAGCCCATGGTGTTAGCCATATGTGGGTGTTAAACGCCAAGTGCTTTGCAATCTTCCCCACCCCCCCGGAGGTAATAGCATAATACAGAACATTTCCTGGCTACTCGGATATTAAAATGTATTGCTACCACCCGAGGAAGACGGGGACGGGGAAACCGAGCGGGAGAACAGCGAGTGCCTGGCCTGCTTAGCAACGCGCGGCGCAGCCGCCAGCGCCCGGCCGCCGTGCCGTGCCGCATGCAGAATCGCCCGGCGCGGGGCGAGGGGCTCCTCCGGCACCCCCGGGGAGCAGCGAGCCCGCCGCACCCCGTCTCGCATCCCCGGCATCCCCGCGCATGCCGCTGCTGCTGGCACGGCAGAGGAGCTGGGCGCTCCTAATGATCCTTCTTTATGTCCCAGCAGAGGCTCATTAATGCGGTACAGCGGCGTTTCCAGGACACCCTCACACACAGAAACATCTCAAGGTGTTTTACAAGTAGGAGATCATGTCGAATCAAATCAAACGCCAATTAAGATGAGCAGCGGTGCTGGCAGGCGGCTCTCGCCATGGAGCACCCCTGCGCCGGGGACCAGCACTGCCCATCTGCCCTCCCTGCCCCTCGCCACGGCCTCCCATGGCAGGATGGTCCCTCTTTCTCCAGCACACCAGACACGCAGGATGGGGTGGGATGGGACATCCTGCTCTCAGCCAGACACAGCTCTCCTGCACCACGGTCCCCACCAAGCCTTCCTGGACCCCCCTGCCCCAGAGCCGCCTCTCTCAGCAGCGGATGGACGTCGATGCAATGAACCTGAGCCGCGGGGTGGGAGCACGAGCAGGAGTCTCACTGCACACCCTCTCTACAACGCCTGGCCTCAGCCTCTCCTCCAGCGTGCACCTTCTCCATCGCCGCCTCGGACGAATCCCGAGAGAAGGTGCTCACACCCACAGTCTGGATCTGGGTCAGGGCTTGGGCACGGGGCTGTCCCCAGCCTCATGCCCAGAGCCAGCAGGACAGGGATCGGCCCTGAAGTGCCGGCTTCACTCCCCCCATCCCGGGGAGACCCCTCTCACCTCCAAGCAGGCAGGGAGGGCACACACGAGAAGGGACAGGGCAGGAAGCGAGGAGGACGGGCGGCTGCGTTGTGCAGCAGAAGGGCGAGATCAGACACTTCTGGATTTATAGAGGATTTGATCTTGTTAAGCGCACACTGAATCAGATTAATGCCATTAACATCTATGAATTACCCACTAGCAATTAGCCGAGGCGTCCTCTGGTATGGCACGGGGGGCTGCGGACAAGGCAGCCCTGCGGCGAGGGTCAGGGAGAGGAGGGTGCCGGGGGGCGGCACGGTCACCGGCCTGGCTGCCGGAGCCCCTGGCAAGGTCACGGATTCGGCAGCTGAGCTCTGGTGAGCGCCGCAGCCGGCACCGCTCGCCCCGGCGAGCTCTCACGCTCCTCCAGCCTTGGCTCTTTACGTGCTCCTGGAGTTTTAATGCCTCGTGTACTGAATAAATGTATTTACGTCCTATTTATACAGCTGCCGGTGGTGCTCCCCCTTTGCTCTAAAGCACCGCGCCTGCAGCTCGCAGGGAGACGCCGCCAGCAAATTTCAGTCATGAGGAGGAGGAGGAGGAAGGGAGGAAGCAGAGGGAAAGGAAAAGCCCCGAAGGCTGGGCGAGGAAGAGGCAGCGGAGGGAAGGGGGGAAACGGAGAAGATGGAGGCAGCGCAGGTGGACATGCCAGTCTTTGCTGGCCCACCATCTCCATCACCACCGGGGTCACCACCTCCAGCCCCGTCACCACCTCCAGCTCCATCACCACAGGCAGGTTCTCCTGGCCTCGTGTCTTCGACCTCCCCCAGCACAGCAAAGGGGGAAGAATCTGTGCAAACCCAATTTGCCCTCCTGGCTCTGCTACATTTCCTGGATTTTTCTGGGCACGGACAATTAAAATCAATGAAGTCAGTTTTGCTTTCATGTTCTCAGTGCTGAATCAGTTGAGATAAAATCACATTAAAGAAACAGTTGTATATTTGAATGTAGAGATTGCCTCTACTAGAATTTTCTTCCACGCAAATCAATGGAAACACTTCTCCTGGAATTAAGGCCTGATTTTTTTTGTTTTAAACTCCAAATGAGTCCCAATTTTACAATATACAAACACAAAGGCAAATCTGAGTGGAAGGCTTCATTTTAAGGAGGAGGGAAAGCAATTTTCAATACAGTCTAACGAAAATATTATTCCTACAGGAGAAAAGAGGAAAAAGAGTCATCATTATCTATGAAATAGCTCGTGTTGAGTCACAGCCCGGGGAGCACTGTGCTCAGCGAGGGAAGGGCTGGGCAGACGGCTGAATTGATTTCGGGGACCGGGAGGGAGAGGTGAGGGAGGCCAGGCTGCAGTGGGGGGGGCTGGGGACCCGACGCGAGATGCCCCAGCACCCGGCGAGCTGCCCGTCGCTCCTGGACCCCCGCCGTGCTGCCCACCCAGCCCTGCCCGCTCCCCCATCGCCACCGCGCCGAGCTGCTGCCCGGGCTCTGGGAATGGGGTTGGCATCTCCACAGCCAGACATCCAAAACCCACAAAATAAAACCAACAGCCAAACCATCTTTCCCCTCCCTCCGTTATTTTTGGAATAGATGCAAACTGGCCCAGCCAGGTGGGACTAAAAATCTCTTCTCTGCAACAGCTCCCCAGGGATTGGGGCACATCCCCTCCGTGCCTCAGTTTCCCTCGTAGCCAAGCACTGCGCAAGGACAGCCCGGCGCGACGTCTCTCACCCTCCGTCTCCTCCCAGTCCCCCCCCGCTCCCGCCAGGAGACAAATCCAGCGCGTCACGGCCGTGCCGAGCATCGGTGCCGAAACACGTCTTCATCTTCCAGCCGGCACTAAACCCTCGCCCTCCTCCCGCCCGCATCCAGCGCCGAGTTTGTGTTCCGCTTCCTGGGAAACAAGAGGCTCGTTACCATGCGGAGGGCGACAGCAGAGCGATTAGTGAAATTTGTTACCCACATGCTCTGAACAAAATTAAATTAAAAGTGCTGCTTTGCTGTCAAGATAAGGGCCAAGCCGGAGAGATAATTTTTCACTCTCAAACACTCAATTACTCGCTGAGGCTGTATCAGATACAATCAAAAAATAAATAAATAAATAGGAAGCCCCACGCCGCCTCCAGGAACAGATGTAAAAGCTGTTATCTCTAGCGCAGTCCAGGGAAGTTAAAGAGCCTGCGGCTGCCGCGGCCCCAGCACCGCTTTAACTGCGGGTCCCTCTGCTCCCCAGCGCACGCCTCCCGCCGCGGCTCAGCACCCCGGCACTGGCAGGAGCCACCCGGGATGCACGGGAGCAAAGAGGCTGCTGGAGCAGCCCCAGCCCAGCCTCCCCGCGCAGACGGAGCCTGACAGGGCTGGAGAGGGGCCCTGGCTGGGTTTTCTGCGCTGATGCAGTGCCCGCTTGATCTGCGAGCAGAAAAACAAGCCATCGCGCAGGAGCATCGCGTTTGGCTGCTCGCTGGAAAAACAGCACCCACGGCAGAGCTGCTGCGGCACAGCCAGGCGGCACGGGGCACGGACAGACCCTCTGCTCCCTCTCGCTCCCGCAAGCAGCCCACAGCAACACGGGTGCTGTATCGCCTTCTGTCTCCCGTTCGATTCCCAACGGCGTCTCGCCCGGTTTGAAGGCTGCCGACACCGCGAGCCGAACCCGGGGCGGCGATTCCCCGGGGACCACGGCTGAGACCGGGGGACCGGCAGAGCACGGAGAACGGGACCCAGATCTCATTCTGCATTTCGTTTAGTTCCCCATGAAATAATCAGCGTCTGCTGCCTCCGGAGACGGGAGAGGATCAAAGCGAAGCTTCCTCATATGCAACAGACTCCGAATACCTAATACTCCCTTATAAAAGGCCTTGTTTTAAACACCAAATACAGAGGCAGATCAAAGCTCAGCTTCTCGTTTCTCTAACAGCCCTCAGAAGACTTCACCAGCCAGCGAGGCACACACACATGTGCGCGCACACACGCGCCGCTGACACCAATCCAAGGTACGTAATTGGACTCTGCTAATTTGTCTAACCCATCACCGTGTGCTATGGAAACAGCCGGGTGTCTTGTTCATGGAGACCTCAGCCAAGGAGCATCCCAAAACCACGTCCTCCCTTCCCTGGGGTGCTGGGGAGCTCTCCTGGGATGGCTGCACATTGCTGGGACGCGAAGGTACCACCTGAACGAAAGCTACACACGGAAACAGGGTGGGATATTTCCCCCCTCCTCATCCACCACGCTGCAATAGAGGCGATGCCAAGAGGGGTGAAGCACACCTGGACCCAAGCATGGAGGACTGGGCTTGGGGTGGTCCAGCTCAGGCTGATGCAGATGCCAGAGCCGGCTTGAAGAGCAGCAGCCAGGTGAGGACAGTCCATGAGAGCTCCCGGCTGGGTCACTGTGCTGGGCACCCTCCAGCACATCTCAGCCATCGCGGTATCAACTGCGTCGCTTTCCGCTTCCACCCAGCGCTCCGCTTCGTACCTGGGTTCCCAGCAACTCTCTGTACCTGACCTTTCTGCCTGATGGGGGGAGTGAGATCAGCCCCAGTCCCAGGGGCTTGCCAGCAGCCTTGGGGACCCTTGGCCAGTCCCAGGGCTCAGACACAGAGCCCTCAGCCAGTCCCAGGGGGGTGCAGAAGGGACCAGAGGCTCTCCACGTCTCCAAGACAAACAGGGTGGGGATGCTCAGCCCTCGCAGGCTCTCCATACGACGCTGTCGCTTTCCCTGCCTCAGTTTCCCCTACCCCAGGGCTGCGAAGTCAGACCTGGAGCTCAGTACATTTTGCTGGGCAGGAGGCAAGCACCACCCCGGAGCAAGGGGGATGGAGCAGGAGCGATGCACCGTGCAAGCCAGGTTTGTGCATGGGGCTCTGCCTCCCTGGTTTGGGGGTTTTTTTGCTACTAACATTTTCCTCTCGAACTTGGAGGGGGACCCGACTGAACACATCCCACCCTGCTCAGGAGAAGAGAGGAACTGAGTAAGTCTCCAAGCGTCGTATCGCCCGTGACGGGCAGCTGGGGCGGGGGGTCAGCATCTCCACAGCACTGGCCGGTTCTCTCTCACAGAGACTTCAGCGCTGGTGAAAGGTGCTCTGACTGCCCCGGCGTCAGCCCCGGAGACCAGAGCCATCCGCACACTGCAGCCGGCACGCGAGGAGGCTCCCACGCTTCCCGATTCTCCCAGGGAGCAAGCGGAGCCCTGGAGTGCACAAACCTACTGCAAACAGGTTGCAAGAAAATCTCATTTCTGGAAAGTCTCGTGGAGCCAGTACCGAGTGTCCACAGGAAGGAGCAAACCAGCCATCCCCAGCCCCAGCTGAGCATCCCTCCAGCCCCTGAGCTCTGCGTGGGCTGACAGGGCTCTCAGGACTTGTTTCACTTGGAAAAGCAGGACACTGAGCCCAAATCCCAGCTCCCTCGGGAGCACACACCAGCCCTGCTGGCACATGGATCCAGAGACACGAAGCAGAGGGTAGAGAGCTGGCATAGGCACAGGCACCGGGCATGGTGAAGAGAAGGGACCAGGGCTCCACAGGGAAGTCTCCTCTGCATCACTTCTTACGCTCTCCCCACCTCTAACTTCTCTGGAGGCTTTCCAAAGGCCTCCAAGGAACATAAGCGTAAGGGGATCCCACAGACCTAGCAGCTGGGAAGATGCAAGGTGCGGCGTGCTAGGACCACAGCAGGCAATGCCTCGGCCATCCCTGTCTCCGTGCCCACACTGATCAGATTTTCTTCCCCGTGTACTCCAGGACT
>Ga0181612_156879_pt1 | contig 12389 bp, 4 predicted proteins | sample HoacroProtozoa21_FD_119630 | JGI IMG/M metagenome (GOLD analysis project Ga0181612, IMG submission 119630) | Hoatzin crop microbial communities from Cojedes, Venezuel. Combined Assembly of Gp0051906, Gp0051904, Gp0051908 | reverse complement strand
GGCAGCGGCGGGTTCAGGAGCCCGGTGGGCCCTCCGCCGGTTCGGCTCACTGGAGAGAGCGGCTTCGCGCCCGTGCTGGCCAGCTCTGCGCTTCTTTGGAAAGAATAAACAGCCCCAAACAAGCAAACAAACAAACATCCACAGCATCTCCACTCGAAGGAAGTCATCCTTTAGGCCTGAAAGGCTGCTGCCCTCTCTCACTGCGATGTGCTCAGTGCAAGAGGAGCAGAGAAACCCGGGCAGAGCCTTAAGCTGTTTGCCAGCTACGCCAAGGAACTCCCGCGTTTCTCCTGGGCGCTCCCGCAGTAATGCCTGCGTGCCGCAAGATACAGCGGAGTTTCTGACTTGTGTGGGAATGCATTGTTCGTTGGCTCGAAGCTGAATTTCTCTATCTGAATGATAATCTGGTCAGGAGAGAAGAAACCTGCCAGGCTGTGACAGCCCCCTGCTCGCCGCTGGAACTCGGCGCTGAAAGCGTGGGCTGCGGCAGACTTTACGAGCGAGACCGCTTGAGGTCTCGGGACACGTGTCTCGGTGCCGTCATGTGAGGGTGACGAGGTTGGCGCTCGCCGGTGGCGCTCGGGGAGGTTTATTCACTGTAGGCATGCGAAGGGTCGGGAGAGCGGGGCTGTCGCGCGCTGCGACTGCTGCAGCTGCACCGAAGGCAGAAAAACTCATTTGAAGTCGTGTGAGCGGATCTGGTTATTAATACTTTGTCACCGGACCCAAAATGACAGTGCTGAAAGTGTTGAAAAGCGCTGTGTTAGGGTCAAATATGCTGATGTCAGGTTGTACTGTTGCTGTCGTCTACAATGGAGTAACAGTGCTGTTCCGATACATACCATCGATGTGTTTTGTATGCTCTGTAGTTCAAAAGAATAACAAACCCCACAATCCTACATACCGGTATTAAAATAAATGATTTTATTTTTTATCAAACACTGATTTAAGGAAACTTAATTTAGAATTTGGGAGAGATGATGCTAATTTATAAAGATACTGGTAGCTCAGATATGCTGGTTTAAGGTTTGAGTGAGCCAAATGCTTTGATTTTAGAAACAGTTGTTAGTCAGGAGGCTACAGTAGCGAACAAACCTTGACCCATACCTTACCTTTTCCGTCAGCTTGTTCTGTGGTTTGCCTGAGAACTGCTGAGGTCTGGGCTTACTACAGTGAAGTTGTGTGTGTGTTTTTTCTTTTAAATGGTAAGTTTTGAGTGAGAACTTACTGACCACTTAACAACACTAAGTGCAAAGTTTTGCTCTTTTTTCTTTTTTTTTTGGTCCCAGTTATTTCCACTGATTCCTGCTGTTTTCTGAAACTTCCTGTTTTGTTCCTTTTTCCGTATTTAAACCAAAGGCCGAACATGTTCCTGCTTTCTCTTCCTTCTTTTCTCATCTGCCCTATTGCTTTATCTCTGACTTTTACGCCGCTTCTAGTCCTTTATTGATGCCTTGGTGGCCTTGCATTTTCCAGTTGGCAGAGGTTCCTTAAGTTTAATACTGCAAGTACAGTGATCTTGGAAATGAGACAGGTAGTGCATGTAATTATCACAACCCCTGCTATAACAGTCATGGCCATGGAGTTCTGCTCTTGTCTCTGTTGCATATATCTATTATTTTATTTTTTTTTACTTCATGTTATTTAAGCTTTTGACACTGTGCCTCAGTGCTTCCATTTGAAGAGGCTGATGCCTGCTATAGATCTAATTAAGTTAAAAACTGCATTGCTTTGAGAGGCATGATAAAATTGTTGGTTACTACAAGTTTCCTCTCTGTATTTCTCAGTAATGTGACTTCACCAAAAGATGTAGGCAGACTGTTCTGCATGCGTGGTAGAGTGCTTCATCTAAAAATGAAGGTAGTGCTAGAGAAGGGTAGGTGGAAAAGTAGTATCAAACCTGTATTTGGTTGTTTGGGTTTTTTCCTTTTCACATTCTTATGGTACTTCCCGAATTGCTGAGAACCCATGTCTTTGTTAGGTGGGCCTTAGGTTTGCTGACCATCTCTGAAGCAGGATCCTGAACTCTTGGACCAATGGGCTGCTGTCTGTATTTAGACTGTGAACTGAACAAATGAGTGGTTTTGTGTTTTTTTTTTTAAAAAACCCCACCTCTTTAGTGCAATTCCATGCACCAACTCCAGTTTAGGATTGTAGCAGACAAAGTGTTAATACTTGCGTCCAGTGTCTCTAAGTAGTGGTTGCTACTATTTGAATTCTGCTGTCTTATTTCTTTTTTTCTGTTTGTTTTTTTTTTCTTCCTCATTATCTTTCTCCCAGCTCTCAGAGAAACTGCTACACAGCCATCAAAGGATATTTCTCTGTTAGAGATTTCTTATCAGTATGTAACCAATCTTTTAATCAAATATCGAAGAGTCCAAGCTCTATTTTCCTCTTGCAACACTCATAAGACCTCCTTCCCCCAAATAAATGCTTCTTTATTAATTGGCTGATATTTGTTTTCTTTTCAGCGGACTCATTGGTCGCAGCTGGGCCATGGTGTTTGCTTCTGGAGGCTTCAAAGTGAAACTTTATGATATTGCACAACAGCAGCTAACAAGTGCACTGGAAAACATTCGGTAGGTCACCTACTTGAAATGACTGGGACTGTAATGAAACTGTAGGATTTCTGTAATGATGAATGAACAGCTATATTTTATTATTAAGCTTTGAAGAAGGCTTTAACTTAGAAGTACAGGTCTTGTTAAGATCAGGAGAACTGTGCTCCCAAATCTCTCGATGACACTTCTGAAGAGCAGTTTAATTCTTGAGTAATGATTTAAGAGCTTAAGTTTAGATCCAAATTCTTGAAACGATGTTTACCATGATTAGGTTATCTGTAGGCTAAGCTTTAAAATTCAAGACCATAAGAATTTTTGCACAGAAAGACAGGAAGGAGTCTTTCAAAACGGAAGTAGGTTAATATGGATTGCTGAGGAGCCCTGCTACAATTGTCATTATTTTATAACTAGATTTTTTAAAAAATTCTTAAGCTAACATTTTTGAGTCCTAGAAGAACAGGTTGCTGGTTCTACTAAAGATGCAACTACTGATCAGTCATAGTAGAGGCTGGGAAGCATCTTCAGAAGGAGCAAATTTGAGAGCGTGAACACAAGAACAATCCCACTGGTTCAGACCGGCAATCCTCCAGCCCTTTTCTCTGTTGCCCTGTTGCTAAAGCCGCGTGTTTTGGTACACAACAGAGCTACAAGTTCAGGTCCTGCCTGTCTACTCCCCTCCCCCAACCTTCAGTGCCTAGAAGTTGCTTGTGTATTCAGTAACTCTAACTAGATTTCTTCCAAGTATTTCTCTAACCTTCCCTTGAACCTGTGTAAATCCTTTTGTGGCCTCCTTGCCAAAGGACTTTGTGTTCTGCAGGTTTACTGCTCACTCTGTGAAGAGCTGTTCCCTCTTGTTTGTTTTCAGCCTGGCTCCTTGGTTGTGTTGTTGGGCCCCTAGTTCTTATGTTAGAAGGGACAGTGGCTGCTTAGTTCTGTTCACCCTTATCTTGCTGGATCTGAAACAATAGCTTTTTATATGCCTTTGAGAGAGAGTGAGTGCATTTATAAAGTGGTTCTGTGCGCAATCTTATGTTGCTATATCAGCATTTAATTCTAAAGTTCAGGTTGTTTCATGATCAGCATCAACGTAAATGCGTCAGCACTCCTTTCATGATGCCCTGGAGTGAAATATGTCAGCTGGTATAGGGAGTAAGGTGCACCTGAAAAAGGGTTGTGGTGTATTGCATCCAGATTGCTTTCTGTAGCAAGGCTTACAACAAGGAGAAGTAACTTCAGGAGCCCCTTGTAGGTCGGTTCAGTTGTTGGAATTTAGAAGTTAAAGAGTATGTGATATCTAGGGAGAATTGCTAAAAAAGTCTTGATAACAAAAGAGAAATCTATCCCCTATGATTTTTATTTTTTTTTCTTTCCCCGAATTTCTCTTTTCAGGTAGGTGTTTGTCAGGCTGAACATCTGTGTTGCTACACCTAGATGAAACACACTTTTGGTTTTTGCAGAACCACTGTCATGGTGGTTGCAACAATGAGATTCTGCATTATTGTGGAGGGGGCGATTTTGCAGTCTACATTACAAAAGACAGCATTCGCCCCTAAATTTTTTCATTTTCTAATAGCAAAATGAGGACTTTAGCCTTCCAAGGTTTTCAGCTTGGAAAAGTGAAGCTTAACATGTCATGTGTAATAGGGTAGAGTTCTATCTGGGTGTGTCTGTACAGTCTTGTGCCTACATGTGCTGCTGTACAGGGGTTCAAGGCAGGTTTCGCCTTTTATGTAAGGTGTTCTTAAGTTAATTTTAACTGGTGTGTTTTGGCTGTTGTAACACCCTGGTTAAAATGCCTAGTTTCAGGACAGCAAAGTTTTTGTGCGAAGAATACAAGCTATGCAGTTTCTTCAACTAGTATTTTAATGATTGTATCTATCAAAATATGGTCAAATTTGAACTCCTTTGCACTGGTTTCATAGCACACAACCTGCAGTAAACCCATTTGAGTTATTGGTACGATACTTGTGTAGGGGTAGGAGCTTGAGTAGGTAACATGGGCTTGCCAGGAGAAAGCAGATGACAAAGCTGGTGGCTACTTCTCTGGACTTGCTAGGGTTTGCTTTGTTTTTTCTCTCCAAATAGTCAATATTTTAGGGAAGTTTTTGGGCTTATGGTTTCTGTGGGGTTTTTTTGTCTTATTATTGAAAAGTATTTGTTCCACTCTAGTCTGCAGCCTGTGAACTTTTTTACTAAATGGAGGTACTCTGCATATTAAGAAGAGGCTGGAATGTACGGAGGACTCTTTGTGGTTTCCGTTTTCTGAACAGAAGTGCAATTTGAGTAGTAAACAACATTCACTTCTAAAAGGAGATGATAGTCTTTTGATGACAGAAATGATACTTAAGTATTTATTAACTATTTTATGTAATGGACTTCTAGTACATTGACTTGCAACTCGTTTTGAATTTATATAAAGGGCATCTCAGAACCTAATGGATTCAACTCTTGTGCAGCAGTAGGTGGGTGACGGGGGTGTGTAGTCCTGCAAGAGAACTGGAGTAAGTCTGGGATGGACCACAATGGTTGTGAGAGCCTATGTGTATGAAAAATCTGAAACATACTCTGCAATTTTATTCAGAATGCTTGGGTATGGGTAAGAAATCAGATTGAAGTGTGGAATTTGGATCTACAAGTGGAAATACGTATCGTGTTGCTGCAATACCAGTAGACCAGATACAGAAAGAAAAGGAGAGTGTGATTGCTAAGGCCTAACATGGTGTGTTGGATTTACTACCTGTTGCCAGACACATGGCAGTCAGTGCCCTGACACACATAATGACCACACATTGGATTGAACTGGGTGTACCAGTGGCTTTATTAACCAGTGTCTGCTCTGGTAGAACAACCTTTTGTTCTGCTGAAGAAACAAACAAATGAGCAGCCACTCTTGACCTACTGAATACACGCTGTAGTAACTTGCCGTGGAAAATGTGACTTTTCGTATCCAGTATGCTTTCTTCTGAGTCAGGGGGATTCTGGTTTGAATACAAGATTGACAAACTTTAAAATCATGAGAATTAGAAAAGCAAGTAGTACCATATTCCTGAAAGTAATCCTAAAACATATGATGCAGAAATACTTTAGTGCATTCCCCCCAAAAAAAACTTTCCAATTTTTGTAATATGTAAACTTTTTTCAAATAGTTACTGTGCTACTCTTCTAAACATAATGATGCTGCTGATAAAGACTGACTAATTGAAGTGGAAATGCTCTGTTTTCCCCCTCCCAATGTAACTGGTTCATGTTTTATGTCGAACAGTTTTTTCATTTATTTTTTTGCAAGGGAAAAAAGTTTAGTTGACTCTGAAAAGGACACTAAAACTTCAATATTTGCACATGCATTCTGTGATTTCTTTGTAGAATTAGATGCTGGTTAAATATGTTATTTATTTAGATACAGATTTGTATCTCCTCCAGGACACAGGAGCAGGTAACTGTTTTTTGTGTATAGAAACCACAGTTCTATGCATAAAGGCTATAGCTTCAGAAAAAAATCTTAGAAGATCTCAGAAGTAGTCTGTGCTAAAATACAAAGACAAGATTATTTTTTAAACTATATTACTATATTCAACTGCACTAAACAGTCAATTTATACTAGAGGCTCTTTTCTATCTTCTGTTTCTTTATTTCTTGTCTTAGACCAAATAGAAAAATTTTCTGGGACAGATTGAAGTTGGCTTTGTGAAGGGGTAGTTATATGTAGGAATACAGGCACATAAAATTACTATTGCTTCTTTTATTACATAGATACAAGTAAAATGCAGTATTAGTATCAAAACATGGAAATATTTCGTTGGAAGGGAAGCAGCTTTGACACTCATTATTAAATAATAGTCTCCATCTCCAATTAATTAAATTAATTTAATTAATTTAATTAATTGAAAAATAAATTAGTAGTGAGTCCTGTTCTTTCAGAACAGACTTCTACAGAGCTCTGCCTTCTGAAAACTGATGTATGGTGCTAAGGTTGCGTGGTACTGAATCTAAACTCGAAAGTGAGGCCGTTCAGTGAGAATTACATGTATGTCAGCTTTATCTGACTATAGGTTGCTCTTCTGCATGGTTCAAATGTTAGGTTTTTAAAAAGTTGGAGCCAAGCAGTCTTGAGATCAGAATATCACACTTCCCCTCTTCATTAAGTATTATTTCAACAATAAATTTTATTTGGCTTGATATATGCAGTATTGCACTAAGCAACCTTAACTTTTTCTGTGCTGTAGGAGCACAGTTGCTATGCAAAACAAACAAGATGCAGGGGGCTAGAAAAAAGTAGTGTTTCCCTGCCCACCCCTGGCTAAGTGGAGAGGAGTGCTTGGAGAGTTCTGTGCCATTGTGAATGGGGATCTGCAACTTGTAATGCAGTGCCTGATGTATGTCAGGTTGCAAGGCCAAGGAAGGAAACCATATCTATGCCTGTGACTTCGTTATAGCCAGAGTTTTGAAAGACTCTCCCTGCGTAACTCAAGCTTATCTTTGTTGTTCCAGGAGGAGACTACTGTCTAGAAAAGACATTTGAATGTACGTTACTTCTTGCTGTCTGGTGCCCTCTTATGCTTTGCTTGTATAAAAAGGGGAACAGTTTATTAGGTTGGTTTTGTAGCGCAGGAGTACACTTGCAGGCTTTGCTCTTTCTTCCTAGCTCATGGCATGTTCCATGACTGTGTGGTTAGATACTTTTCCCAGGTTGGCTTCCTCTTCCAGTCTCTGGCCTGTATTGTGTTGACACTGTATTTGTATCAAAGGCAAAATGCAGCTTGGCTTGCGTCTTGCTTGGTAGTTTTATGTATCCCCTTTGAGGGGACACCTTTTAAGTAGACAATTCTTATAAAAGTATATTTTGATCTTTAGTGCCTGGTGCATCAGGCTTGTAGAATCAAGCCTATGATTTGGCACCTTTTCAATTTTATCCCCTGCCACAAAAAGTGCAGTTAACGGGCTAGGGAAGATAGCTTCATTTGCAGAACTAACTAGGGAATGGATTAATAGGCTCGGGAAGGGAATAGATTCCATCTTTCCAAAGGTTCTGCCTGGCCATTCTGTAGCTGAAAACACCTCCAAAGGGAAATGTTGTCTTCTCACTTCATTTCTGGGTGGCAGCTGGAATATATGATTTAAATAAGACTGATTTTTGTGGTTACAAAGGCTGTATTTTGAGAATGATTGGGGTGTTGACACTTGTCTGGTACGCAGAAGTAACAGGTGGTCCAAAAAGCTGGTGAGATCTCCATCCCTGAAGACTTTCAAGGCTTGGCTGCACCAAACCAAGGCTAACCTCATCTAGTGTTAGCAATAGTTCTGCCGCAGGCTCAGGCTGGACTGGAGACTTGCCAGGGCCCCTTTTAGCCAGCGTATCTTTGATGGGGTGGGAGACCCGGGTTTCAAGCTGGGTCTGCGCGGTTGAAGCAGGAATGTGAACTGTGGGTCTCTATTTTAGGTAGGCCAACTTTGGTTTTGGTGAGAATTTCCATGTTGAACCTAAACTTAAAACAAACAAGCATGTTAAGAACCACAGAAAATGCTTCCTAGCAGGAAGGTTTCCCAGCGTAAACTTGTCAGTTCTGGTGCCAGGATGCCAAAAGAATCTTGACAAACCTAACGAGTGAACTTATTTAGCTCACTAGATATAGAGACCACATTGGAACTGGTCTTCCAATGATAAAAGGTGACTTGTAGTGAGTTGCAGACCCTGCTCAGACTCGCAATATTGGCAACTCCGCATTTACCATGGAAAAACATGATGAATATAACTGCATTTTCCTGTTAAAAAATCTTTGCTCTCGTTGCAGCATCCAGTTTCTGTCATGCCAGTATAAACATCCTGAGAGTACTGTGGCTGGAAGAGAGTTTGTGTGTGTGATAACTTTAGGATATCTCAGGATTTTGTTTGGCGTTTGTGCATCACCATGCTCTTATGCTGCATCCTGGCTCCTCTGTAGTCCTTTGCTTTGTGCCTCTTCAGAACGGTGTCAAAAGCAGATGGGTAACTGTCGCTCTTTAGTATACTGCCATTGCTATGGATGAAGTGCATCTGACAGCACTGGATCTCTCCTGTTGGGACAGAAATAAACGTACTTCTGTGATCTGGCTTCTACTGCTGTTTCAAGAAGACCTAATGTGTAATAACTTTTCCATGGTGGTGCGTTGTGTGCTTATATTTAGTCAGGGGAGAGCGGGAAGAGGGAAGGTGGTTGTTAATGCATTTGTATGTCCAACAGCAACTCAATATTCGTCACTTATTTGGCTGTGGCATGTGTGGATAGTGAGCTGGTCCAGTGTCAGGGGCTTTCAGCTGCCTGCTTGGTCTGTTGTGTCTCAGGGTAGGTATATGGGGCTGGTGGTGTTTTTGGTGGTGTTTTTTGTCATGACAACTACCCATTCATTTCTCAGATAGCACTAGATAGCAGTCTGGTGCCATGACTGGTTAATGGTCCTAGTCTTTGGGCGGTGGTGTTTGGCTGAACTTGAGATATTGGTGTTCTCTTCTCTTGTTTTCTTGCTTCTCCTTGCTGGTTTAGGCCATTGGTTTGTGAATAAGCGATCTTTAATCTTGCAAGTATTTGTTGCAACAATGTGTACTGAATAGTATGGTCACCCAATAGTAGCTATGGATAAAGGTGAGGCAATGGAGTGTGAACAAGATGGACTGAGTATTAGCATCACTTGCAAGGTCCTTCTGTAAAAAAACTTTTAGAATAGGATTTATAGCCTTGAGCATCCCTGGCGTTTTATGTGATCAAGAATGTTGTTGTAGATGGGATGCTTTAACTTGAAGGCAATACTGGCTCGGTTCCCAGAGTAGGGTTTACATGGGCAGTCAGGTACAACAGTAAAACTCCGGAAGTAGACAAAGTGTGGGCTCTGAAAGGAAGTGGTATTTTCTTATGGATGTGAATTCTTCATTCTTCAAAGACCTTATGGCTATTAATCAAACTCTTCAAACTGTGCACACGATACTAATGCAGAGTGATGGTCTGTGGTGTGTTCTGGGTGACAGGGCTGCAATGACCTCAGTCTGTGGTCATCCTCAGGGATGGTCACTCTGAAGTCTGGGCTGCTTTGAATAAAAAGTCATCCAGTAGATGTCAGTGGTGCACTGCGATGTGTACAGACCGCTCTGGTTTGTGCCATACTGTATGACGAAAGTGTGGGCAGCCTAATACCTCAGGGGAATATAAAGAGGGTTTAGCATTTGGAAGACTTAAAATTAATTTGTGGAACAAACCAGCCAGAATGTCAATAAACATTGAGGGGGAGAGTAGGGGAGGGCAAAAAACATTTTCCTGGGAGGGAAGGCCAAAATTCAAGTAATGCACAGATTGTAGTTCCTATTCCATGCTTTAAATAACTATACTAATTTAAATAAATGGCTAGCATGAAGATTGGTGATGTTAACAGGAAGACTGTTATTAAGGAGGAAAAATCAGTCCAGCCTGAAGTTCCAAAGTATGAAGATGGTGATTTTGTGGTTAATTAAGAAATTACGTTCTTGGTGCACAGTGTAGTGTGTAATGGCTTATGACAGAGAAGCAGAAGTGATAGGGTGGTCATCACTGGCAGAGAAGGAAGGGTATGGAACAGGAGATAAGTGCTGCAAACTTCTGTAAAAACTTGTGGAAGGAAAATAAAAGTCAAATCTCTGTCACTCTAGCCTTTTTTAATCTCTCTGTTACCAAATGGGGAGTGGAGTTTCAGAGGACCGGGGAGGATGAGACTAGTGTCATATTGCACAGAAAGTGAATGAGAACTTCACCCTCTTCAAAGAGAGAAATAATTCTATTGTGGTCTCTTCAAACTTAAATTTTGGCTTTGTGTTTTAAAAGCAATATAGAGCCTATGAGCAAGAGCAGGGTGCTGGATTTAGGCAACTGCATCTGGGCAGTGAACTTCTGATAAGCGGATGGGTAAGACCTTTTGAATTAGAGGAAACAGCTTCAGGTTGCGTCGGGGGAGGTTTAGATTGGATATTAGGAAAAATTTCTTCACCAAAAGCCTGATCAAGCATTGGAACAGGCTTGCAGGGGAGTGGTTGAGTCACCATCCCTGGAGGTGCTTAAAAGACGTGTAGATGTGGTAGAGACATGGTTTAGTGGTGGACTTGGCAGTGTTAGGTTTACAGTTGGACTCAGTGATCTTAATAGTCTTTTGCAATCTAAATTGTTCTATGATTGGTTCCTTACCATCTCACCTCGCCAGGTGTGAAGGAGTCAGAAGTTTGGATACTCTGGTTTAGATGCACCTGTTTCTTTACAGATGACGCACTGGCACCTTTAGTGTACTGGAAACCTTAAGTCTTGGATGGCACTCCCACCTAGCAAGCTGTGGTGTACCCAGGCAGCCTGGAAAATGGAGCTGAAGCTTCCTGTTTCCTGTTATTTACCATGCAGAATGCTCAAAGGCAATGTCTGTGCTTTCCAGCCATCCATTTGCTGTGTTGTTAAGAAACCAAATGGGTAACTCATCCAGAAACTTGATGGATTTCCTGCTTATTTCTGTGATGCTGCCTGGAGAGGGCACATACTTGAGAAAACAGGCAGAAAGCTATTAACAGAGCTCTTTTCATCAGTTTTGGGCTGCGTAAACTGGTAGGAATACTAATTTTGGCGCCAAGTCTAAGGGACTCCAGGGAAGCAAACAGGACAGACCTGAACATTGTCTAAAAAGCATATGACTCTTGGCTTCATTTTCCAGCTAAGAATGAATTGAACCTTTTCAAAGCTCTTGCCCAATGTAAACAGAATGCAATACCTAGCTGTTTACCCAGGCGTGCTCTGCCTAAGAGTCAAAAGTCATTGTCCATGATCAGCTCTGGTGAAAATAAAGAGGAAGTGTTAGAACTTGCAGTACAGAAATTATTATGTAGAGCTAAATGCTGAAGCAATTCCTTGAAGAGGAGATAATGCTTGCAGGAGCTAGTGCTGTATGTGCACATGCATGTGGATTTTTGTTGGTGGTCATTTTGTTCTTCCCAATTCAAAATATGGGTGCATATTGTGGTTTAGAAGGTGCACTGTCACCTTTACCAGCTTCAAACAGAGCCTCTGCTGACGTCTTACCTACTCCCAAGTTACTGGAAATCCTTTGATTTAACATACAAAGTCCACGGTGGTCTGAAGGTACTTGTTACTTCTGACTGTTGTGCTAAACCAGCAGAACTGCTCTGTGCATTTTTTTGGCTATTGCTAAGTGGCTACTGTGTGCTCCTTACCTTGATTTTTAGTAGGGTTGCTCCCAGGATAAGGTACTGCTGCTCTGGGCTGGTGTCAGAAAGATGTATTAGGAAGCTGTTTTGTTTGCTGGGAAACAAGTGTTCTCTTTTCCACTACTTTGAGTGGAAGAAAGAACATCAAAGTTGCAGAGCAGCAGATGTGTATGACCTTTTAATAAAGCCATGATAAAAGTGGTAAAGCCTGTAGTTGCTGTATTTTCTTGGACACAACACAACTACATGGATGCTTGTGGTGGTGCAGCCCCTCCACACCTGGCAATCCCAGAATCAGCCAACATTGTGTTCTTGCTTGCGCTGCGAGAATAGCTAGCTGGTGTGCAATGAATCGGGACAACTTGGCACTTTCCTTGTCTTTGCACAAGAGCAGTGAGTTGGGCTGATCAGGCCCTCCCTGACCCCATCTGCATCTCCTGCTGCCTGGAGATGCACCCGCCTGGCCAATGTCAGAACTGTACGTTCTGGGTAGTGCTGGAATTGTATAGTTTCTGTCTAAATATCAGGATTGCATCATGTGGATTGTGACCAGGATGGAAAATGACTGATGCCTAAAGTCAATCATCTTGAGACCCTATGAACAGTGGTACCAGGTGAGGCCCTTT
>Ga0181612_156026_pt1 | contig 12389 bp, 14 predicted proteins | sample HoacroProtozoa21_FD_119630 | JGI IMG/M metagenome (GOLD analysis project Ga0181612, IMG submission 119630) | Hoatzin crop microbial communities from Cojedes, Venezuel. Combined Assembly of Gp0051906, Gp0051904, Gp0051908 | reverse complement strand
TGGAGCTGCTTTGTGCAGTCTGCTGTGCTTGTGATGAGCAGCTGACACTGTGTACTCTGTAGGGTAACATTCTGGCTAGTTTATTGTCTCATACAGTTTGTGCTGCCTCGTAACTGGGGCGTGTGAAGTGTGAGGAGAACTGGCTTCCCACAGAAACAGTTGGCCCCAGATGTTTCGATGCATACTTGCTTGTCCTGGGGCTAACTGAGGGAGCCTCGTGACAATCCTCACAACTAAACCACAGGCTCTAGCACTGTCGGGGTCAAATCAGCCGCCTCCCTTGAGATCTGAGCAGGCTGGTGTTGAAAGCCACGAGATGTCATCTCTATACGTGCAGGCAGGGGTTAAGCATTATGAATTTACAATAGCCAGCCAGCTTTCCCATATAAGAGCACTGCACTCATTGGCTCTCTTACTGAGAAATCTATCTAGTCATTTCCTGTGCAAGCCCTTCTTCACTTTGCAGAAAGCTATACAGTTGAGTAAATAACAGTAATCCGTGGTTATTCCTTGTCACAGGCAGCCTGGATTCTCTCATGGACCACTACCAACTAGGAATTCAACACTGAGCCATTAACAGAGTGCTAATATGAGCAGGGTCTTCTCTGCAGAAGAAGAGAACTCTCACCCATGGATGTAAATAATTTGGGGTCTGCTTTCATGCTTATTAACGCTTGTTGGTATTTTACTTGTTTTCAACTGAGAGATTATTTGCCCTCTGAAGGATCCATTGGGACTTCTTGTCGGATCGGTTCTTGGGTGGAGCTTGCAGCAACTTGGGGTAAGTGCTGTGGTCTTCCTGTTTCGACAGCGGGGCTTTTTTTGTGCTGCGCTGCGCTGCTCAAAATGGCTTGGTAAAGTTGCAGAAAGAAACAACAGAGCTCTTGAGTGCAGAAGTTGAGCTGGCAAACAGAGAGTGCGCTCTGTTTCATAGGGACGCATAAAGTGGATGTATATGTTATAGGGTCCTTTTTTTTTTAGGACGAATTTGCTCTTGCTTTTAAACCAGACAGTCTGTACAAGGCTGATAATAAATAACTCTGGAGCGCTGTGGAGAGATGGAAACTGCAGCTGAGAAATGATTTTGGGCAAAGGAAGACAGAAAAGCACAAACAAACTATTATGGAAGTGCAAATAGCCCTCTAAAGGATCAGCAAATGTACCAGTAAGTGTTTTGGGGGAGGATATAAGTCTGAAATGGGATTAAAGGGTGTATGTCTGTGTGTGCAGAGGAATGTTTGTCGTTAGACTGCAGTGTAAACTGAATGGCTGAATTACCATAAAGGTTTGTCTTGAAATCAGCCCTTGGATTTTTTGCTGTGAGCTGGATAAAGATGTTTTGTGGCCGTTTTCTGCCTAGAACTATGTTTTTCTACATCCTGATCTAAGACAGAATGCTTATGTTGTGTCAATTTACCCCTCTGCTGGTACAGGCAATGGAGTCTGGCTGTAGTCCCAGCAAGGGAGATTTCTCTTCAGAGAAAACCTGTTAACCATTTGGCGGGAGTACATGTGCATAAGACGGAGTTATTAAAAAAAGCTCTGCTTCAGGTTGGTAATCATGGAAGTTTCCTTGCTGCCTCACAAACTGTATGTGAATCTGCAGTCATATGCTGACTATGGATAGCTTGCATTGGGTGTGGATCTGAGATGTATCCAGATATAGATGAAAAGATGTCTCAAAAGAGTGAGAAAGGAGTATGGGACATATTAGGTAAGTGGGCTGGCTGGGTGCTCAGATGAATACTGATGCTCTCTGAACAGCAGGTCTGGATCCAGCTTTGCTCTTGGGAGAGCTGTGCTGTGCTCAGGCTCCGAGGGCTGCGAGTGTCCACATGGCAGCTGGGGTCTGTGTTTGCCTGGGCTGTAGAGCTGGAAGTGTTCAAAGCCTGTGCTCTCATGGGCAGCCAACAGCTCCAAACGCTGGGCAGATTCCACTCATTTTGCTCCAGGATGAAATGCAAGAATGCATGAGGGGAATATAATTTGTGCATATGTTTTCTCTGTAGAAGTAGCGTAATGCTTACTGGCAGAGAACATGGACAAACTTACCACTCTGTTCCAAAGAAGGCCTACTGTTAATCTTATCTTTTTGGCCACTTGGTGACTAGCCTGTGTTGGCTGCACTGAGACAAGAACAATGATCGTAGTCTCCTGAAGATCCGCTTTCTTTGCCTTTTATGTAAGGAGCCTGTGCTGCTGCCAACAGGTGAGGTCATCTCACAAAGGGGGTTCATACGTTCTGCAGACACGTTGCCTATATTTCATGAACTGCTTTGGAACTTTTCTTCACCAGTGGTACCCTATTTAAGGCCTTGATCCTTTATTCAGATACCCCCACTGTGCAAAATTTTACTGAATCTCTCCCTCAGGGGACCAGTAGTCACCTGTAGGAACACTGGACCTGGAAACATGCTTTCCTCTGTCTCTGCCACACTGTACACATTCTGGGTTTGTGAACAAATTGTGTTAATTCTCCCTCTCCCTTGCAGGTTTAGTCTCCCAGCGGGGAAGGTCTTTGGTGATCTGCAAGACCAGCTGTACTAGAAATGGATAACTTCACAAACGGGCAGCCGGGCCCAGGTCAGAGGAACAGGTTGATGGGATTGCTAGAAACAGATGACAGTATCCAGGAAGATAAACCTGCACCTAGTAAAAAGGAAGAAAGATCAGGACATGGAAAGAAAGGAGAGCCACGGCCCTTGGAGACACCTTATCAGAAGGAAAGCAGTGACTTTCCTCCTAGAGTCAAGATTAATCTGAACTATCGGCCAGGACTCGTCAGCAAGTGAGTAACTTGGTTATTTGACAAGGGTGGGTTCTCTGCTGGTAGGGGCCTATAGATGTTACCAATGTCTAAACTAAAAGTTACAATACAGGAATATTACAGGAATCAGGTGGGAGGTAATTAAAGGCAAAAAGGGGACACTTGGAAGGTATATGTATCATGTGTGTTGCGACGTATTTTGAGTGTATCTGAACTAGCACCAAATAAACCAAGCTGGGCGTAAGAGCAGCTTAGCATGGAGCCCTGTACAATGGAACTGTTCTTGCCAGGGAGGGATGTAAACTAGCTCACGGAGTGCTTTACACCATGTCATGGGACTGACTCTGGTCCTGCAGCTATCTTGGGCTTCTCTTTCCTTGTGCTCTGGATGCGTTCCAGGGCTGCACATCAGAGTAGATCTGGGAAGAGCTCCAGCTGATGGAAGGAGCAGCCATTTAAGAGAATTCTGGGAAATAACTGTCTCTATTTTTCCCCTGACTCAAAATACTTGGGTTTTCTGACAACCATTTCTGCCTCCCTCCTTTCTTAAACCGTCCTACTAGAACTTACTGCACCCTGTTGTCTTCTGCTCTCCAGAACTTCTTAACACTTTGCATTTCTTCCATAGCCAAAAGGACCCCAATCGCTTTGACAGAGACAGGCTGTTCAGCGCAGTCTCAAGGGGCAGCCCCGAGGCACTGGATGGTTTACTTGAATACTTGAGGAGGACCTCCAAATTTCTCACCAATTCTGAATACACAGGTAGATTCCTGTTCAATACTCCATAAACAGGGTTAGGAGAGGCAGCGCTTGTTAATGTAGGAGAGAAGCAGGGGAACCTGCCTGTGTGTTTTTTGCTTTTTCCAACCCTCTGTCTATTCTTTTGTTTTCCTAATGTCCATCTGAGGATGGAGAATGCCATTAATTGTAGGTATCCTAAGGCTTTTGCCTCTACTGCAGACTAAAAATACTGAGAGAGACCTTTAAAATTATTATTGTATTTGGTCCTACAGTGACAAGTTCTGGGCACACTGAATCAGGGGATACAGATGTGTGCAAAGTACATGCACAACCCATTTGATACTCTTTTTCTACTAGATGCAAAGACTGGCAAGACCTGCTTAATGAAAGCCCTGTTGAACTTAAAAAATGGAAAGAATGACACAATCCCAATTTTGCTGGAAATAGACCAAAAGACACAGAATCCCAGGCCGCTTGTCAATGTGGCATGCTCTGACTGTTACTACAGAGGTAAGGTTTCTGTTCTGATAAGTCTGTCAAAGCAGCCTCCCTGTTAGACCAGTGAGACATGCAGACACCAGGAAAAAGAGGGGAACTGGAGCTTATGCAGCACTGTCGTTTCTGGGTTCTGATGCAGTTCCAGTGACAGCCTACTCACGTTTTAGTTCTGATTTCTGGTTCTGGTCTGCATCCTCTTCAGCCCTGAATTGCACACTTCACTTCTGCAACTTTGTTCTCAGTCTATAAAACAGGAAAGACAGATGTTTAATAATTGAGGAATATGAGGGGATTTACTCTGGAAAGCTTAAAAAGCCCATCTAAAAGTGAAAAAGAAATAGTATATTGCTATTAAAGAATGAGTTCTGCTGGTTGGGTTATCCTTTTAATTGCAGACAAGCAGCATAGTCATGTACGTGTATGGCTGGCTTTATTCCTTTATAGCTGCTTGGAATCTTAGTGCCAGGCAGGGGTAATTGCCTGGTCTTGTGTTGAATTTCTGACAGTCTTGGGGCTTGTCTTCTGATGTAGTGTTTGCAACATGCTTTTCCAGTGAACACTGAAAGTCATCAGTTGCCACCCACCCCTTGCCCAGCACCGACTGCAGGATTGCGATGCAGAACATGCAGCGACTGTTGAAACAGCGCTTTGCTAAAGAGTCCTCTGCCTGTTCCCTCTGATAGAGGCACCGGCTGATAGGTTTTGCCTGTTTCCTTAGGCCAGACAGCACTCCATATTGCCATAGAGAAAAGGAGCCTGGATTTAGTGAAACTTCTAGTAGAGAATGGAGCTGATGTCCATGCCAGAGCCCATGGTGAATTCTTCAAGAAGAAGAAAGAAGGAGTTTACTTTTATTTTGGTGAGTCAGCATGGAACGTGTCCCTCTACTTTCTTTATGGCCTTACTGTACTGAGGTGTCCAGTGAGCACTTGCCATTATCTTTGGTTTTATATATTTAATCCAATCTGAAGGGTTCAGAGAGAGACAAATACTTGATTAATTTAGCCAAATTAGGGGTCTGGGAAAGCGTTTCAGCTGCCCTTGGAAAGAAGAGGTAAAACCCTTTCTGAATCTAGAGATACTGAGAAAGAACTTGTTCCATGTTCCAGTGGTAAAACTATAGGCTAAATATATTTTCCTAAAATTGCTTTTTATTTTTCTTCAGTTTTTTTTCACCTCTTTGCTTCCCCTCCAAATACTGTCCAAATCTCTTCAGGTGAACTTCCCCTCTCCTTGGCTGCTTGTACCAACCAGCTTGAGGTGGTGGAATATCTTCTAAACAATCCCCACCAGAAAGCCAGGCTCCAGGAGCAGGATACACAGGGCAACACCGTCCTCCATGCCCTGGTGATGATTGCAGATGACACTGAGGAGAACACCAAGTTTGTGAGCACAACATACGTTGAGATCTTGAAGGCAGGTGTGAAGGTTGACCCAACATGGAAACTGGAGGAGATAGTGAATTATGATGGATTAAATCCTCTGCAGCTTGCTGCCAAGACAGGCAAAGTGGAGGTAAAGACAACAGCAGGGAATCCCTGGGGTTGCTGAGAAACAAGACAGTTTCAGCATATATCCTCACTATGGCAGTGGGGTTTGATGTAGGAGCATCTTGCACCCGACTTGTAGTCATGCTGCTGGCAGTGGCAGTGCCACAGGAGATGATGAAGGTGGCCTCCTTGAGTTAGTGTCCTACAGTCTCAGCTGGTGGCTGCTGCTCTCTATCGCAGCTGAGACAGCTGGTCTGGACTGAAATTGGTTCTGCTACTGGAAAAGCTTATATGAGGTGTAGTTATGTTGCCTGCTTTTAGCCAGATACTCTGGTGTTTGAATATATCAAAGTGTATAATGCAGAAAGCCAGGTGTCCTGTATTTGAAGGTGATTTGAGTGTGCTTGGGTCATTCTACACTTTCATTATGTACACGTTTTTCCGGTATGCATCCGGTTTCCTTTCAGATCTTCAAGCACATCATCCAAAGAGAGATCAGAGACCCAGTGTACAGGCACTTGTCACGCAAGTTCACCGAATGGACCTATGGACCTATCCACGTGTCTCTCTATGACTTGTCCTCTATAGACAGCTTTGAGGAAAACTCTGTGCTGGAGATTCTGGCATACAGCAGTGACACACCGGTGAGTGCTTTTACTGAAAGTCAGACAGCAACAATTTTTTTCTGCCTTTCTATAGTGTTGCTGTATAATTATGCAGATCATTTCAAGTTAATGTGGTGTTTCACATGATTAATTTTCTGGAAAAGAAACACTTGATGGAAGTCTTTGCATATTTTATTGCTTACCTTCTGCTTGGTATGTCTCTGATAAACTATAATATGACCAATTTTTGATCCTTTGATTGTCCTAAGCCTGAGTGTATCCAAATACCTTGATGAAGCCAAGCAGAAGTAATTTCTTATGGGATGGTTGATTTCTTTCATACTGAAAGGTCTGACTGAATAAACCCTTAGGGATACCCTAACATTTTTGTTGTGGGTTTTTTCCCCACAGAATCGGTACAAGATGGTGGTTTTGGAGCCACTGAACAAACTGCTTCAGCAAAAATGGGAAACATTTGCTTCCAAGAGATTCTACTTCAGTTTTGCCTCATACTTGTCGTTCATGATCATCTTTACAGCCATTGCGTACTATCAACCCTCACGGGTAAAGGTAGGCCAAATCTTCTTTTATCTGGAAAAGCCTGAATGGGTGGAGCTGAGTTTTAAAAGGTGTGGGGTAGTTATCATCACCACCTCTGCCTGTCTTCAGTGTTCTGGTTTTTTGTTTGTTTGTTTTTGTCTTTCAGCCTTCGTTTCCAGTGGAGTTCACAACTGGAGGCTTCCTGTGGGTCTCTGGACTCATCATTATCTTGCTAGGAGGCATTTATCTAATTTTTGCTCAGGTATGGGGATGTCTTGTCTAGTTTCATTGTAAAAAGGAGAAAAAGGAAAACATCACTGATATTGAGGCAACAGATTCGGTTCTCCTGACATCAGGATGTGCATGAGTGGATGGCAGGAGGGAATCCTGCTCTGAGGCACTTGCAGCGTCAGTGCGATCTAGCAGTGACAGGGGTGGCACAAGCCAGGTTGCTGGGCAAGAGGAAGAATAGGCTCACAACAGTAAATAATTGAGAGACTTCTGTGATTTATGGTGCCAGAATACATCTTTGGCATTTAATGCAGTCTATTAATAAAGACATTGGGCTGAGCCATGACTCAGCCCTTGTTTGTCCTTGCCTTTTATAAATAAGGCTGTTTTTTCATCTTGGAAGGATGACTAGCTGAAATTTGGGATCTTGAAAATGAAAGCATGAAGAGGAGCTTATGGAGCAAACCCCTCCGCTGAGCAATAGGCTATGCGAGGCAGGAATCGCTCTCTAGCATGTCCTGTTGTTTTGATGAAGGGCTACCATTGATTTTTCACTATTTATTTTGCTCTTAGAGTTTGTACTTGCGGAGGAGACGCCAGTCCCTGAAGACTATGTGTTCTGACAGCTGCATTGAGATCTTGATGTATGTCTCTTGAGGTTTTTTGCACAATGAAAGCACGAGTGAAATTGATTCTCTGCTGTGTGCAGCTAAGTTGCCCTAGCCTTACTAGAGAGATGGTGAGCAGGAAAGACTGATTCTCTGCCACTGTCTCCTCTTTCCGTCCTTTCCCTTCTTCCTTCTCCTACCTGCTGCATCTTGTCATAACCCTTTGTTGTAATGGACTTTGCTGGGTAGGGTCTGTCCTTGGGTTTGTAGCGGAACACAGTGAAGGTCAAACCCTCAATTATTCCACAGTTAACATACACTTTTGAGAAAAAGAGCTCAAGTTTTTAATCGTACAGTCACTGTGGCTCAGATTTGGTCAAACAGAAGTAACTTCTGAGTTTTCTGAGGAGAAATTTGTATAGATGCATTTCTGTGCATGTGTTTGCATATATGTTCATAAGTGTTAAAGATCTTTTCCATTTTATATCAGTTATGTGAGTTACGTCAAGCAGTTGAGAGTTTCCATACTGTGAGATTAACCAGTTCATAACAAAACTGTAACAATTTGTGAGCCTGGTTATAACAGGATTTGTTTATATAAACTATGTGTCTGATTAACTGCCGCTTTGTACGCTCCATGTAGCCTTGTAAAATGTGTGTGCTTTTCCTTGCAAAACAGAACAGGTCTGCAAACAGGCCTTTTTGTTGAGGTAAGTCACTGTGTCACTCATTCTGCTTCTCTCCAGCTTCATCCAGGCTTTCTCATTGCTGCTGTCAGCAGTCCTGTATGGTGCAAGTTCAGAAAACTATGTGGCGGTGATGGTGTTCTCCCTGCTTTTGGGATGGGTGAACATGCTGTATTACACTCGGGGCTTTCAGCGCACTGGGATCTACAGTGTCATGATACAGAAGGTCAGTACTCAGAAGAAGCTTTGTGTGAACAGCTTTTGGGTGTGAGGAACTAAGAGAAGTCATGCAATTACTTCTGTCAGGACCATGAAAACTGTAAATGGAATTGATGTACTGACTATGGAAGTAAAGGAATTGCAGAAGGGGATTAGATCAGTGTCTTCAAGGAAGTACAGTTGTGGCAAACCACTAGTTTGCCATCTTTGAATATAGGAAGTGAGAGCAGCTGACATTGTCACAAAATGACTCAAACTAGCAGTCAAAACCACTGTTATGCTTGGGCTGAGGAGTGTTTCCCTGTCCTTAGAGGAGTCCGGGACTAGAAAACCAAGGCAAAGCACAGGTGAAATGAGGTGCTGGGGAAGAATCCTGCTCACCACTTGTGTGAAACCCAGTGCATACAGAAAAGAGATGTGTGTTGAAGCAGTTTGAAAACAGCCACACTGGGGAACTGACGTGATATTTATTTGTTTCAAAAAACCTATTTGTACAAACAACAACAAAGAAGTTCATGTAGTACTCTCAGATTAAGCTACCAATGATATTACTTACCCGAGGAAGTAATTTAATATGTATTAGTAGTTTCTTAAACTGGATAAAAGAATTTTCCAACTTGCTTTCAGTATTGTTACTGCGGGTTGGTTTATGATGTGTGAGAACAGGAGGTCATCCTGGTGATTTCGTGTGAGATGACGAATGGCGTTTCCTCCTGATTTGTGTTTCAGACTATCCTGAGAGATCTGCTGCGCTTCCTCTTGGTTTATATGATCTTCCTCTTTGGCTTTGCTGCAGGTAAGGACTTAGCACTATGACGCAGGCTGGGCTGCAAGAGGAGGAGGATTCAAATTCTGTTTTTCTTACAGCTCTGGTTACGCTGATGGGGGATGCTCCTTTGGTCCCTCAGAACAAGTCTCTTGCTCAGATGGAAAGCACTGGGAACCATGCTATGTACGGAGGGCTGCTTAGTGTCTCCCTGGAGCTCTTCAAGATCACCATTGGAATGGGCGACCTGGAGTTTCAGGAACATGCCAGATTCAGATACTTCGTCATGCTCCTGCTGCTTCTCTTTGTGATTCTGACTTACATTCTTTTGCTCAACATGCTGATTGCGCTCATGAGTGAGACTGTCACGGATATTTCTGATGATAGCGCAAGTGTCTGGAAGCTGCAGGTGAGACATGGTGCCGCTCAGCGGTTAGGTGATAGCCCAAGCTCCTACTTGAGTTTCATAACATCAGTGCCTGTCTTTCTCCTATGCCTCAAATGTAACATTGTCTTTTACATAAACTTGCCACTCTAGGGATAAATCCTAAGATAGTTTTTAGGTTTATTGAAAGCTCATGCTGTTTTCATGGCTACCAGCCAGTCCAGATCCATGTGCGTAAGTAACTTGAGAGAGTAACTGACTGGTACTGTTGAGCTAAGGAGCACTTTGGGATCAATTTCCAAAGTGATTTTCTAATTCAAAGTAGTTGCTGATTGGGGAAGATTTAATTGAAAGGAGGGGCGGGGCTCTGTATGCCCTGTTTTCTCTCTGACATGGACTTATTCTTTCAGAGGGCTATTGCTATTCTAGAAATAGAGAAAGCCTGGCTGTGGCGCCAAGGTGGGAAGAGGAGATCTGGCTGCTTTATGTCAGTGGGCCTCAATAAGAAAGATGAGCGATGGTGTTTCAGGTAAGACAGATGTACCATTACCCCTTACTCTCCAGCCTCTTAACGAGTTCCTGTGATTCATAAACTGGTAACCCTGAACTGCCACAGGGAATTTCAGCACTGACTCAACGGAGTGACTCAACCACACGTTCCTGGGTACCTGCAGATTGGTTGGTGGCTGCAATGCTGGAAGTTCAAGAGCTAGTTGAGCCACCAGCATTGTCACCAAGATGTGCTGTCACCAAAAGATGTCCTGCTAACCCACATCTGTGCAAGTGGTTATGGTGACAGGGTGTCTGCAATGATGCTTGCTTTGCTGCTGCAAGTCTAGCTATGCCCAGAGTGGGCTGGGGTGGGAGGGATGGAGGCTGGTGGCCCCTCAGCTCAGGAACGTGCAACACGAGAGGGCAGCACTCTTCCTCACGTACAGGGGCCGGGAGAGCGGATAAACCTTTCTTCACCCAGCAAACTGAATGCAGGCAGCAATTCTGTAACTCCAGGGTGTTACAGAGCACGTACAGAAAGCGAAATCTAGGAGCCTCCTTTATGTTAAGTATGTTCCCTGGGAGGAATGGAGTACTTTAACACAAACAATGTAGACCAGCACCCAATATACAGGGAAAGAAGATATTTACCTCCTGGAGCTTAGACTGCGGAAGATCTTTACTCAGAAAAAAGCTCTGCAGGATGTTGTTGCTACAGCCAGACCATTAGGATTGTGTTGGCAGGATGAGCTGGGTTGGGATGTTGCAGGGCAGTGCGATACGGACTAAAATGCTGTACTCCATGCATCAGTGTCGTATTTTGTCTCTCCAGAGTAGAGGAAATTAAATGGACGAATTGGGCAAAGGATGTGGGAGTTCTTAAGGAAGACCCTGGAAACACCAGTGATTCAGAAATAAATCCAGAAGGTAAATTAAATCATGAAGAAAGGTCTTCAGTATCCTTTTAGCTTCCTGTTCAGTAACTACTCTTGACATGTGAAGTCTTTGGGAACAGAAATTTTAGACAGGCCAGCTTGCTTGTGAAATTGCTTCCACAAGGCATCCCACAATAGTAGCACCATCACTTGTGAGCTGAGAAAATAAAGAATTACAGTAGGTATGGACCTGTTCAGAGTTTGAGAACAAATAATGAGAATAAAGGAGATGCCATTCTTACTTCAGTAGAAATGGGCAAGAAACGCTCCTGAGAAAAGCAAGGGCTGTTCTTCTGTTTGACTTAGAAGCCCAAATGCATGGTGCTTTTTCCAGGAAAGGTAAAATTTAGGCCTACTCATACTGCAAATGTTAAAATTGCAGGGCTCTTATATCATAAATCAATGTACTAAGATGAGCAACTTTGTCAAATTCAGCTGAAGAGAGTTAGGTTTTCTTCCCCTGTTACACCTGAGAAGCAACTCTGTGTGGAAAATGGAGAGCTGTTACTTTCTCTAGAAATATTTTGTTCAGCCTGGCAGAGTTTGGGCAGAAGTTCCACTGGATTTAAACATGGTCCCCTGCTCTTCCAGTGTAGGTTCTTCCTAGATGGCAGTTTTCTAAGAGTGATGAGGATGCAACGCTTAAAATACTGTCTGGTGTATGTTGGGTGTTCCCTAAACCTGCACTCTTCTAAAAACTGGATCCCTTTGTCAGCTTCCTGCTGACAAAGGGCTGCTGTTCTTATGTCTCCTGCTATAGAGACAAGATCATGGAAACGGATGCCACAGAAACAACTGAGATCAGCTGTTTCAGAGGAGCAGTCACTATTGCAGTCCCAGCTATCAGCAACTGAGATGATGCCACTAGAGAGACAAACCAGAAATCTTTAGCAGGTTTTCTGGATTGCAACCTTGCCTCCGACTTCAAAGGAGTAGTTCTCCCTATAGCAGCTGGAAGAATTGAAGGCATTATCAGTATTAAAGTGCATTTCATCAACAACTGTGGTTCAGCCTGTGGCTTTAAATATTGTCATGCACTTTAATCATTAATTTCGTCTGAAGAAACTATTTTTACTCAACTTTATCTGCCTGACACTTTCTTATTACTATGTCTAAAGGTGCAAGAGTGAGATCATAGGGGCAGTGGGGAGTGGCCTTTGGGAAGGCAGTGCTTTCTGAGCTGTAGAGAAATAACGCTGTTTGCCACAGAGGAGCAAAGGATGGAGTGACCTATCTAAGAATGGGTGGACTGTTATTTTTCTGGCGCAAGTGTAGTGCCTTGGAATAAAGAGTGTTGTAGAGACATGAGAAGTTGCTAAGGATGGAGTTGGCTTCTGTGCAAAACACTGTCAGTGTGAGACACGAATGGACAAATACTCAGCCTTCAGTCACCAAGAGCCATGCTGAGTCTTTGTGTCAGTACCTG
>Ga0181612_172613_pt1 | contig 12390 bp, 9 predicted proteins | sample HoacroProtozoa21_FD_119630 | JGI IMG/M metagenome (GOLD analysis project Ga0181612, IMG submission 119630) | Hoatzin crop microbial communities from Cojedes, Venezuel. Combined Assembly of Gp0051906, Gp0051904, Gp0051908 | reverse complement strand
GGGCCGACACCGGCCTCAATGGGAGCCGCGGCCCGGCCCGGCCCGGCCCCCGGGGCGGTGCCCGGAGGGTCAGCACAGGGGCGGGCGGGAGAGCCCCTGGGCGGGGGGAGGTTGCGGGGTGCGAGCCCCCGGCCACGCACAGGCTCCTGGTGGGGTGCGGGACCCTGCAGATCAGCAGGTCCACCCTTCCCTGCCTGCCTGCTGGAGCTTGGTGGGGTGATTTCCAGCATGCTGCAAAGTACTGGGGTTTGGGGTACCCCCCCAGTCCTATCGCAGTCATTAGTATTTTTATATATAAATACATATTCACATATATATAATTAGAAATGTAAGATGGGAAAACATTGAATAAAAAGCTTTGTGGATATAAAAGCTTCTTTGTGTAAAAAGTGGTGAAGGAACTGATGGGAGATCATTCTGTGAACGCTTTATTTCCTCTCTGCTCAAAATGCAGATTTTTTACCCCAAAGGTTCTAATACACAGATTTTTTTGGAGACTGTTTTGTTCTTATCCTGTTCCCTATTTGGAGCACACTAAGGTGGCACTCAGGGACATGATTTAGTGGTGGTCTTGGAGGTGTTATGTTTACGGTTGGGTTCTGTGATTTTACAGGTCTTTTCCAACCTAAACAATCCAGTAATTCTATGATTCTATATACACACAATATATATACTATACAAAATGTTCGGCATGGATGAGGATCTCTGTTTAACTCCTGCAGCGGTGAAGCCCAGCTGAGGAAGCGTGCAGGAGTGCCAGCTGCAGCAGCACGGAGTTTTTCTGCTCAGTCAGTGGTTTTTCAAATTCAGGATTCTGTTTTTCAGGCCCCTGGGAAGATGCAGCCGGGGGTATCAGGATGCAGTCTCGTGAAAACAGGTCTGTGCGCCTTTCTGAGGGCTACATGGGACAAAGAACCATTCCTGCTCGCCCACTGCAGGACTGTGGGCCTCCGTGTTCTGCAGGAAAAGAACGAGGTATTTGCTCATTTTATGACGTTATGGGGAAAATGAGGCAGTGAGGGTCAAACCAAACGTCCGTGGCAGAACCAAGCCGCAGCCTCTTCTCTTTTCAACTCCAGCCCAGAGCCTTCAACTGGCAAAAATGTCCTCCATCTGCACTGCTGCAGAATTGCCAGTAACACATTTCACAGTTTGGCAAATGTAAAACAGTCCCTTCCCAAGAGGACATTCGGCCTCGACCAGCCGGCAGCGCAAGGGTGACCCCAGAAGGGCTGCCTCACCCCGGCGGGTATCGCCAAAGTGCCCGGGGGTGCTCAGGGCTCCTCTCTCACACACAGACCTTGCTCTTCCTCTCCACATTATCTCTGTGAACAATGCAGAAATATATGCTCATCAAATTCCTACATACTACATTTATACAAAAACACTGAGGCCAAATTCTGCATTAGTGTAACTTCACTGATGTGAAAAGCATTACATCAGCAAAAACACTGGCCTGTAACATTTTTACCCAAAACAGATTTTTGGCAAACCTTGCTTTAGTGTTTTTTCTCATTTAAAAACCGTGTTCCCTGAGTAGGTGAAGTTTAGCTTGATGGAACGCAAAGGGCATGAGATTCAGAAACAGCTAAAATCCCAAACCCAAAGACTGGGCTTAAATGGAATTTGAATTGATAGCTGTACAGATATGAAATTCCCTTATGATTTTTATTACCATGAAAACAACCAAAAGTTAAAATCTTAAATTTATCATTATTATGACCTACATATGCATTGGTACATATTAGAAGTTTCTCTAAACTATGTTTTTCCATGTGCAAAAGAGAATTTCTTTATATTGTAGTTACAGTAGTTTCCGACTTTCTGTAAATTGCTGGAGAGGCAGTGAAACCCTATACTTACCTCACATGGAAGTAAAACGGTGTGTGTCCCGGTTCTGCTTCTCAAGTCCCATCCATCCTAGGCCCACAACCTGAAAGCACCACTCAAGGCTGGGTGTGTTGCCCACTACGCAGCTGCAGGACCCTGCCGCTAGCTGCTGCTGAAGCTAGCCATACAAAGATGTGCTCTTTTTGGTGAGCTCAAAGAGGTCCAAACATGTGCTGCTACCGAAGATGTCCGGCCACCTTCCCTTGTGCCGTGCCAGCCCTTGTACAGCAGCACGCTGCGATGGAGGAGGGATCTGATGCTTCTTCATGACTGAAGAACCCTACAGAACATCTTACTCATTCAATACAAGGCAACAGTGATCACTGTGAGGTGAAATGCAATGGAAATAATCAGGCAAGTGTAACTAAGGCTTCTGTATCTCTCCCTGAGATTTCCCTGGAAAAAAAAATATTAAAAACGCAGTCATGCAGCACACAGTGCTTGGGAAGTGAGTCCAGAGCATCCAGGATGAAGCCCTGACCTGAGCTCGCTCACGAACCGCGTGACAAGTTTTGGACGCACCAAACCTTTTGTGTATGTCCAAGATCCCCCCTGCCATGCACACAGGATCAGCTGTGCCCTTGTGCATACGCTCAGCAATCATGCCTTAGGCATTTCTTGGTGTCCAGCGCCCTTGTAGAAGTTACTGCCCTGACCAGGCACTGGGCATGAGGACACCCTGGACAAATATCCAAAGTCCTCTTTTTCTGCCCAGACAAAATTTCTAGACAGAGACAAGGGACACATTAAAACCAAACAATCAGAATATGTGGTAGCACAAGTTCTGATGTCTCACCAGCACAAAGAATGTCACTTCTGTACCAACCTGTTGTTGTACAACAGAGAATAGTTGGAAAACAGGCAAAAGCCACTGTCACTTGGAGCCCCGATCTGGAGTCATCCTTGGAGAAAGCTGTCCACAGCTTCATCCTCTACAGCTCCTTTTCTGAGCATAGTTTTTATCTGAGAAATGTTCTTTCTCGGGATGATCACACTGCTGTACCCACGAATCCACTGTGAGGGCCTCGAACCACAGTCCTGGTTTTGGGGTCTGTAGGCACACTTTGGGGCTTGAACCCAAAACTGAGATTTACAAGCTACAGTGGTAGGTGCCAGCCTCTGGGCAGACTCAGCCACTTCTCCACCCCTCCGTGATGTATGAGTGCACTTCTCAACCTGTGGTTTACTGGCTAATTCTTCGGAGCCCCGTGACAGTGAAAGCAAACTGACGAGTGTCAGTGTTTTACTCAAGATTTTGGGAACACTGCGAGACTGTACTCACAGCAGCAGAAGTGCACAGATCTAGACAAACGTGGTGACTTCTGATCACTTTTGGCTGCCAGCTTTTGATGAGAACTGGGAACAGCTGTTGGGCTGGGACAGGCTTTTGGGGATGACTTTTGTGCAGTTGTGATGGATGCCTCACATCAGCATCCTTCATTTGGTACTGCAGCAAAACTGAGCCCCCGCTCCCTGTGACAAAATACACGTGTCTTTTCCCCTGTGGCATCCTTCTTGTGCATCGCTAAGTGATTTCCTTCCCTCCATTCATCGTTTCATGAAGTCCTTTAAAAATCTGTTATTACCTCTGTCCCTTGGTCCTCCTTGGGGATTTTCCATTGTCTCTTTTGCCACCTTTTGGGAGAGAACTTTGGCCAAACTGGTTTCCCTGCTGAGACAACCTTTCTAGCATTCCTACAGCCCAGTCAAACACAGGGGCTAACGTAAAGCTAAGGTGCTTTTCACAGTCTTTCTTCTGATGGCTGTATGTTAAAGATCCAGTCAGGAAAGGCAAATAAACCTCAACATTTAAGCCTTTTAGAATTTTCCTGGAGACAATAATAGCGCTGCGTTATAAAGTTAAAAAGAAACGTTAGGCTGAAGCCGCTCCTGAGTTGTTCTGCCACGTTGCACAGACCCATTAAAGGTGGGAAAGGCGGCAAAAGGCTCGTGGGTCGGCTCTGCGCTCAGCAGTTTACGCCTAAGCATTGTTTGGCTCTGCCCACACTTTGCCTTTCCATATGTGGCTCTACAGAGACTGATTTTCCCTGCCTCATGTTTTCCCACCTTCTGTGTGTTGTTTGAGCAGCTTTGTGGTACAAATTACTTCTCGTTTTTGAGGGGACTGGAAGGGAAAGTGTTTGAACTTCACAGATGGGCAAAAAGAGGGATTGTGCTGCACAGGGTAAGTGCTTTGCTGTCTTTGTAGGTCACCTGTGGTATTTGCACCCCAGCCCCTGCTATTCCCCATCTACTGCAGCAGCAAACTATTAACGATCTAACAAGCAAACTGGCCACATGGCAAAGCAAGGGTTAGTCAGGCTGAATTGATTACTTGCACATTTCCATGTGATTTACAAATCAAGGCTGCGCCTTTCCAATGGAAGAAGCAAAAATAATCAGGCAAAGAAAAAATTAAAAGGAAGTTCAAAATCTATTTTGGGATTTTTTAATTTTTTTTTTAATCAGTCTCCTGCAGACGGATCCCTCCTGCGTACCACAAAGCCGGTGGCCGTGCCCGGCCGAGCTCAGCTGGGCTGCAGCGTTCAGCACCAGAACAGTTACACGGACACAGAGGGAACAAAAAAGCCTGTCAGGCTCTCTGATAGTGTTACGATCACTTTAACTTAGAAGTCCTTGACACTTGCAGATAAGGACTGCAAGTTCTCTCGGTACTACAGAAATATTGACACAAAGAATGTGTTTATCCCTGACTGTGGTTCTGCAGGACAAGGTGGAAACAACAATCGCAGGACTTAATTCTTTGGCCTTGCAAGGGCATCTGTGCTGCAGGGCCAAGAGTTCATTGATTTTTAATTTTTTTTTTTTATTTCCTTGATTAGTTTGGAAATTATGTTGTGTTTTCAAGTCAGTCATAGGTCTAGGGGGAGATAAGTTGGAAGAAACTAATTTTACGATTTTTTATGTTAATACTCTTTGGACTATTAAAGACAGTGGGGAGAGTTTCTGATTTTATCTCAAACTTTCTGTTTGTTAAGATACTGAGGGACAAAACGTCAGCTGACTTTCTGGCTGGTTTCTCTAGGCCTTTAACCAGGTCCAGCTCCAACCTTGGGTTTCCATGCACAACCCTTGCATTTTAATCTGTTAGCAAAAGCACTCATGAGCAGAGCTGTACTTGCTAGCGTTATGAACGGCCGAGGGAATCAGACCGCCTTCTGCAGGGATGTGGGTGTGCCGAGTGTGTGACAGCCAAGTTGTGCCATCACTGCCTTTCCTGGCTTGATGGTGAGATGATGCAGCAGAGCTGGGGCTCAGCTGTTTAAACCCTGGTCCTGGAGCTGCACAGAAGCCAATGCCTTCAACGTGACACACAAGGTTCATTGCGAGAGGTTCAAGAGCAAGGGGAGCAGTCTAGCCCAAGCTATCCCTCCTGAAGACAACTTAGGGGCAGGCAGGTCTGTAAATGTGACAAAACCCACTGACTCACTTCGAGGACATTCAGCACCTACCTCTGCTCATGGGAGTTCAGGAAAGCAAAATAGACTGGACGACATACCGGAAGATCTGGGACATGATGAACGTTGGCTCCGGTTCAGAAGTGGATCTGCAATAATCTGTATTCCCCTGCCCTCTCCTGGAAGGAATACGCCAGAGCTGGGTGTGTTTGTGCAGGAACCTTGTGCTGAGCACTCCACGGAAGTGGCTCAAGGCGGTGAGAGGAGATGGTGATTTTGAAGACAACGTTTACAAGACTGAACAACTATGGCCTCATTCTGTCCATCGCACATTGCCAGCACCACCTCTGCCAGAAACTGGCACACCTCTCCTGAGAATTTGAGTGTTTTCAAGGAACAGCTGCTTCCCTGTCTGGCCGTTTGCATTAAATTGGGAAACAGAGAGGATGACCCAACCAACGGAATCCAGAGCCTCTCGCTCACCTTAAGTAGTAAACACAGAGCCTACATGAAAACACCAGTAACCTTTGCTCACGTCACAGTGAAGCATTGCCAGGTCAGAAATGCAACACAGTGACACCAATAGCCAGTGCTCCTGGGCATACCAGTGCAGAACGGTCAAGTGGGAGCCTATCACTTGGCCAACGACATAGTGAGAGCCCAGTAAGGAGGTTGACTCAACCCATAGTATAAAGTCCTCAAAACTGGGAAGAGCTAGGTCTGTGGGTCTGGTCCTGAACCTTCAGCTGTGATGTTACAATATAACCGTCCCAACACATGGTTCAGTGAATATGACCCATTTATATAGATTCACACCTGAATATACTCGATGTTTTTGCAAAGCTTCCTTCTTCTCCAGAGTCACACGAATTACATTCTTCTTTTTTCTAAACACCAAACATCCAGAGAAATACTAGTCCTGTTCTATGAAAAGGACTGATTAGCAAATTGCTGCTGTTGAGATAATAATGGGAGCAATGAACCACCAAAGCCGAGTGTAGAAACTCTATGAATAAGTCTATAGTTCAATAGTTACAGCATAGGACTATGAATCAGGAGCTCTGAAATGGCAGGACCAACCACAAGTGCACTATATAACCTCGAAAGCCTCTCACATACTTTGAGCTTTCTTTGCAGTTGTGTTTCCTCAAGTCTTTGTAAACCCAGCAAAGAGGTATGCCAAGGTCCTCCAGTACATTGTGTAGGTGAATCACCTCCTTACAGCTGGGGTGCTGCTCAGCACAGAGGAAAATAAGGCTGGGGGGGGACATTATCTTTTAAACCTTGACTAATTGCTCTGTCTTCATGACAGGGGAGTCACTGAAGACCACAACAGACACTACATAATAAATCGACCAGCTCCACCAGTGGTTTCTCTCCCTGCTCCACTGAAATATAAGTCCCATTTTCTAGCTTTGCAGAATGTTCAGCACATTACCCACCCCTTCACATTTCTTATCAAAGAAATGAACTTCAATAAAGCAGTTCCAGCTGCCCTAAAAAGCAAGAAGGTTCCTGTTTCCTGCTTCAGTACAGGGGTTAAGAACAATGTTTCTGTTCATCACAGAAATAAATGTGAAACGAACGTTGAGTTATATCCCTCTGGTGACTAATGTTCTAGCTTGTTTTCTAAAGTTAATTCTTCATACGCTTTTTTTCCCTCTTATTCTGTCTTACATTTGTCCAGACTCCCATGTTCCTGAGGGACTAATTACCCACTCAGCAGTTACTCTGAAGTCCAATTGTAATAGTTGGCAAAACTCCATTCTTCCCTGCAAGCTTTCAAAATAGTTTTTCAGTTTATTTCAAATAGCACCACTCTCTGGAGCTTCTTCCCAATTTGCGTTGCCCTGGACTGAGATTTATTTCGCTGTTGAGAGCTGACTGCTTTGCTTGTCACAGGGCAGATATTCTCAGCAGAATAATTAAAAACAACTAAACAAATAAAAAACCCCCAAACAAATGGATTGCTCATTTAAAAAATTATCCATTGCGATGTAATCTATTTTCTCATCTGATGAATACTGAATAGCAAAGTAAGTGATGAAGAAAACACTGGTTCATTCTTCTGGATCATTCACTGGATCATTCTTCCTCAAAATACAGATGTGATCATAGCAAATGTTTTCATTCACACCAACCTTGGACTTGTCAAAAAGTTTGTGGGAATTTAGCCATACATCCTGTGATCTAAAGATGGATATTTTCTTTTTCTGTAGGTGTTTGGGAGCAAAGTATTAATCCCTACTGGTGTCACAAGAAATAACAGAGAGCTAAATTCAGATTACTGGCATATCTTTTTTCCCATAAACACTGCTTGAGAGGAAACCACCTCCTTTCCTAATTCCACTCCTATTTAAATGTCCATATGGCTGGAAGTGACTCACCTCATCTCCTTGCTCTTCGGTTTCTCCACCTGTTCCCTAACGATAATGATCTTGACATTGTACAATACTGAACAAACTGATGTTCATAAAATGCACTTCAATTGTCTGGTGGAGAATATACAAAAAGAAGATGATGACAAAGTCTTTTTTTCAGGACATCCAAGTTGTGCCAATGGCACAGGGAATATGGCAGCTCCTATGAGAACCTGTGAGCACTGAATGAGAGAGAACATCACACCTTATTAAAACATTTCACTCTTTCATAACCTCTACTTAATTATGAGATAATTCATTTTTTCCTAGGGAAAAGATAGCTCTAAACCTCTGCACGTCACCCAGTGTTTGAGGAAGTGGATTTGGGGTCTGTCTGCTTGAGAGGCATGGCGCAGCAACCACTCTTGGCTCCAAAGCCAATTTACCCCAGTTCCTGGGCAACATTTAGATCTAGAGGGTTTGGGTGTTTTCTGTTTGCTTAAACTTACATTTAATTGTGATCATCCTGTGAACTAATGCAGGTGGTAGGGCACTTCTCTAGATAGCGCTGTGGCTCCTGTCAATCAACAAGTATCAACTCTCTTACTACAGTTACGCATTGATCATGCAAACTTGTCAGGGTTACCTGAAGTCCACTATTGTGATTCTCTTCAGAATTCTTGTCTAAATATCACAGCCCCTAAGGTAAATACTGGCTAATATCTGCTCTGCAAAGAGCAAAGTATTGTAGCACCAGCCCTTCTCCTCACAACCTTGCTAGGGTGACCAGTCAAGAAAACTAATTGCACATTTATGCCCAGAAATAAGATAGTCATTATCAGAGAAGACAGAAAGGACGCTGGTTCTGGGATGTCGAATTTTTCACTTTTCGCGTGTAAAATCAATTATAATCGCAAGCTTAAGTTATTTGCTGATGGGATCCACACCAACACCAGCACTAACCGGGAATTTCACAGGTGGGCTCAGCAGAGGATAAAAAATCCATTGCAAACTCTGGGTCTTTATCAGAATTGATTCAGTAATTAAATATTTACTTTCAAGACTTGTCTCAGTCCTATATCCAGCTCAAAATTACAAACTTTTTCAAGATACCTTACCTCTGCTCCTACATGTTAAAAACCAGGCTCTCACTTTTTTTTAAACTTAGCAAGTTTTGGTTCTTTTTCTTAAATACAGTTTTATACATCTTATAGTGTCTTCACTTAACGAGCCATCATAAATGTTCCTGTTAACATTTCAGCTCATCTTTTTGCTGCTTGCCCGCTTGCCACAGTTACTTTCCACAGGGTGTTCGCCCCATGCGGCAGCGCCCAGGGAGCAGCTACCAGCGAAAAGCACTGAGCTGCTCGAAGGAGAGGACACTGTGCACAGCCGCAGGCACGCTGGAACTCCTCCCGCTGGATTTACAGCTTGGAAAATCCCAGTATTTCCAAAATCGAAACTTGGGAGCTGTTCTTAATCTGTCACCACCTTTCTGAGAAGAAATTAAGAACATCCTGGGCATTCATATAAAAACTGAAACCGTCAAACACTCCTTCCTTCCCCTTGACCTATGTACAGAGCTGTCAAAACAGACGCAGCTTGGGCCAGCGCACAGCCAGCCGAACCAGAAAAATAATTTCACCCATCGAGGGCTGAAATCAGCCCACTTCAGACTGGGTCTGGCAGATGTGAAATGTCAGCAGCTGCCCTACCAGAGGGTAGGGCTGGCGGAGGGCCACCGAGGCACAGGCAATGCTGGTGATGTTGCCGAGAGGTTGCAGTGAATCACGTCCTGCTGAGCAGCACAACGCCGCCGTCTCCAGCTCTCCTGCCCTGCCATAGCCTCTGGGGAGAGCAGAAGGCTGGGGTGCTTCAGGGTTCCCTCCCTGCAGCACCGGGAAGCCTTCTCTGCTGCAAACAGCCAGGCGTAGCAGCCTGTCTGCCAACCGTGTTTCACCGTGGCTAGCTGGGTGCACGCTGAGGCTGCTGCTTTGACTGCCACTGTTGCCTTCAGCAGACCTCACCAGCAAGCATTTGAAGTAGCTGCTCATAGATAAGGTACTCCTATTTGCTTAACCAGTGCCACGGAGATGGGTGCCAAACCACAGCCAGTGCCTTACTGGCACCCTCTGTCGTGCTGCCTGCTGCAGCTCCATGATAAATGGCATTTGTTGTGCCAGCCTGAGCTCCAAGCACGGGAACGGCTGAGAGTTTGCTGGTGTTTGGTCTGCTCACAGGCCAGCATCGGAGGATGCTCCTTTTAAAAGTGACTTCCATTCGCTTTCAGTCAGAGGTTTCTGGAGCAGAAGGAGTTTGCAGGGAAGAGTTAAGCATGTAAGCAGATCTCCACTGTGCAAAGCAACACGGGCTGCCTGTGCTGCCATTTGGTAACCTATTAATTGAGCTGCATGGGTCGAACCAGCAGCAGCAGCCGCGGGGCTTCAAGCGCAGCTGCAGCTGCTGCAGCAGCACAGCCCCAGGGCGGGCTCTGCCAGCGCCGGGAGGAGGTACAATATTGCAACCTTTGACGTCATTCCAGCCGGATCAAGCTCAGACGTCTGTCCTGATCGGAGATTGCGCACGGCCCTCCCGGAGAACAGACACGTTGCGCAACGCCGAAACAGACTTTACTGGGGAATCAAGCATAACCATGCCTCACCGCAAATTGGCTCAGCACTGCCAGGATCAGGCCTTCAGTGTGTAGAAATGGCAAGAGTTTGGCAATGAAATCAGTGCAAGTCTGCTCAAAAAGCTGTTCAATAATTTTTTTCAGGCAAAACCGTTTTAAAATAGAGGGGACATCACTGTGCAGCAGCAAAGCAATGGATGGAAGACCTGTTTGCCCCCCTGTTTACATGAGATGGAGGACAGTATTTCAACAAGTCTTCAATTTTTTCATTTTGTTTGGGCACTGCCTACTACAAATGGGCTTGGGCAAGAGAAGTAAAGGCTACAAAAATCCCAGGGACCCATCAGTCAGCATAAATACATGGAAATGTTTAGATCTTCTCTGGAGGAGGAGAACTGAGGAAGCTTCGTGGGGCAGCCAAAAGACGGTGATGTTTTGGGGGGTGATGGGAGGGAAAGAAGTCCGAGCACATGATGCAGAAAGGCCCCAAGGCAGCTGAAGGAGCTGGACACAGGCAGGAACAGAGAAAGTTCTGAAGGCACCCCAGCAGCTGCACTGGCTTCTTGCGGCAAATGGTTTAACATCAGACTTAGGCAGAGGGACCACTGGGCTTGACGTTGGACCAAAAAATTGAGAGAGACAGAGGCTTTGTGAAAAGGGAACAAGAGTCTGAAAAAGTTTTTCCAGAAAGGGCTGGGCTGAGCTGCCAGTGGAGCTGCAGTCTGCCGGGGCAGAGCCGGACCGCATCCAGGCGTCCCAGGTGAGCATGGCTTTTCTGGAAATGGGGATGGGAAGGTGGCCCAGTCATCAGAGCCCAATGAGTGAGACAAGTTCTCATAAAAATATGAGCCAGCAGGAAAGCTTCAGCAACCCAGAACAAGAAGTGCAGAATGGAATAAAAATGCCGAAAAATCACCTTGAGCAGAGGCTGCTGAGCCACACTGGAAGGCAGACTTCGTGTGGGACAGGGCCAGCCCAAGGACTTGGCACTTCTTGACTGTCTTCGAAGCCCACTGGGACCCAGACAGGAGACCAAAAATTTTGCCAGCTCAATTATTGCAGCCTCCTCCTCTCTCATTCCCACTTTTGAGAGGAAAAAGTGCCAGGATCCTTCTTTGGCTGCCTTCAAGTCCATGTGCCTGCTGAGGAGCCACACAGGCTGCTTCAAGGGGCTGTTCTGAGCAGCCATACATTAACAGAGCTGCAGGATTTACCCTCTGAAAAGAGAGCAAGCTGTGACCCAGGATGAGCATAGCATGAAGTCCCAGGTCTACCACAGTTGTACAGGGAGTGGAAGGTAAATCAGGCAAACTGCTAGAGGTTTCGCTGCGCTGATCCCAAGGCAATGCTATATATTCAAACAGGGGGATGTAGAACAACTTAAGAGACCTTCAGCTAGGAACTGGGCTCTGTGTCCTTCTGCTGTAACAAAACATAGATATTCCGTAGTGGTAAAACTCCTTCCTTCACCTTTTAATAGTGCCAAAGGCAAATGATGGTTTACAAGGTTCTAGAAAAAATATCAAGAAAAAATCAAGAGTTTTTAGTCCTTGAGAATGGTTTAGCCATTGAAAGGTCTACCGGAAACTAAATGTGATGATAACAGAAATCCAAACACTGTTATTTTACAAGACCCTTTTGCACAGCCACCACCGATCTGAACAGCCTTATCAAGCTGCGTTAGATTTTATCTAGGAAGCCTAAAAAGCAGGAACTGGCAAAAGGGGCTGGATCTGAAGGACAGGCACCAGATTGCTTTCCCTGCAGGGTACTATGAAGGGAAATTGGGAGCAGCAAATTTTAGTCCATATAAGACACATATGTGGCGGGTCATGGGAGAGGGTCCATCATGGCAAGCGTTTTCAGCCTGCTTTCCATACCCAGATGGTGTCCTGCTGCTATATCAAAATGGTTCAGTGTAAGACAGAGGCTGCCAACCTGAGCTTGAACCAAAGCTGTTCCAAAGAGAGGTAATTTACCTTGGATGTGCTGTTGCTGACAGGGGCAAAAGCCACGGGCAGGCAGCGAGCAGAGTCGCCGCTGAGCCACCCAGCGCCCGGGGCCCCACAGAGCTGCCGATGCTGGGATG